>Ga0315912_10002326_pt1 | contig 20612 bp, 20 predicted proteins | sample VfabasoilMG_FD_204469 | JGI IMG/M metagenome (GOLD analysis project Ga0315912, IMG submission 204469) | Garden soil microbial communities collected in Santa Monica, California, United States - V. faba soil | ecosystem: Environmental > Terrestrial > Soil > Garden | place: USA: California...
TACCGTTCGGTTCGTTTTGGCCCGCGGCGGCGTTGCAATCGCTGCCCGACATGTCACTTCTTCTAAATACCGGGACCCCGGCGGATCGATGATCACGCAATCCCGGTGCTACGCAACCCAGGAGTCTGCCATGAAGAAGTACGTCATCGAGCGCGACATCCCCGCCGTCGGAACGTTTGAGCGGGACCAGCTGCGCGGCGCGGCGCAGAAATCCAACGAGGTCCTGGCCCAGCTCGGCCCGGACATCCAGTGGGTGGAATCCTACGTCGCCGCCGACAAGACTTTCTGCGTCTATCTCGCGAAGGACGAGGCGATCATCCGCAAGCACGCGGAAATCAGCGGCTTCCCGGCGACGAAGATCACCGAAGTGCGCAAGATGATCGACCCGACCACTGCCGACGGCTAGTTGTGGTTAGACCTCCGTCAGCCAGTCCGGATTGTGCTTCAGCAGCACGCGCGGATTGGCTGGCGCGGGGTTCGCCAGCGGATCCACCCTCATGCGGGTCAGGCGGAGGAAGGCAATCCGCCAGCCATCCGGCGTGCGGCGGTATTCCTCCTCGTAATGCCCATAGCCGGTGAACCCGCGATACCCCTCGGCTTCTTTCGGCCCACCGCATTCGGGCCATTCCAGGTAGTCCATCATCGCCCATATGCCGCGCGCAACACCGGTCCCGCGGAATACGATCTCCGGCATGTGGCAATGATGGATCGACGTGACGGGACCGAGGCGCGTGGCAATGCCCTGCACGAACATCTCCACCGTCGCACCGGTGGGCGCCGAACCGAGTCCCTCAAAGCGTGCGTCCGGTGTGAACAGTGTGTGCAGCCTGTCGAACTGCTTGGTGTCGATGAAGCGGCAGTAGCGCGCCTTCAGCTGATGGATCGCATCCAGGTCCAGGGCACGGCGCGCGGCGTCGTCGGTCATCGCATCAGTCCAGCTTCACGTTGGCTTCTCGAATCAACTTGCCATTCGCGGCGAAGTCCTTTTCAAGGAACGCGGTAATCTCTTCCGGCGTCTGCGGCGGGCAGATCACGCTTACCTCGCGCAGTCGCCGTATCATGTCCTCCGTCTGCGCGATCTCCACCATCTTGCGATTGAAGGTGGCGATAACCTCCTTTGGCGTCGCTGCCGGCGCCTGCATGGAGTACCAGATCGGCACGTCGGAATCCGGATAGCCTTGTTCCGTCAGGGTCGGAATGTCCGGGAAATCCGGATTGCGTTTCTCGTGGTTGATGCACAGCAGCTTCAGCTTGCCGGCCTTCACATGCGGCAGCACGATGATCTCATTCATCATCTGCACCTGGCCGGCGAGCAGGTCGTTCATCGCGTCCGCGCTGCCGCGATAGGGCACGTGCAGGATGTCCACGCCGGCACGTAGCTTGAACATCTCCACGCGCAGTTGCGCGGAGGTGCCGAGGCCCGAGGAACCGTAGGCAAGCTTGCCCGGATTCTTCTTCGCGTATTCCACCGTCTCCTTGATCGTGGAAGGCCCGATCTCCGGGCGGATCACGAAGCCGCAATGCAGGTCGCCGACGCGGCCAACCGGCGCGAAATCCTTCTTCGGGTCGTAGCCGACCTTCCGCAACTGCGGGACGACGGAGAAGATGGAATTGGGCGAGAACAGGAACGTGTAGCCATCCGGCGTCGCCTTCGCCACGGCCTCCGCGCCAATGGTCCCCGCCGCGCCACCCCGGTTGTCAATCACGAAGGGCTGGCCATAGGCCTGCGTCAGCTTGTCCGCCCAGGGGCGTGCCATGGTGTCGGAGGCACCACCGGGCGCGTACGGCACTACCAGTTTCACCGGGCGGTTCGGCCACGGTGCCTGGGCGCGCACGATGGCGGGCATGGCTATGGCGGATGCGCCGATACCGGCCAGCGCGGCGCGGCGGCCGATGGCGGCGTTGCGGTCGTTCATGCGGATCGTCTCCCTTGCGCTTATGGGGATGATCCTGGACGCAACGCCGCCCGCGGGGCAAGCCGGGGTTGTCAGATGGAAACCTTGGCCTCGCGGATCAGCTTGCCATTGGCGGCGAAGTCCTGTTCGGTGAAGGCGAGGATTTCCTCCGGTGTCTGCGGTTCGCAGATGATGCTGATCTCGCGCAGGCGGCGCTTCATGTCGTCCGACTTCGTGATCTCGATCATCTTCTGGCTGAACATGGCAATGATATCCTTCGGCGTACCGGCCGGGGCCTGGATGGCACCCCAGATCGGCACATCGGAGTTCGGAAGGCCCAGTTCCGTCAGTGTCTGCACATCCGGGAATTCCGGATTGCGCTGGGTATGGTTGATGCAGATCAGGTTCAGTTTGCCGGACTTCACATGCGGCAGCACGTTGATCTCGTTCATCAGGTGTACCTGGCCGGAGAGCAGGTCGTTCAATGCGTCGGCGCTGCCGCGATAGGGCACGTGCAATATGTCCACGCCGGCACGCAGCTTCAGCATTTCAATGCGCAAATGCGAAGACGTACCAAGGCCGGCGGAACCGTAGCCGAGCTTGCCTGGATTCTGCTTGGCATAGGAGACCACATCCTTCAGGGAATTCAGGCCGAGGGATGTCACCACCACGAACCCGCAATGCAGGTCCCCCAGGCGGCCGACCGGCGTGAAATCCTTGCGCGGGTCATAGGGCACCTTGCGCAGTTGCGGCAGAACGCACAGCACGGCGTTGGGGCAGTGCAGGAACGTGTAGCCATCCGGTGTGGAACGGGCGGCCGCCTCGGCGCCGATCGAGCCGCCGGCGCCGCCGCGATTGTCGATCACAAAGGGCTGGCCGAATGCCTGGGTAAGCTTTTCCGCCCAGGGGCGCGCCAGCGTATCCGTGGCGCCGCCAGGAGCGTACGGCACGATGATCTTCACCGCACGGTTTGGCCACGGCGGCTGCGCGATGGCGGGCCGCGCGAGGGCGGCGGCGCCCATCCCTGCCATGAGCGCGCGCCGTCGCAGGCGTGATGTTCGTGTCATTGTTTTCCTCCCCCTGGGTTGTCGTGTCAGCTCAGCACGATCTTGGCCTCATGGATCACCATTGCGTTGGCGTCCCAGTCCTTGTCGAAGAACGTCCCCACCTCGTCCGGGCTGCCCTGCGCGGGGTTGAAGCCGATCTCGCGCATGCTGTGGACTGTGTCCGGCGCGCGGGAGAGTTCGGCGATCCTGGCGTTCAGCGTGCGGATGATCTCCGGCGGCGTACCGCGCGGCGCCCAGGCGCTGAACCAGATCGGTACGTCGCAATTGGGGAACCCCGCTTCCGCCAGCGTCGGCACGTCTGGGAAATCCCAGTGCCGCGTCGGATTGTTCACCGCCAGCAGCTTCAGCTTGCCCGCCTTCACATGCGGGTAGATGACGATCTCGTTCATCATTTGGATGGTGCCGGCCAGCAGGTCCACCATGGCGTCGCCGCTGCCGCGATAGGGCACGTGCACAATGTCCACGCCGGCGCGCAGCTTGATCATCTCGATGCGCATATGGGTGGAAGTGCCGAGGCCGGCGGAGCCGTAGATCAGCTTGCCGGGGTTTTGCCGTGCGTAGGACACCATGTCCTTCATGGTCGTGATGCCCAGGCTTGCAACGATACCGAAACCTCCGACGATGTCGCCGATGCGCGCGACCGGCATCAGGTCCTTGCGCACGTCGTAACCCACCTTACGCAGCTGCGGCACGACGTTCAGTGCGGAATTTGGCGAGAACAGGAATGTGTAGCCATCCGGGGTGGCCCGCGCGACCGCCTCCGCGCCGATGGTGCCGGAGGCGCCGCCGCGGTTTTCCACCACGAAGGGCTGGCCGAAGGCGCGGGTGAGCCGTTCCGCCCAGGGGCGGGACAGCGCATCACCCGCGCCGCCCGGGGCGTAGTTGTAGATGATGCGAACCGGCTTAGCCGGCCATGCATCGCTCGCGCGGGCGGGGCGAATGAACGGGGCGGCCAGGGGAGCAACGAGCCCAGCGCCGACCCCCAGCAGGGCGGCGCGGCGCGGAATCCGGGCGTGTACGAGCGGCATCGTGTCGGTCTCCCATTGTGATTGTTTTTATTTCTAACTTCCGACGTATGAGGCCACGTGGCCTGGGCGGAATCTGCCCGGGGCGGGCGGGCAATTGCAAGAAAAACCCGCCAGGTACGCGCCCCGGCGGGTTCCGGCCGATCGCGCCGCGGCGCTATTTCAGCCCAGGGTGATCTTCGCGTCCCGGATCAGGTCCGCGTTCGCCTTGGTGTCCGCGGCATAGAAGGTCGCCACCGCCTCGGGGGACGTGTCCCCGCCCGGCAGCGCGACATTGATCTCCCGCACCCGGCGTTGCATGTCTTCGGTTGCCCCGATCTCCGCCACCTTGCGGTTGATAACGGCCACAACCTCCCGCGGCGTGCCGGCCGGCGCCCACAGGGAGTTCCACAGTGGTACGTCCGAATTCGGGTAGCCGAGCTCGGTCATGGTCGGGCAGTCCGGAAACTCGGGATTGCGCGTCGGGTGGCTCATGCCCAGCAGCTTCAGCTTGCCGGCCTTCACATGCGGGTAGATGACGATTTCGTTCATCATGTGCGCATTTCCCGCAAGCAGGTCGGTCAGTGCATCCCCGCCGCCGCGATAGGGCACGTGCAGGATGTCCACGCCTGTGCGCAGCTTCAGCATTTCCAGCCGCATATGCGTGGTGGTCCCCAGTCCCGAGGACGCGTAGGCCAGCTTGCCGGGATTCTTTTTTGCGTAATCGACCATTGCCGCCATCGTGGTCAGCCCCAGGCTGGCAACGATGGCGTAGGCGCCGACGATGTCGCCCATGCGCGCCACCGGCGTCAGGTCCTTCGCCGGGTCGTAGTTCACCTTGCGGAGCTGCGGAACCACGTTCAGGGCGGAATTCGGCGTGAACAGTAGCGTGTAGCCATCCGGTGCGGATTTTACTGCTGCCTCCGCCCCGATGGTACCGGATGCGCCGCCACGATTGTCGATGACGAAGGGCTGGCCGAACGCGGCCTGCAATTTCTCCGCCCAGGGTCGGGCCAGCATGTCCGTGCCGCCGCCCGCGGCATAGGGCACGATGATCTTCACCGGCCGGTTCGGCCAGGTACTGGCCTGGCTCAACGCCACACGCGGCAGCCCGGCGGTGGTCATGCCGGCGCCAAGGCCGGTCAGCAAGGTACGGCGGCGAAGTTGCGGAAGGCGCATATGGACAGTCTCCCTGGCATAGCGTGCCCCGTTCGTGATGGAGGCATTGGCGGGAAGTCTGGGCGATTGAAGGTGCCGAAAGCAAGCAAATGCGCACGGCCGCAGTCGCGCGCGGTCAGTCCAGCCGGATCTTCGCTTCCCGGATCAATTGGCCGTTGCCGGCACGATCCGCCTCGTAAAAGGCGATGATCTCCTCCGGCGTCTGCGGCGCGCCCAGCACGCTGATCTCGCGCAGCCGCTGCGTCATCTCGGCGGAACGGGCGATCTCCAGCATCGCCGTGCTCACCCGCGCCACGATCTCGGCTGGCGTTCCCGTCGGCGCCCACATGGAATACCAGATCGGCACGTCCGAATTCGGGTAGCCCACTTCCGTCAGTGTCGGCACGTCCGGAAAATCAGGGTTGCGCGATGTGTGGTTGGTCGCGTGCAGTGCCAGCTTGCCGGTCTTCACATGCGGCAGCACGACGATCTCGTTCATTATCTGCACATGCCCGGCCAGCAGATCAGTCAGCGCATCGGCGCTGCCGCGATAGGGCACGTGCAATATGTCCGCGCCGGTGCGGTATTTCAGCATCTCCAGCCGCATATGCGTGGAGGTGCCGGGCCCCGACGAACCGAAGGCGAGCTTGCCGGGGTTCTTCTTCGCATAATCCACCACATCGGCCAGTCTCTTGAAGCCCAGCGGGGCGATGGTGACGAAGCCGCCCAGCGTGTCCCCCATCCGCCCGATCGGCACCAGGTCCTTGCGCGGGTCGTAGCCCACCTTGCGCAGCTGCGGCAGGATGGTCAGCGGCGCGCTGGTGCTGGCCAGCAGCGTATAGCCATCCGGCGCCGCGCGCGCCGCCGCCTCCACGCCGATCGCGCCGGAGGCACCCCCGCGATTCTCCACCACGAAGGCCTGGCCGAACGCCGCCTGCAGGCGTTCTGCCCAGGGCCGCGCGATGGCATCCCCCGCACCGCCCGGCGCATACGGCACGATCATCTTCACCGGCCGGCTCGGCCACGGGTCGGCGGCGCGCGCCAGCATCGGCGCGGCCAGGATACCGGCCGCGCCTGAAAGCAGGCCCCGGCGCCCGATGCCGTTGCGTCGCATCGCGTGTCCTTCAGTCCAGGGTGATCTTCGCCTCGCGGATCAGGGCGCCGTTGGTGGCCCAGTCCGCCTCGCGATATTTCAGCAGCCCGTCCAGGTCCTGCTGCGGCACCACAACGTTGATCTCCCGCATCTTCGCGACCATGTCGGGCGTCGCGGATATCTCGTTGATCTTCGCGTTCAGCACCTGCAGCACTTCCTTCGGCGTGCCCGAAGGCGCCTGAATGGAATACCAGATGGAAACGTCCGAATTCGGATATCCCGCTTCGGTCAGCGTCTGTACATCCGGAAAATCCGGATGCCGCGTCGGATAGTTCACATTCAGCAGCACCAGCTTGCCGGCCTTCACGTGCGGGATGACGTTGATTTCGTTCATCAGCTGCACGTTGCCGGCCAGCAGGTCGTTCAGCGCGTCCGCGCTGCCGCGGTAGGGAACGTGCAGGATATCGATGCCGGCCCGCAGCTTCAGCGTCTCGATCCGCAGATGCGTGTAGGTGGCGAGGCCGGCGGACCCAAAGGCCAGCTTTCCCGGGTTCTTCTTCGCCAGCGCTACCAGTTCCGGAATGGTCTTCACGCCCACGTCCGGCCGTGTCGTAAATCCGCATACCAGGTCGCCGACCCGGCCAACGGGGACAAAGTCCTTCATTGGGTCATACGCCGTCTTGCGCAGTTGCGGCAGGATGGAGAGGGTCGCGCCGGGGGTAAACAGAAAGGTGTAGCCGTCCGGCGTGGCCTTGGCCGTGGCTTCCGTGCCGATGGCGCCGCCCGCACCGCCACGATTGTCGATGACGAAGGGCTGGCCGAACGCCTGTTGCAGCTTGTCCGTCCAGGGCCGCGCCATCATGTCCGTCGCCCCGCCGGGGGCATAGGGCAGGATCAGCTTTACCGGCTTGTTTGGCCAGGTGCCCTGGGCTTTCAGAAACCCCGGCGCCGCCAGCGTCCCGGCGCCGGCCGCCGTTCCCGCAAGCAATGCCCGCCGCCCCATTCCACGCAGTTTGTTCGCCGCCATCGCCTGTTCCCTCAGCAACTGATGCGCGCGGCTCTGCCTGGCCGCATGCGCGCACTCTGCGGCCCACGGGCAGCGCAAGGCAAGCGGGAGCGGCAACCGCCCTCGTTCGCCGTCGGCCTAGTCCAGCGTGATCTTGGCTTCCTTGATCAGCTTGCCGTTCGCGTCGGTATCCTCGAGCGCATAGGCCAGCATCTGCTCGGGCGCCTGCGCGGGGACAACAACGTTGATCTCCTGCATCCGCTTGATCATCTCCGGCGTCCTGGAGATTTCCACCACCTTCGCGTTGAACTTGGCGATGATCTCCTTCGGCGTGCCGGCCGGGGCCTGGACGGAATACCAGATCGGCACGTCGCAATCCGGGTAGCCGGCCTCGGTCAGCGTCGGCACGTTCGGGAAATCCGGGTGGCGCGTGGGGTAGTTCACGTCCAGCAGCTTCAACTTGCCGGCCTTTACGTGCGGGATGACGTTGATCTCGTTCATCATGTGCACCTGGCCGGCCATCAGGTCGTTCAGTGCGTCGGCGCTGCCACGATAGGGGACGTGCAGGATGTCAATGCCCGCCCGCCACTTGAACATCTCGATGCGCATATGGGCCGAGGAGCCGAGGCCGGCGGAGCCGTAGGCGATCTTCCCGGGATTCTTCTTGGCGTAGTCCACCACTTCCTTGATGGAGGAGGGGCCGACTTCAGGGCGGATGACGAAGCCGCAGACCAGGTCGCCGACGCGGGCGACGGGGGTGAAGTCCTTCCTCGGGTCATAGCCGATCTTGCGCAGCTGCGGCAGGACGACGAGCGGCGCGCTGGGCGTGAGCAGGAACGTGTAGCCATCGTTGGGGGACCGTGCCACGGCCTCCGTGCCGATGGCGCCGCCGGCACCGCCGCGATTGTCGATCACGAAGGGCTGGCCGAAGGCGGCGTGCAGCTTCTCCGCCCAGGGCCGGGCGATGAAATCCGTGGCGCCGCCGGGGGCGTAGGGCAGGATCAGCTTCACCGGCTTGTTCGGCCAGTCGCCCTGCGCGGCGGCGCGGCGGCCGATCATCGGGGCGGTCAGGGCGGCCACACCGGCGGCCAGGATGGAGCGGCGGGGGAGGGGGGATCGGGTCATGGCGGAATAACTCCAGTCGAGGTTCGATTGATGTGTGCCTTCCGGCTCTTCCCGTCCAGAGATAACCGGGCATGGATGACCGGCGGCTGGACATTGTCTGACGTGGCGGAAAACCGGCGCCGTAATTCTCGTGTCTGTCCTCAGTATTTCTACGGGGTGTGCTCGTCCTGCCCTTTCGCGATCACGCATGGCTGTCGTAGTGTGCGCGCGCCCATGCCCGGGGAGCATCCCTGGGGTGAATTAAGTGAAGTAGGGAGGAACGGGTATGAGCGACGGTGCGGGGAACCGCGGCGGCATCGGCCTGCGCAATACGCAGGACCTGGTATGCGGCCTATTTTTTATGGCGGTTGGCGCCTTGGGCATGTGGGTGGGCCGGGATTACCCGATGGGCTCCCCCGTGCGGCTGGGAACCGGCGTGTTCCCGCGCATCCTGTGCTGGGGCATGTTGATCACGGGTTTTGCCATCCTGTTGAAGGGCCTGTTCACGGCCGGGGAAAGCATGGGCAAGGTCGCCTGGCGCCCGGTCATCCTGATCAGCGTTGCCGCCACCGCCTTCGCTCTGGCAATCGACCCGCTCGGCCTCGTCGTCGCGATGCTGGTGATGATCATTCCCGCCGGCTTCGCCGGGCATGAGTTCTATCCCAAGGAATTCACCATCTTCACGGTGATCCTCGTTGTCATCGGCGTCGCCCTGTTCATCTGGGGCCTGGGCATGCCGATCAAGACTTTCCCGTGGAGCTGAGGCGATCATGGAACTAAGCCAACTCGCCTCCAATCTCGCCCTGGGCTTTGGCGTCGCGCTGACGCTTCAGAACCTGTTCTGGTGTTTCATGGGCGCCGTGATCGGCACCGCTGTGGGCGTGCTGCCCGGCCTCGGTCCGGTCGCCACCATGGCGCTGCTGCTGCCGGTGACCTACTACCTGCCGCCGGAAGGCGCGCTGATCATGCTCGCCGGCATCTACTACGGCGCCCAATACGGCGGTTCCACCACCGCCATCCTGGTGAACCTGCCGGGCGAATCCTCCTCCGTGGTGACTTGCCTGGACGGCTACCAGATGGCCCGGCAGGGCCGCGCCGGCCCGGCGCTGGCCATCGCCGCCATCGGTTCCTTCTTTGCCGGCACCGTGGCCACGCTGCTGATCGCCGTGGCCGCGCCGCCGCTCACCGCGCTGGCGCAAAGCTTCGGCCCGGCGGACTACTGCTCGCTCATGGTGTTCGGCTTGGTCACCGCCATCGTCATGGCGTCCGGTTCCGTCATCAAGGCGGTGGGCATGATCTTCTTCGGCCTGCTGCTGGGCATCGTCGGCACGGACGTGAACACCGGCAACCTGCGCTATGATTTCGGTGTCGGCATCCTGTTCGACGGCATCAACTTCGTGCCGATCGCCATGGGCGTGTTCGGCATCAACGAGATCATGGCCAACCTGACGAACGAGGAGCGGCGCGACGTGCTCAGCTCCAGGATCGCCGGGCTGATGCCCACCTGGGCGGATATCAAGGAATCCTCCGGCGCCATCCTGCGCGGCACGGCGCTTGGCTCCCTGCTCGGCATCCTGCCGGGCGGCGGCGCGCTGCTCGCCTCCTTCGCCGCCTACTCATTGGAAAAGAAGGTGTCGAAAACGCCGGAGAAATTCGGTACCGGCATCATCCAGGGCGTCGCCGGGCCTGAATCCGCCAACAACGCGGCGGCGCAGACCAGCTTCATCCCCATGCTCACCCTCGGCATCCCGTCCAACGCGGTGATGGCGATGATGGTGGGCGGCATGATGATCCACGGCATCATCCCCGGCCCACAGGTGATGACGGACAAGCCCGGCCTGTTCTGGGGCATGATCGCGTCCATGTGGGTCGGCAACGCCATGCTGATCATCTTCAATCTGCCCATGGTGGGCGTGTGGGTGAAGATGCTGACGGTGCCGTATCGCCTGCTTTCCGTCGCGATCCTGTTCTTCTGCTGCATCGGCGTCTACAGCGTGAACAACTCCGCGGAGGAAGTGCTGCTGATTACCGGCTTCGGTCTTCTCGGCTACTTCCTCATCAAGATGGGCTGCGAGCCGGCGCCGATGCTGCTGGGCTTCATCCTGGGCCCGATGATGGAAACGTATCTGCGCCGCGCCATGCTGCTCTCGCGTGGCGACCCCTACGTGTTCCTGCAGCGCCCGCTTAGCCTGGGCTTCCTGATCGCCGCGGCGATCCTGCTGGTGATCATCGTGCTACCGAACGTGCGAAAGGTCCGCGAACAGGCGTTCGTGGAGGAGTGAGGAAAAAGGGCGCCGGGTACCCCCGGCGCCCGTCCTGATTCAGGCGAAGAAGAAGCCGACGTTATCGGCTTCCAGCACCGCGCAGGTGAGCTTGCCGCCGTAGCAGGCGCCGGTATCCAGTGCGATGCGATTCGGCTTGATCACCGGCATGCGCGTGTTCGTCGGCGTATGCCCGTGTACCACGATCACGCCGAAATCCATCTCGCTGAACAGGAAGGTAGTGCGGATCGTCAGCAGGTCCTGTTTCTCCTGCGCATCCAGCGCCACGCCGGGGCGGATGCCGGCATGGGCGAACACGTAGCTGCCTTCCCGGTGGGATAGCGCCAGGTTCTTCAGGAACCGCACATGGTGGGCCGGCACGCGCATGCCCCATGCCGCCCGGTCCGGCGCGTCCGGATCGATGCCATAGCTCTCCAGGGACTCACGCCCGCCGGTATAGAGCCAGTCTGTCTGTGCCGCCTTGTCGCCCAGCAGCGCGTCCAGCATCGTGCGCTCGTGGTTGCCCAGCAGGTTCACCGTCGGCACGCCGGGCACCGGGTCGCCGGATGCGAGCAGTTCCATCACCCCAGACACATCCGGCCCGCGGTCCACATAGTCCCCAAGGTGCACCAGCAGCGGCGCCGCCACCGGCCGCGCCGCAAGGTCCGCGGCCACCCGCTGGTGCAGGGCACGCAGCTGGTCGATGCAGCCATGGATATCGCCGATGGCATACACGCGACGTCCCTCGGGCAGATGGCCCGGGGCCTGTTGCTGATCTGTGAGCATGGGGGCAGGCTAAAGAATTCGCGGCGCCCCGGCTAGATTGCCAAATCGTCGCGCACGGCGTTGGATGGCGCCGACGCGATACACCGCGCCCCAGAAACGCAACCGAGTTGGTCACGAGAAGGAAAACGACCGATGAGCGAATCCCCCGTCATCGCCCAGAAGGCGTCCTACAAGGTCGAGGTCGAGGAAGGAAAATCCTATTGGTGGTGCTCCTGCGGCAAGTCCGCGAAGCAGCCGTTCTGTGACGGAACCCACAAGGGCAGCGAGTTCCGCCCGATGCAGTACACGGCCACCGAGACGCGGACCGTGTCCTTCTGTGGCTGCAAGCACACCGGCAAGTCCCCGCTGTGCGATGGCTCGCACAAGAACCTGTAGTCCCCGCGCGTACAACTAAGCCGTGACTTGCGATGGCCGCCCCTCGGCGGCCATTCTGCGTTTCGGGTCATCTCGAACCAAACGAACTGTGCCGTGGCCGCCCCTGGCCGATGGCGCCGCTGCGAAAAATGGAGCAGTTGCGATGCGCGGGCTGGCATTCGGCGCGGCACTTGCTGCGGCCACAACATTTTGCGGCGCGGCGCATGCCGTCTCGTGCGTCGGAACTTTCGCCTACACCGGCAGCATCGAAAGCTGCACCGTGGGCCAGCCCGGCACCTATTGGTTTGAGATCTATGGCGCGCAGGGTGGATCCTCGGCCTTCGGTTCGGCGGGCGGACGCGGCGCGTTTGCATCCGGCCACCTGGTGATGGCCGTGGCCGACACGCTGCAATTGCTGGTCGGGCAGAAGGGCTTCGGCGGTGCCGGCAATTCCGGGGCGGGCGGCGGGGGCGGTGGCAGCTTCGTGTTCGGCGGCTCGAGCAACGAGTTGCTGATCGCGGCCGGCGGCGGCGGCGGTGCAATGAAGGGCACGCCGGGCGCCCCCGGCCTAGGCGCGAACGATGGCGGCGCCGGAACCAATGAGCCCCCGACCGTCACGGGCGGTGCCGGTGGCACGGGCGGCTCCGGTGGCGGTGCCAGCTATCTCGGAACGACTCCGGGCTTCTACCTGTCCGGCGGCGGCGGCGGCTTCTCGGGCGACGGCCAGAACGGGGAAGCCACCAACTCCGGCGGCAAGAGCTTCACCCATGGCGGTGCCGGCGGCGTCGGAACCAGCGACAACGGCGCCGGCGGCTTTGGTGGCGGTGGCGGTGCCAATGGCGGGCGCGCCGGCGGCGGTGGCGGCTATTCCGGCGGCGGCGGCGGGCTACCCGGCGGCGGCGGCGGTTCCTTCGTCAACAGTGCCATGACCAACATTTCCGTGGCCGACGAAATCTGGATCGACAACGGCAAGATCGTGATTGCCCTGCTCGCCGCGGCGCCGGAACCACGGCATGTTGCCGAACCCGCAACCGTGGCGCTTTTCGTCGCGGGCCTCGGCCTGCTCGGCGTCGCCCGCCGCCGCCGGGCGGGCTGATCCGTTTGCGTCACGTCACCCGGAAAGCATCGGCGATCCGCCGCACATCGCCGCGCCGGTCCACCAGCAGCACGTCGAACCGCACGCCCGCCGCGCCCCAGCCCGGGTTGCGCGCCAGCAGGATCTCCGCCGCCCGCACCAGCCGTCCCCGCTGCCGCGCGGACAAGGCCCAGGCCGCCTCCGCCAGGCTCGCCCGCGCCTTCACCTCGATCACGGCCAGCAGCCCGTCCTTCTCCGCCACGGCGTCCACTTCGCCGGCTTCCGTGCGTAGCCGGCGGCCCAGGATCGTCCAGCCCTCCCGCTCCAGAGCGGTACAGGCGGTTGCCTCGGCATCGATACCAAGGGCATAGGCTCCATGGCCGCGAATCTGGCGGGCGCGCATGGGGCAAGCTTTCCCGGATGCACCCGCTTTGGCAACGGCCCACTGGCAACGCCCCTTGGGGGAGGCCCCTGCGCATGCGCCGCCTGCTGATCCTGTTCCTTCTGCTGCTGCTTCCCGCGGCGCACGCCGCCGGACCGGCAAAGCGCCACATGGTCGCCGCCGCCCACCCGCTGGCGGCGGAAGCCGGACTCGCCGTCATACGCGCTGGCGGCAACGCCATGGACGCGGCCGTGGCCGTGCAAATCGTCCTCACACTGGTGGAACCGCAATCCTCCGGCATCGGCGGCGGCGCCTTCCTGCTGTTCCACGATGCCGCCACCGGCAAGCTTTCCACCTGGGACGGCCGGGAAACCGCCCCCGCCGGCGCGCGGCCGGACCTGTTCCTGCGGCCGGATGGAAGCCCCATGTCGTTTCAGGAAGCCGTGCTCGGTGGCCGCTCAGTCGGCGTTCCCGGCACGCTGCGCATGCTGGAAGCGGCGCAAAAGGCACACGGCAAGCTCGCCTGGTCCGCTTTGTTCACGGATGCGATCCGCCTCGCCACCCAGGGCTTCCCCATCTCGCCCCGCCTCGCTGCGTCCATTTCCCAGAACACGGAGTCCCTCCGCCGCCATCCATCCACCCGCGACTATTTCTTCCGCCCGGACGGAACGCCGCTACCCGCCGGCGCCACGCTCACCAACGCGGCCCTGGCCGAGACCCTGCGCGCGGTCGCCGCGGAGGGTGCGAATGCCTTCTACAAGGGGGCCATCGCCGGGGATATCGCCACCACCGTGCGCGCGGACGAGAACGCCGGCCTGATGACAACGGACGATCTCGCCGCCTACCAGGCGAAACAGCGCCCGCCCGTCTGTGGCCCCTACCGCGCCGTTCGCGTCTGCTCCATGGGGCCGCCGTCCTCCGGCGGGGTGACGGTGCTGCAAATCCTGTCCCTGCTGGAACACGTCAACCTGCGGGAACTGGACCCCGCCGGCGCGGACGTGGCGATGCTGATCGCCGATGCCGGTCGCCTGGCCTTCGCGGACCGCGCCCGTTACCTGGCGGACACGGACTTCACCCCGGCCCCGATCGCCGGAATGTTGGCGCCCGACTACATGACACTGCGCGCCCAGGTGCTCGACCCGGCGCGCGCCATCGCCCCGCCGCGCGCCGGCAATCCCCGCTGGTTGCGCGCCACCCCGCCGCCGGAGGCCGCCCCCGCGCCAAGCCAGCCGGAACACGGCACGTCCCACGCCGCCATCGTGGACGATGCCGGCAACGCCGTTTCCATGACCATGACTGTGGAAGACGCGTTCGGCGCCCGTATCATGGTGCGCGGCTTCATCCTCAACAACGAACTGACGGATTTCTCCTTCCTGCCTGAGATCGATGGCCGGCCGGTTGCCAACCGGGTGGAACCCGGCAAGCGCCCGCGCAGTTCCATGGCGCCGGCCATCGTCTATGGCGCGGATGGCAAGCTGCGATTCGTCATTGGTTCGCCAGGCGGGGCGCGCATCATCGGCTACGTGGCGCAGGGCCTGCTGCACCTGGTCGACTGGCAGCAAAGCCCGCAGGCGGCCGTGGCCGCGCCGCATGTGCTGACCCTGGGAGAGGTGGTGGAACTCGAAGCGGAAACCCCCGCCGCGAGCCTGGCCGGGGTGCTGCGCGCGCGTGGGCAGAACGTGTCCATCCGCGCCTTGCCATCCGGCCTGCAGGCCATCCAGGTCACCCCTGATGGCCTGATCGGTGCGGCCGACCCCCGCCGGGAAGGGGTGGCGGTGGGAGAGTAGTGGCTATCCAATCCCCTCGAACAGCGCCGTGGTGATGTAGCGTTCGGCGAAGGACGGGATGATTGTGACGATCCGCTTCCCGGCCATCTCCGGCCGCGCCGCCAGCTTCAGGGAAGCGGCAAGTGCCGCGCCGGAGGAGATGCCGGCAGGAATACCCTCAAGCCTGGCCAACCGGCGCGCGGCCTCGAACGCCTCCTGGTTTTCCACAGTTATCACCTCGTCCATCAGTGACCTGTCGAAATTGTCCGGGATGAACCCGGCGCCGATGCCCTGGATGGGCTGCGGCGCGGGATTGCCGCCGGAGATCACCGGGCTCGCGGCCGGTTCCACCGCGACCATCCGCAGGCCGGGACGGCGCGGCTTCAGCGTGCGGGCGCAGCCGGTGAAGGTTCCGCCGGTGCCGATGCCGGAGACGATGGCATCCACTTCGCCGGCCGTGTCGTACCAGATCTCCTCCGCCGTGGTCCTGTCGTGGATGGCGGGGTTGGAGGGGTTGGAGAACTGGTCGGGAATGATCGAGCCAGGGATCGTCGCCTGCAGTTCCTTGGCCTTGGCAATGGCGCCGTTCACGCCCTTCTCCCGCGGCGTCAGTTCCAGCTGGGCACCCAGATAGGCCAGCATCTTGCGCCGCTCGATGGACATCGAATCCGGCATGGTCAGGATCAGCTTGTAGCCACGCGCCGCGGCGACGAAGGCGAGGCCGATCCCGGTATTGCCCGACGTCGGCTCGATGATCGTGCCACCGGGTTTCAGCCGTCCGTCGGCTTCCATCGCCAGGATCATGTTCACGCCGATGCGGTCCTTCACGGATGCGATCGGATTGAAGAACTCCAACTTCAGGCAGATGTCCGCCTTGATGCCGTCCTCGGCGGTGATGTTGGGGATGCGCACCAGCGGCGTATTGCCGATCGTCTCGGCGATCGAATCGTAAATACGGCCGCGCATCGGGCGGTCGAATTGCAGCGGTTTCGGCGTGCCGGCCATGTCGGTCTCTCCTGGGTTGTGTCCTGCCTATCGCTCATAATTGCGCAGTGCCGCCCACCCCCGCTAGTGCCATATGCGATAAATAACCCCATGCTCATCAACCGACGATGCTTGGCCGCCCATGCTCCCTGATGAGGTGTGGCGAGAAGGATTTCGCCCGGTTCGTCTCATTCTCGAGCCGATTTCCATTGCCGGTTGACAGTCCCATTCATCGAGGGGACAAACCGCCCACCACATAAAACGTAGCTGGAGGGGATGCCGCCATGCGCACCCATGCGGGTCGGGCGCCGTGCTGATCGAGTACGGTCCACAGATCGAACAGTTCCTCAACGCCGTCATTGCCGGGGTGATGACAGGGGCGTTGTTCGGGCTGATGTGCGCCGGTGTCGGCCTTATCTACGGCGTGATGGGTGTCGTGAACTTCGCCCAGGGCGAATTCATGATGCTGGGCATGTATCTGGCCTATTTCTTCACCAGCACGCTGCTGCAATCCGTGCTCGGGCCGATCGTGGGACCATTCACGGCGGCGATACTCACCGGGCCGGTGATATTCGCGCTGGGCTGGTTGACGCATCTCGTGTTGCTCAGGCCGGTTACCGGCGTGCGTGGCGCCAATGTGGAAGCAGCGGGCCACTACGCGCAGCTGATCCTTACGCTGGGCCTCTCCCTCATCCTCGCCAATGGCGGGCTCATCCTGTTCGGCTCATCGCCCACCTCGGTGCGTACCCCGCTCACCTCTCAGGCCTTCCAGTTCGAGCCGTTCGGCGACGCCGACGTGATGCTGTTCATCAACCAGAACAAGCTGGTGGTGACGGTGTTCGCGATGGCGCTGGCCGCGGCGCTCTGGCTGTTCGTGCATTCCACCAAGACCGGCCGCGCGATGCGCGCCGCGGCGGACAACCCGGACGCGGCGACCTACGTCGGCATCAACGTGGATGGCGCGCATCGCCTTTCCTTCGGCATCGGCGTCGCCGCCACCGCCATCGCCGGCGGCATGCTTGCCACCTCCATCAGCTTCCAGCCGTATTCGGGCACGGAATTCGTCATCATCATGTATGCCGGAGTCGTGCTCGGCGGTGTCGGCTCCATCCTCGGCGCTTTCTGGGGCGGCATGGTGATCGGCATGGTGCAGCAGCTCTCCGGCCTGTTCCTGGACCTGCAATTGCAAAGCACGGCGATCTTCGTCGTGTTCCTGCTCGTGTTGCTGTTCCGCCCGCAGGGGCTGTTCGGCAAGTCGGCGGAGCGGACGTGAGATGGAACGCATTACGTCGCGCACTGTAGGGCTGCTGCTGGGCCTGATCGTTCTCTACGGCCTCGCCGCCTCGCTGGTTACCAATTCCTACTACCAGCTCCAGCTCACCCTCATCCCGCTCTGGGCCTGCTACGCGCTGGCATGGAACATCCTCAGCGGCAATTCCGGCCTGATCTCCTTCGGCCACGCGTCGTTCTTCGGCAGCGGTGCCTACCTGGTGGTGCTGCTGGCGGTGAAGTTCGGCATGTCGCCCTGGCTCAGTATTCCCGTCTGCCTGCCGCTTGGCGCGCTGCTGGGCGTGTTGATCGGCTATCCCACCTTCCGCCTGCGCGGCTACTATTTCGCACTGGCCATGCTGGCCTACCCGCTGGCCCTGCAGAACATCTTCGAATGGCTCGGCTTCCAGGAAGTCTCCATGCCGATCGTGCGCGACGCCCCCGCCGCGCACATGCAGTTCACGGATCCGCGCATCTACACGGCTCTCAGCCTGGCGCTCCTGCTTGTCGTGGTGTTCGTCGCCCTGAAGGTGGAGCGCTCGCGCTTCGGCATGTCGCTCTTCGCCATCAAGCAGAATGAACCCGCCGCCGAGGCCGCCGGCATCAACACCTTCAAGTGGAAATTGCGCGCCATCGTGGTCTCAGGCGCCATCTCCTGCGTCGCTGGCGGCTTCTATGCGGTGGTGCTGCTGGTCGTCACGCCGCCGTCCGTGTTCGGCGCCGGCGTCTCGGCCCAGGCCCTCATCCTCACTATGTTCGGCGGCATCGGCACCATCTGGGGGCCGCTCATCGGCGCCATCACGCTGATCCCGCTCTCGGAATTCTTCCGCGCGGAACTCGCCGAAAAACTGCCCGGCATCCAGGGCGTCATCTACGGCGTCGCCATCACCCTGATCGTGCTGCTGGCGCCGGACGGCATCTTTTGGCGCGTGAAGGACCGGATGACCCGGGGCCGTGCCCAGTCCGGATCGGTCGCGCCGGAAATCCCGGTGTCCGTGCTGCACGGTGAGCGTCCGGCGACGGGAGAGGTCATGCTGCGGGTGCAGAACCTCAGCCGCGCCTTCGGCGGCCTGCGCGCCGTGGACAATGTGTCCTTCGATGTGCACAGCGCGGAGATCCTCGGCATCATCGGCCCGAACGGCGCCGGCAAGACCACGCTGTTCAACCTGCTGAACGGGTTCTTGCCTCCCAATGAGGGCAGCGTGAACTTCCAGGGCAAGGAACTGGTGGGCATGCAACCGAACCAGGTCTGCGCCCTTGGCGTGGCCCGCACCTTCCAGGTGGTCCGCCCATTCCTGCGCATGACGGTGCGCCAGAACGTCATCGTTGGTGCCTTCGTCTCCGCCGACACCGAGGCGGAGGCGGAGGTGATGGCGGATGAGGCGCTGCACCGCGTCGGCCTGACCCACAAGGCGGACGCGCTCGCCCAGGGCCTGACCAACAAGGAATTGCGCCTGCTGGAACTCGCCCGCGCGCTGGCCTCTCGCCCGAAGCTGCTGCTGATGGACGAGACCTTTGCCGGCCTGGGCCGCGACGAGGTGGAGGAAATGCTGGAGACGATCCGCGGCCTGCCCGCGGGCGGCACGACCGTGGTGATTATCGAGCACACCATGCACGCCATGGTGCGCCTCGCGGATCGCTTCGTGGTGCTGGACCACGGCGCCGTCATCGCCACCGGCCTGCCCAACGTCGTCACCAAGGACCCGCAGGTGATCGAGGCTTATCTCGGCAAGAAATGGATGGCACTCAGTGCTGAAAATTGAAAATCTGATCGCGGCCTACGGCCCGGTCCACGCGCTGAACGACGTCTCTATCGAGGTGCCGGACGGCGGCTTCGTCGCCGTGGTGGGGCCGAACGGCGCCGGCAAGACGACGCTGTTCAAGACCATCTCCGGCACCGTGCCGGCGAAATCCGGCCGTATCACGTATCACGGCGTGGATTTGCTCTCCGTCGCGCCGCCGGACCGGCCGAAACTGGGCCTGGCGCACGTCCCGGAAGGCCGCCAGGTCTTCAAGACCTTGACGGTGGCCGAGAACCTGGAGATGGGTACCTACGCTGCCACCGACCATGCCGCCGCCCGCCGCCAACTGGACCTCGTATTCACCCTTTTCCCCCGGCTCGGTGAACGCCGAGCCCAGCTTGCCGGCACCTTGTCCGGCGGCGAACAGCAGATGCTTGCCATCGGCCGCGGCCTCGCCAGCAACCCGAAGCTCCTGATGCTGGACGAACCCTCCATGGGACTCGCCCCGGCGATCGTGGACAACATATTCGAAACGATCCAGGGTATCCACAAGGACTACGGCCTGACGGTGCTGCTGGTAGAACAGCGCGCGGCCGAAGCGCTGGGCTCCTGCTCCTACGGCTATGTGCTGGAAACGGGGCGCGTGGTGCTCGAAGGCGCCCCGTCAGACCTGATGAAAGACGACCGGATCAAGCGCGCCTACCTGGGCATGTAGCAGCTGGCGTGGTTGTGGCGGCGCGAGATACCGCGCCGCCGTTAATCCGTGTGCGGCGCCGTTCCCCCTGCAGTCCGTGGTCGCCGCGCCGCCCCTAGTTTCCGCCCATGGCGGCGCGCGCGGTATCGGCCCTGCGAGACCAGATGCTGGCCTGGGGCGGCCCGGGCCGCGCCTGGCACGCGCGCGCGCTTACCCGCGCCGCGCAACTCGGCTGGTGGGCGCTCACGCGACAACTCCCCTCCCGCCTGCGCGCAGAACGCCGCCCGCCGCCCCGGCCCCCGGCCTTGCCAGTCACTGCGACGCCGGGCCCGGAGGACATCGTCCTCCCCCTGCCGCTCGCGCCGGCCATCTCCGTCATCATCCCCTGCCACGGCCAGCATGGCTTCACCCTGCGCTGCCTCGCCGCCATCGCGCGCCATCTTCCGGCCAACGCGACGGAAGTCATTGTCATCGACGACGCGTCCCCGGACGGCTCGGTCGACACGCTGTCCCGCGTGCGGGGCATCCGCCTGCTGCGCAACGCCGCCAACCAGGGCTACCTGCTGAGTTGCAACCGCGCGGCGGCGGCGGCACGCGGCGACCTGTTGCTGTTCCTCAACAACGACACGCAGGCCTCGCCTGGCGCCATCGATGCGCTTGCCGCCACCTTCGCCGTGCGTCCGGATGCAGGCCTCGCCGGCGCCATGCTCCTCTTTCCCGATGGCCGTTTGCAGGAAGCCGGCGGCATCCTCTGGAACGACGGCAGCGCCTGGAACCACGGCCGTGGCGACGATCCAGCGGAGTGTCAGTACACCTACCTGCGCGAGACCGACTATTGCTCCGGCGCCGCTCTCATGGTTCGCCGCGATGTGTTCGCGCAACTCGGCGGCTTCGATCCGCATTTCGCCCCTGCGTATTGCGAGGATTCCGATTTCGCGCTGCGCGCCCGCTCCGCCGGCTGGCGTTGCTACT
>Ga0315912_10002327_pt1 | contig 20611 bp, 22 predicted proteins | sample VfabasoilMG_FD_204469 | JGI IMG/M metagenome (GOLD analysis project Ga0315912, IMG submission 204469) | Garden soil microbial communities collected in Santa Monica, California, United States - V. faba soil | ecosystem: Environmental > Terrestrial > Soil > Garden | place: USA: California...
ACCGCAACGGCGGCGGCGCGTCGTTCCGCGTGCTGCTCACGCGCGTGCAAGAAGACAGCGGACTGATTCCGCTCGTGCCCGTGCGCGCGGCCAAGCCACGCAAGCTCGAAGTGCGACCGCGACAGGTCTTCGTCGTCGACGACGATCCGGTCTTTTCACGCTCCATGCGGCGCGCGCTCAAGCCGCACGTCGTGCGCACGGCAGCCGCCGCCTCCGAGGCCGAAGTCGAGCTGCTAGATCGCAACTACACGCCGGATCTCGTCCTGTGTGACGTATTTTTGCCCGGCCGCAACGGCGATACGCTCCACTCGCGAATCGCCGCGCGACGCCCCGAACTCGCCAAGCGCTTCGTGTTCGTCACCGGCGGCGCGCTCGGCCGCGCGGAGGCCGAATATCTCAAGAATTGCGCCTGCCCGACGCTGTTCAAACCAGTCGAACTGAAGACGCTGAAAGAGCTGCTGACAGACGAAGAGTCCGAATCTTCCACCACTGCGTCCGTGCGCACGCTAAATCCGCCCAGCCCCAATACGCGCCGCTCATCCAACCCGGCGCCGCCCTCGTCGACAGGCCGTTAGCGAGGGGCCGTTGGGAATGAAGAGGGGGGCGATCGACGCGCTTCGCGATCCCCGATGGGGGACGATTTCGCATCGCACCTCCGAGCGCGCGCTGTCACCGCCAACCGGGCACGGCGACCACGCCGACGCTGACTCCCACGAACAAGCCAAATAGCGTTTCGCGCGGCGTCGCCAAACGCTCGGCAGAGAGCTCGCTGACCAACGTCTCGATCGAAGTCGCCTTGGCAGCGCGTTCCAGCGCGCGGCGCTCGGCCAACGACAGCCCGAGCTTGGTTGGATCGATGCGCCGCGCCTGACCGCGATGAACGGGAAGCTTACCGGCGCGCGCGAACCACAGCGCAATCTCGTCGTCGGTATAGGCTTCACGGATGGCGTGCGTGACCAGCGCTGGCATCAAGGCCGGCGCCTTGACCTCCAGGTGCAATTCGCGCACGCCCGGCACGAACCAGAGCGTGCCGTCTTTCCAAGCGAAAAGCTCGATGAAACGCGCTTCGACCTGCTCCACGAGCTCACGCAAGAGCGAGCTTGCGCGCACGATGCCGCGCGCCACCAGCTCCTCACCGAGTGAGCGCTGCGCTTGTTTGCAGGTGCTCAGCGCGTCCATCAAATCATGCTCGGTGATGCGCCCCCCGCGCAGTAAGCGCGTGCCGAGCAGTTCGGCATGTTCGGTCGAACGCGCGGCGCGCAGCTCACCCTCCACGAAGTAGAAGTGCTTTTCGCGGCGCTCGTTGCGGGCCACCAACACGCCGGTCTCTTCGCGCGCCGCCACCGCGTGCAGCACCGCCGGCAAGGTCATGCGATCGAGCGCGCTGCGCCAAGAAGCGGCGCGCGTCAGCGGTTCCCCGAAGCGCGGCGCGCGCGCGGCCGGAGGGGCCTGCTGCGCCGGCCTTTGCCCGGATTGCGCGGGCGAGAGCGCGGGCGGTTCGGTCGTGAGCCGCGAGTCGATCTCCACGGCTTGCTCGGCTTGCGCCAAGAGTAGCCGCTCGTGAGTGCCGCTGCGTGACGGCAAGATCCCCAAGCTGGACAACCAGGGTACGATCTCCGAATCACCCAGGTGAAGCTCGAGTTCCCGCGCGATTTCGCGCAGTGCGCCCGAGAATTCCACGGCATTCTGGAAGCGCTGCGCCGGATCGCGCGAAAGGGCCTTGCGCAGCGTGCTTTCGATGATGGGGAGGAGCTCTGCCGAGTGACGGTCGAGCCCGTTCAAATTGGCTTCGTAGATATTGGTCAGAATTTCGAACTCGTTCTGACCGGAAAACAGCGGACGCGCGAGTAGCATCTCCGCCAAGATGATGCCGACGGTGAACAGATCGCTGCGCGGATCCACGTCCGTGCCCATCACCTGTTCCGGTGACATGTAGCCGACCTTGCCCTTCAGCTCCCCTGGATAGGTGCGGCGGTCGACGAACTCACTGCGCACGATGCCAAAATCCCCGAGTTTGACGTCGCCAGCGCGGCCGATCAGCACGTTGCCGGGCGACACGTCCCGGTGCACGATGCCGAGCGGCCGACCGTGCTCGTCCCGCGCGTCGTGGGCGAAGGCCAGACCGCGTAGCACCTCGTGCGCAATGTGCAGCGCGATCGCATAAGGGAACCGCTCGCGCCGCGCCGACACCGAGCGCAGCAGCCGCGCCAGGGACACGCCGTCGACGAATTCCATGGCCATGAACAGTTCGCCATTGGCCTCGCCGAAATCGACCACCTGCACGATGTTGGGGTGGCAGAGCGCGGCGCAAATGCGCGCCTCGTCGCAAAACATGGCCACGAAGCGCGCATCTTGGGCAAGCTCGGGCAAAATGCGCTTGACCGCGAAGCGCTTGGCAAACCCGCGTGGCCCGGCACGATGCGCGACGTACACCTCGGCCATCCCGCCCAGCCCGAGGCGGTCGCCCAACACGTAGGGCCCGAGCATCGAGCCAGCGACAACCGAGGCTTGGGCCATCGACGTACGAGTGTAATTCACCTGTCCCGCCCTGAACAGGAAACTCCTTGCATTTTCCGCGGCGCTAGCCATCACTCGGGGCAAAAGCGCGGCTCAGCGAGCGCGAGCGGGCCTCGGGCTTTGGCACCGAGCAAGCTCGGTCTCTTTTTGAGCAGATGCACTCTAGGAATCGTGGGTATTTCGACTACTTTGCCAGGCACCGGATGAACCAAAGACACTTGTCGCCCAAAAGGAGTGCAGGGTGAGTAACTCGCTTACATCTTCGCACTCATTGATGCTCGCCGAACGCGGTCGCTTGGGCACGCCGCCAGCGCGTCGTCGCGTCATTGCCGTAACGGGCGCCGCGCAATTTTTGGGCAGCAACCTGATCGGCTTATTGGAAGAAGATCCGAACGTCCGCAAAGTCGTGTGCTTGGACAGCGAGGCACCGGCCACGGCGGGCGCCAAATCACGCGTCTACAACGTCAGCTTGACCGAGAGCCTGGCCGAAGAGCGCATGGCCGAGATCTTGTCGGCAGAAGCCGTCGATGCCGTAGTTCATCTGGCCTTCCTCGATTCACCCACTCACTCCACGGCATTCGCTCACGAGCTCGAGAGCGTCGGCACGATGCACGTGCTGAACGCCTGCCGGCGCACGAAAGTGCACAAGGTCGTGATGCGCAGCCAAACGCTGCTGTACGGCGCACACGCAACCAACCCCAATTACCTGTCGGAAAAGCATCCGCTGCGCGCGCGGCGCACGGAATCCTTCTTCGCCGACAAGATGGAGGCCGAAAATGAAGTCCTTCGCTTCGGTCGGCCGGGGCAAGGGCGGCTCGCCACGGTGCTGCGCATCGCGCCCATGCTGGGCCCGACGGTCGACAACTTCGTCACGCGTTACTTGAGCCATCGGCTGACCCCGACCGTGCTCGGCTTCGATCCGCTTTGGCAGTTCGTGCACGAAGCGGACGCGGTGCGCGCGCTGCGCTTGGCGGCGCTGTACGACGTGCCGGGCGTGTTCAACATCGTCGGTGATGGCGTGCTACCGCTGCGCACGGTGATCAAGCTCGCCGGGCGCACCAACCTACCCATGCCGCGCTCCATGGCTTCGGGCCTCACCACCGCGCTGTGGCTCACGCAATTGGCCGAAGCCCCGCCTTCGTTCTTCGACTATCTGCAGTATATCTGCGTGGCTGACGGTGCCTTGGCCAAGAAAGAGCTCGGCTTCGAGCCGCTCTATACCAGCCGCGAAGCTTTGATCGACTATGCTAATGCGCAGCACCTGCGCGATGTGAGATTGCTTTCGGAGACGCCCGCGTGAAAAGGAAGGACAAACGGCCCAAGCGTGATCTGAACGCGAACCACTCGGCACGGCCGCGCCCGGACAAGAACGAGCAGCGCGGCGACGGCCGTGGCCACTCGTCTCATGGCGTGCGCGCCGATCAAAAAGGCCCTTCGAACCCGAAGCGCAAAGCCCGTCGCACGGGGCACAACCGTCCGCCGGGCGCTGCGCGCTTCAATGATCACCGGGTTCGCGCGCCCGAACCGGCGCGGAGCCCGTCTGCAGGCGTGATCGACGAACGCACCGCGGTCGACGCTGCCGGCCTGAGCGATACGGATATCGACTCGGAAGAGGCATTCGAACTCGGCATTGGCGCCCGCGTGGTGCCCCTGACCACGCAATATGGCGAAGCCTTCGACAGCACGCCGCCCGCGCCGCAAGAGCGCAAATCGGGCGACGTAGAAGCGCAGATCCGCGCGCTCGAAGCGCGCTTGGACGGGCTGATTCGTCAACGCCACTTCGGTGATGCCAGCGCGGACGCAGAGGACGACGGCGAAGGTCCGACGTCCGAAAAACGCGGACCGCTGACCAAGGCGGACTCTGCGCCGCCCAGCAGCGTCGAGGCGGCAGAGGTTCCGGCCGAAGACTTCATCTCGCGCAAATGGGGTCGCTCGGCCCTCCGCAGCCGGTCCGAAGAGTTCGACGATTTCGGGCTCGATCCGAGCTTCGAACAACGCGTCAAGCCGGTGGTCGAGTTCCTGTACCGCAGCTACTTCCGGGCCACCGTGGAGGGCATCGACCACATACCGGCCGAGGGCCGCTGCATCGTGGTCGCCAACCACTCGGGCGCATTGCCGCTCGACGGCTTGATGCTGCGCGCCGCGCTGCGCATCGAGCACAAACAGAAGCGCGATCTGCGCTGGCTCGCGGAAGATTTCGTCTATTACCTGCCCTTCGCCGGCGTGTTCATGAACCGCGTCGGCGCGGTGCGCGCGTGTCCGGAAAACGCCGAGCGCTTGCTGGAAAAGGAGAGCATCGTCGGCGTGTTCCCGGAAGGCGTGCACGGCATCAAGAAGCTGTTCCAGGAGCGTTATCGGCTGCAGCGTTTCGGTCGCGGTGGCTACATTCGCTTGTGCTTGCGCATGCGCGCCCCCATCGTGCCGTGCGCGATCATCGGCGCGGAAGAGTCGAGCCCGCTCTTGTATCGCTTGGAGGGGCTGACCGAGCTCGTGGGCCTGCCCTACTTCCCGATCACTCCCACGTTCCCGTTCCTGGGTCCGGCCGGCCTCTTGCCGGCGCCCACCAAATGGAGGCTGCGCTTCGGCGAGCCGATCAACCTGGACAACTACGGGCCGGAAGCCGCTGACGATCATGTGCTCGTTGGTCGCTTGTCCGAGCGGGTGCGCAGCTCGATCCAGGCCATGCTCGACAGCGGGTTACGCGAACGCCGGAGCGTGTGGTTCGGTTGAGCCCGGACGGTGTTCTGGTCGTCGACAAGCCCAGCAAGGCGACCAGCCACGACATCGTGGCCCAAGCGCGGCGGATCTTTCAGACACGCGACGTCGGTCACGCCGGCACGCTCGATCCGATGGCGACCGGAGTGTTGCTCTTGCTGTTCGGTGAAGCCACCAAGCTGAGCGGTTTTCTGACGCGCGATCGCAAGCGCTACCGGGCCACGGTGTGCTTCGGCCGCGCAACCGACACGCTCGATGCCGACGGACAAACCACGGCGCAGGTAAGCATCGCGCCCGGACAAATCAGCGAGCATTCGATCGCCGCCGCACTGAGCACGGAAAAGGCGCGGCGCCTGCAGGTTCCGCCCGCAGTCAGCGCGATCAAGGTGGACGGACGACGCTCGTACGCGCTCGCCCGAGCCGGCAACGCCCCAGAGCTCGCGGAGCGCGAGGTTCGAGTCGAACAGCTGCTCCTGATCTCGCGCTCGGAGCAGGAGTTAGTCCTCGAGGTCGAGGCCTCCAAGGGCTACTACGTTCGAGCTCTGGCCCGGGATCTGGGAGCATCCCTCGGCCTGCCCGCGCACCTGTCGGCGCTGCGGCGCTTGGCGAGCGGGCGCTTCGAACTCAGTGATGCCGCACCTTGGCCGCTCGATCCGACTCTACCCTTGTTGGCGACCGCGGAGGCCGCTCGACGGACGCTGCCCAGTGGCGTCCTCAATGACAGCGGTGAACGCCGCGCGCGCCTCGGTCAAACCGTGGAAACGGCTGATTTCATCGAACGCGCGCCCGCAGCACCGCTCGAGACCGCGGCCTGGTTTGGCGCTTCGGGCGAGCTGATCGCGCTCGGCCAGGAGCGCGACCCCGGAGAATTTCGTGTCGTTCGTGGCTTCCGCCGCCCGGCGGAGTAGCCCGCCGCACACGGGGCGGACGGGCCATCAGCCCACCCTGACCCGAGCCGCAAAACCTCGTCGTTCGAGTCGCTCGACAATGCGCTGCTGAAAATCTTGGGCGGCCACCCCCGGAGGCAGCTCGAGCTCGACGCTGACGGAACGCTGCTCCGCATGTACGAGTAAGGTCGCGCCGGCCAAAGCGCCTTCGGACAGCTCAATCCTCGCGCTGCCCTTGCGCTTATCGCCGCCCCAGGCAGCGCGGCGCGCCAGCCCCGTGAGCAGGTTCTGAAGATCCTCACGCAGCGGCAAGGCCGCCGGCGCGGCGCACGCTGCCGGGCTGTGTTGGACGAACGAGCTCGGCCCGGAATTCACTGCCAACTGGCAGACGAGCGGGTCGAGGAGCGGCTCCCGATCCGGCTTGGCCTCCGAGGCCGAGGGTGCCTCGGGGTCGCGGCGAGTGCGCGCTTGAGGCCCCTCTCGGGGCACTTCGGGCCCGCTTTCTGGGGCTTTCAAATTCACCCAGGGCACCATCGGCCCTTGAGCCGGAAAGTGCGCCCGTGGCGGGCCTTCGAGAAGCCGACGAAAGGACAGCGAAGTCGCGGTTCTGGTTGGGTTATCTGGGGGCGCGCGGACAACTGACCGGTCGGCCGAATTCACGGCGCGGGGGGCACTCACTTCAGGCATGTCCCTAGGTCGGTCACCCGCGGCACGGGTTGCGTCCCCTAGGGTCGGTCCGCTAAGTGATCAGGAGGAGGCGGGTGCGACACGCACCCCAAGACCTTGGATCCTGCCCCACCATCACGAATACTCCATTTACTGATTGCCGCGTTGCCCGCCGCCTTTGCGGCAGTCACGGCAGCCGCGAGCTGGGCAATCACCACCCTCTCTGCAGCGCGTCGCGCCGCACTGCGCGATACCCTGGAGGGCGGCTCGCAGCGCGCGCTAGACCGCTACCTGGAGTCTGGCCCTGTAATCGAGGCCCGCTGGCTGGTGATTCGCACCATCGGCCTGGCCACGAGCGCCCTGCTCGTGGGGCATCAGTTGCCGGAATGGTTGGGCAATTGGCTGCCGGTCGTGGCCGCCATGATTACGCTCTTCGCCTACGCGCTCCCGAGTGAGATTGCACGCGGGTTGGTTGCGCGCAGCGCCGATACCACCGCGCCGCTATTGCTCCAGGTGCTGCGTCCCCTGGAACTGCTGGCTGCGCCGCTGGCAGCCCCCGTCGCCTGGGCAGGCCGCGTCGTGGGCAGCTGGGTGAGCCCCGCGCCAGCCCCGGCGCCTGGCGTAACCGAAACCGAGGTCGAGCTGATCGTGAACGAAGGCGAGCTGAACGGCTCGCTCGGTCACGATCAATCCGAAATGATCCGAAATGTGCTGGATTTCGGGGACGCCACGGCCGGCGAGCTGATGATCCCCCGCCCGCAGGTGACCGCATTCGACGTCGGCACGCCAATCGAGGCGCTGTTCAAGCTGGTCGTGGAGAGTGAGCACTCGCGCTATCCGATCTTCAAGAACACGATCGACAACGTGATCGGCGTGCTGCACGCGAAAGACCTGCTCCGCCACGCTTCTTTGGGTAAGCCGAGCGACGTGCGCATCGAGTCACTGCTGCGCCAACCGGTGGTGTTCGTTCCGGAAAGCCAATTGGCGACCAGCGTGCTCAAGGACATGCGCTCGCGACGCCACCACATGGCGGTCGTGATCGACGAGTTCGGCGGCTTCAGCGGGATCATCACGCTGGAGGACTTGCTCGAGGAAATCGTGGGCGACATCCGCGACGAGCACGACGTGGAGGAGGCTCCCATCGTCGACGCCGGCGACGGCAAGATGATGGTCGATGCCAGCGTCTCGATCGGCGATCTCAGCCGCTATCTGGGAGCCGATCTGCCCGATGATGGCGACTACCACACGCTCGCCGGCTTCATCGTGGCCGAGCTCGGCCGGGTGCCCGAAGCCGGCGCCAGCCTGCGCGCGTTTGGGCTCGATTTCGTGGTGCGCGAAGCCGACGAGCGCCGCGTAGTCAAAGTGGAGATCAGCCGCGTGCCGGCACCAGAATCGATCACGCCCCGTTCTGCGTCTCGGATTTCCGCCGCCTAGCGGCCGAGCGCCGGTCGAAAACCAACGCCAAGCCCACAAACGACGAATCGGCCAGCAAGGCGAAAGCCCGCTGGCCGATTGTCAATTTCGCTCGAGCTGAGACGCTTACGGCGCCACGCCGATTTGCTTCAGCTTCTTGCCCAGCTTGTCGCCGGCGTCCAGCAGGCCCGTCTTCTCTTCGCCCGGGTTTTTGTTCCCACGCAGCACTTCCTCGAGGTCGCCCAATTCACGGCGAAGTGTGGTCACGACGCTGGTCGAGCAGACGGTGCCTTGGGTACAGGGGTCGATGGGGATGAACAGGCCATCCTCACTGATTGGGTTGCCACTGGTGTAGCGCTTCAAGACAGCTTGCTTGTCGCCAACCGGGATCCGGATGTCGTCCGGCCACTTGGGCTTTTCGCTGTCTTTGGCAAAGAAGGGTGTCGGCACGGGCTGCATGGTTCCCCACGGACCGCCGGGACCATTGCCCACCACGACTGACCAACGAACCTGCGGCTTTGCTTGACCAGCCAAGAAATCCTGCACGGATTTCTTATTGCCAGACATGACGTTCTGCAGCTTCTCCTTCTGATCGTTCACCTTGTCCACGATGGTCGAAAAGTCGATCAACATGGACAACGTGGCGCCGTTGAAGCGGCCGATACCCTTGCCATTCAAATCTGCCGCCGTGAACGGCAGGTTGATGCCCCCCAACTTGGACACTTCTTCGTCGGGGAAAGTGGCTTTACTGAGCTTCTCTTTGGCGGACTTGAGCACATCTGCCAATTCGGAGGCCTTCTTGGTGGTGGCTTCGACCTTGGTCGCGAGCTCACCGGCGCCGATTACGGCGGCGTCTGCCGCCTTATTGCGCTCGCTGATCCCGCCGCCGGCAAAACCGAGTGCGCCACCGATCAACGCAGTGACCACGCTCAGGATGAGGATCTTCGAGCGGCCCGACTTCTGGGCCCGAACGAACTCGTCGTCCATCTCGATCTTGATCGACTGCGGCTCAACGCGCACGGGGGCAGCCTGCGGGGCCATTGCACCGTACGGGTTCGACGCATCGACCCGCGGAACGGCGGCAGCCTGGGGCACGGACGCAAAGGGTGGCGCCGGAACACGGCTGGGGTTGGCCACCGGAACGGACGGCTTCGGAGCACCGACAGCTGCGGGTGGCGGAATCGAACCGACTGCCTGCGAGCTGACGGTTTTCTTTCCGAGGCGTGACTTCAGATCGATCTTGGGCTTCTTATCTTCCATCGGAAACTCGTCACTGACGCGGAGACTAATTGCTGGAAATGAGCGGGAAAAAGGCTAACCCGCCTGCTAGCGACCGGCCGGCACACTAGCGGCCCGCTTCGTTGTGGGCAAGCTTCAAATCAGGCTCAGTGCACAACATCGAACAGTCAGTGGGCAAGGTGGTCTACGACACGCCACCCACACTAAAGCTTTAGCGCACCACGGCAGATTGCGCGCGATGAAGCATTGACCGAACGAGACCAGGGTGCAACGCTCACAGGCGTGAAAGCACGCGTCGTGGTCGTCGACAACTACGACTCCTTTACGTACAACTTGGTGCAGTACATCGAGAGCCTCGGCGGTGAGTGCGATGTGCGTCTGAACGACCGCGTGACCGTCGAGCAGATCCGTGAAGCGCGCCCGGCTGGGGTACTGCTATCCCCCGGCCCAGGGAACCCGGATGAAGCGGGCGTCACGCTCTCGGTAATCGAGCAGCTCGCCGGCACGGTGCCCATCTTCGGTGTGTGCCTGGGTCACCAAGCAATCGGCCAAGCCTTTGGCGGCAAAGTGATCCGGGCCCCAGAGCTGATGCACGGCAAAACCTCGGGTATCGAGCACGATGGGCGAACCATTTTCCAGGGCTTACCCTGCCCGTTCGAAGCCACGCGCTACCACTCTCTGATTGTGGAGGAGGCGAGCTTTCCCGAGGCGCTGGAGATCACCGCACGCACGCAAAAGGGCGAAATCATGGGGCTTCGGCACCGAAAGTTCGCTGTCGAGGGCGTGCAATTTCATCCTGAATCGATCCTCACCGATCACGGTCTGCGCCTGATCGAGAACTGGCTCGGCTCGCTGTGAGCGCTGAAGTACCCAAATTCAACGAAGTTTTTGCGGAGATGTCCGCCCCCGAAGGGCTCTCCCCCGCGACCGTGCGGCGCGTGTTCGATGCGATTTTCGCGGGCGCGTGGAGCCCTGCCTGCATGGCAGGATTCTTGATTTCGCTGCGCCATACCGGCAACGAGACCGCTAGTGTGATCGCCGCTGCGGCCCGCGCGATGCGTGCGGTGATGATCCCGGTTGCCCATGATTTCCCAGTCGTGCTCGATACCTGCGGCACCGGCGGTGATGGTTCGGCCAGCCTCAATCTGTCCACGGGTGCGGCGCTGATCGCCTCGGCCGCAGGTGTCCCCGTGGCCAAGCACGGCAATCGCGCAGCCACCAGCCGCGCCGGCAGTGCGGACGTGCTCGAGGCCATGGGCATTCCCTTGGACGTACCCGGCACGCTTCAGTCGGAAGTGCTGTCGGAGGCGCAGATCGCATTTCTGTTCGCGCAGGCGCATCACCCAGCCATGCGCCATGTCATGCCCGTGCGACGTGAGCTCGGCGTGCGCACGCTGTTCAATTGCCTCGGACCATTGGCAAACCCGGCCGGCGCGACGCACCAGCTGCTCGGCGCATTCGACGACGCGATTCGCCCGGTGCTGGCCGGCGCGCTTTCGGAGCTCGGCTGCAGGCGCGCCTGGGTCGTTCGCAGTGAAGACGGCCTGGACGAGATGAGCCCATTCGCGGCCACGCGCATCAGTGAAGTGGCCGGTGGCAGCGTGCGTGAGTTCAGCCTCACCCCGGAAGATTTCGGTTTGAAGCGCAGCCCAGCAGGCGCCATCGACGGCGCCGACCCCGGACACAACGCGCGCGTGTTGGAAGCCATCTTGAGAAACGAAGCGCATCCCGCTCGCGATGCAATCTTGCTGAACGCCGCCGCCGCGCTGGCCGTCGCGCTCGATATCGAACCCAAAGCCGCGACCGAGCGTGCGCGCGCCGCCCTCGAGTCGGGTGCAGCGGCTGAATCTCTGCAACGCCTGCGGCGCGCCGCGAACGCGCGCCGCCCGATTGCGAGCTCCGTGGCATGAGCAGCAGCACTTCTGGGCTACTCGCCCAAATCCTGGACAAGAAGCGCGCAGAGCTACCGGCCCTACGCGCACTGAAGTTGCCCGCGCCACCGAGCCCGCGCGCGTTTTCGCTGCGCCGCGGGGACAGCGGCCTCAAGCTGATCGCCGAGATCAAATTCCGTTCGCCATCCGCGGGTGCGCTCTCGACCACGCTCTCGGTGACCGAACGCGCGCGCGCCTATCAACGGGCAGGCGCCAGCATGATCAGCGTGCTGTGCGACACGAGCTTCTTCGACGGTTCTTTCGCGCATCTGGCAGAAGCTCGGGCCGCCTGTGACTTGCCTTTGCTGTGCAAAGAATTCGTGGTCGACGAAAGTCAGCTCGACGCGGCCGCGGCGTACGGCGCAGACGCCGCGCTCTTGATCGTACGCTGTCTGACAGAAGAGCGCCTGAAACAGCTCACACTGGCTGCGCGCGCGCGAAGGCTCGAACCCTTCGTGGAAGTCGTCAACGAGGAAGAATCGAAGATGGCAGTCGCAGCCGGCGCCACGTTGATCGGCGTGAATGCGCGCGATCTCGATACGCTGGTCATGGACGCCGCGCGCCCCGCACGCCTTCTGGCCGGCCTTCCCGAGACCGCAACCCGGGTCCATTTGTCGGGCATCGCACAGCCCGCAGATATCCTGCGCGTCGCCGCCTCTCCCGCGGACGCCGCGCTGATCGGTGAAGCGTTGATGCGCGAAGACCAGCCCGAGTCCCGGCTGCGCGCCTTGGTGGCCGCTGCCACCAGTCATTGAGGGAAACTCGCCCTAGAGGCAGCGCGGAGCTAGGCTCCTTCCGTGACCTTGGATGGCCTGGTCGAAGCGTACTTGAATCACCTGCGGGTGGAGCGAGCGCTGTCGCCGCGAACGCTCGAAGCTTACGGGCGCGATCTGAGCAAACTCCTGGCGTTCGCCGAACAATCGGGAATCAACCGCGCCGAAGCCGTCGATTTGGGCACGATCAGCGGCTGGCTGAGCCGCCTCTCGCAGGACGGGCTGGGCGCTCGTAGCGCCGCGCGCCACCTTTCGGCCGTACGCGGCTTCATGAAGTTCTTATTGCGCGAAGGCGTGCTCAACGCGGATCCCACCGAGCTCTCGGCGCGGCCGCGCTTTGGGCGCCGCTTGCCGCGCACGCTGAGTGAGAGCGAAGTACTGGAGCTTTTGGCCGCCCCGGACATTTCTACCCTGCGCGGCTTGCGCGATCGCGCCATGTTGAGCATCACGTATGCCGCAGGCCTGCGCGTGAGCGAGCTCGTGGGGTTGACCCCGGGCGACGTGGATCTGAGTCGCGGGATCGTTTCAGCGTTCGGTAAGGGCGGCAAACGGCGACTCGTGCCGCTCGGAGACGTCACGCTCGACCACGTGCAGGCGTACTTGAAGGCGCGGGTCGAATCGGGCACGGCCACGCCGCGGTCGCGCAAAGCCGGCCCTGAAGTGCTCTTTCCATCACCCCGTGGCGGCCCACTCACCCGTCAAGGCTTTTGGAAGATCGTCGGGCGCTATGCGCTCGGCATTGGCATCCGCGGCCGCGTCTATCCACACCAGCTTCGGCATTCATTCGCGACACACCTGCTGACCGGTGGCGCCGATCTGCGCAGCGTGCAGACCATGCTGGGCCACGCCAGCGTGACCACCACCGAGATCTACACGCATGTGAGTGGGGACCACGTGCGGAATGCTCACCGCCGCTCTCACCCCCGCGCGTGAGCTGCGCGCGGCTCGCAGAGCCGAAACGACCTGACCGGATTGTAACAACTGTGCTACAAAACTCAGGTGTTTTTCTCCGTCCATGAGCCGCGCGCCGCACGCACGCCAGTCGTGGTCGAGGTTCCCCACGCCGGGCTGAGCGTCGATCCGGAGTCGATGGCAACGTTGATCGCCCCCACGCAATCGCTCGGGCGCGACGCGGATTTGTACGTGGACGACTTGTACGCGGACGCACCGGATGTCGGAGCGACGTTGCTCGTTTCACACGTCAGCCGCTACGTGTGTGATTTGAACCGCGCCGAGACGGACGTCGATCCGCTGACCGTCGAAGGCGGCAGCGCGCGCTCGGCTCCGCATGGTGTGATCTGGCGCGTCACGACCGACAATCGTCCCGCCCTGCTCAGGCCGCTGCCGTTCGCTGAGCTCGAGCGGCGCTTGCAACGCATCTACCGGCCCTACCATCAGACTCTGCAAGGCTTGCTCGCCGAGCGCGTGGCAGAGTTCGGCTTCGCGATCGTGCTGTGTGCACACTCGATGCCCAGTCGCGGCCGCGAGGGCCACATCGATCCGGGTCGCGAACGCGCGGACGTCGTTCCCGGCTCGCGTGGGCGCAGCACGTGCGCCGAACCGGTACTGCGCTTGGTCGATCAAAAGGCCGCCGCTCACCGCCTGAGCGTCGCGCACGACGAGCCCTATCGAGGCGGCTTCTCGACCTCCAATTACGGGCGCCCCCGAGATCGCGTGCACGCAATCCAGATCGAACTCGCTCGCAGGCTGTACATGGATGAGCAAACGCTCGCCAAAAAACCTCGCGAATTCGATAACTTAAAGAAGTTTTGCCGTTCCCTCACCGCGGCCTTGGGCGAACTCGTACTCGTTTGAGTAAGTGATACTTGAACAGCCGGTCACCCTGAGCTAGGTTCCGCGCCCTCAATGGCCCGCAGTGAAATTACCGGCAAGCGGAAGCTCGCCGCTCACAACGTCTCGCACTCCAACATCAAGACCCCGCGCTGGCAGCACGTGAACGTGCAACGCCGTCGCCTGTGGGTTCCGGAGCTCGGGCGTCACGTCACCCTCAAGCTCACCACCGGCGATCTGCGCACGGTCGACAAGATCGGCTTGCTCGAGTTCGCCAAGAAGCACGGCGCCAAAGTCGCGTGAGGATTGCTCGCCGCGAGGCGAGTCACAGCAGGCGACGCTCGGTCGAGGCCGAGGACGTCGCCTGAACTCGTTTCTCCTGCCCGAGGCCCGAGCAGCGAAGCTGCATGCGCCGCTGCGCTTTCGCTCGCCGAAAAGTCGGCGACCCCCTGTCGGGTCGCGCTAACGGCGTTGGCTGATGACTTCGCGTGACACGGGGTCACGCGTGATCGAAAGGCGTGGTGGGCTACCGAAGGAGAGCGCCCGTGCGCCCGGTTCCGCGCACACTTCCACGGGTACGCCATCTTCGTTGCAACGAACCGCGATTGGCGCGGGCGCTGGCAGCGCACTTCCCGGCGCTTGGCGCTGCACACCGCGCTGCGTGGGCACGGCGACGTACGGTGCAAGGAGCGCCAAATCGTCGATTTCGAGGCCGTCCGAAGGGCGGAAATAGGACACCGCTGCGAACACGCCGCGCACGTCGACCGCGCACACCACTGCGCCAATGCCGAGCTCCTTGGGCAACGCTTCACTCGACGAGGTCTCGGCCCAGGGCGCCTCTAGGAAATCCGACCCTGCCACATGACGCGTGGTCGCGGCGTGATCGAGGTCGGACACATTCGCCAAATCGGCCGGCGTGACCAGGCCGCCTTCACTCGGACCCGTGAGGCGCAGGAAGGGACGCGTGAACGCTTGCTCCGAGAACGCTACTTGTCCCGTCGAGCGGATGCGCCCCAAGACTTCGGCGCGCCCGTCCGCACCCGCGCGTTCCGCGCGCAGGATGCCGTGCTTGACCAGCGAACCGAGCGATTTCGCGCCGTCGTAGGCGTTGGCGACCGCCGCTGCGGCGACCGAGCCAGGCACGGCGATGCGCGCAGCCGGGGGGATCGCCTCTTCCGGCAAGAAGCCGCGCGGACGCTTGGTGCCGAGCCCGGGTTGGCGCAGGCGGCCATCGAAGGCCCGACCCCCGGTACCGATACCCGCCACCAGAATGGTCAGCGGCGAGAGCAACACACCGGAGTAGCCACCGGCCGCCGCAAAGTAGCCCGCGAGCACCGCACCGACTGCCGAACCGCCTTGGCCGAGCTGCGCGACCGCCGCTTCCTCGGCGATCGGATCGTTGGACATGGCGAGTGCACGTGCCCTCATTCTGCGAACTCCTGACGCAATAGCTTGGCGGCATTTTCGGCGCCGTGGCCCTCGATCACGACGAACGCCTCTTCACGGTCCGCGATCGCCTCGGCCACGTGCGTGGCGGCGCTGGAACGCAGCTGCACGCCGTCTCCGAGCGCCAAGAGCCGCGTATACACGCACTCGCCCAGCGGCGGCTCGGCGCGTGTCACGTCGCGCACGACCGTGACGCCGTGCTCGTCCGCAAACTCTTCGATCTGTTCGTCTTCCCAGACGCCGCGCGATTCCCAAGCGATGCGCCGCTCGTCGTGAGCGACGGCTGCGAACAGCTTGCTCAAACGCTCACGCATGCGCGCGCTCGGTCCGACCGACGACGGCGTTTGCAGCAGAAGCCATTTGGCCGACAAGGTGTCCGAAAGCTCCAGCGTGCGACCGAGATCGAACGTGCTCGATTCGAACTGACCGAGCGCCCGCGGGAGCACGACGCTGAACGCGAACTGTGCCGGCACGCGCTTCTTCCAATCGCTGAGGCGTGCCCCGCGCGGCAGATTCGTCGCGTCGGCACGAACTTCGAGCATGTTGAAGCGCGACGCGTAGCGGGCGATGTCGCCCTCGAGAGTGTGTCTACCAACGAATAGCTGCATGGGGATTTACGTGACTAGTTTGCGAAATGGAACCACTCGGTCGGGTGGCGCGAGATGAACGACTGCATGGCCTTTGCGGCGCTGGCCGCGGCCGACCGAAGCTCGTCGGGCGACGCCTTTCGGTCCACCCAGATCGGCGCTTCGATCGAGAATTCGTAGCGAAAATAGCCCAAGCGATGGGCAAAGATGGGCACGATCGGAGCGCCCGAGAGCGCGGCCAAGCGAAACGGCCCCTCGGGCATGGACTCTTCCGCGCCGAATAGTTCGACCTCGAGCGAGCGCCCGCCGGGCGCGGCCCGATCCAATTGGACGGCCACGATTCCCCCGCCCCGCACGTGGCGCAGCAGAGGCAGCGCGTCGAGCGGGTGTTCGCCGACGTGCATCACGCGCACCCCGCTGCGCTCGCGCACGGCATCGTGCACTTTGCGGGCGGCTTCGTCGGGCTCGGCCAACATGACCACCACCACGTCCGCGCTGAAGTCTTTGGCGAGGAGCCGAGCGGCACAATCCCAGGGGCCGATGTGGGCGGTGACCAGGATCACGCCACGGCCGACAGCCAGCGCAGCGCGCAGGTGCTCTGCTCCCTGCAGCGACAGCGCCGTATTTTGGCCATCGACGCGATCGATACCCAAGGACTCGGCCAGACAAGACGCGTAGCTGGTGAACGTCTGCACGACGTCGCGCTGCTCACTCAAGAACGAGCGTTGCCCCTTCACCCGGCGCAAATTGCTGAGCACGCGCTGACGCTGTTCCGGTAGCGCCAAAGCGAATGCGGTACCGAAGAATTTGGGACTGTGTTCGATCACGAAACGGGGGCCAAAGCGCGCGCCGGCATAGGCAAGGCGCCTCAAGAAAGCGCTATCTGGGCGGAGGGCGCGAGCCAATTAGCACGTTCCCGTGTCATGCCGAAGGCCCTGCGGCAAGCCCCGGCCGACGTTTTTCGCCGCCGACGCTTGAGAAAGCGCCCCGAACGCACGACAGTCCGGCCATGGCGGGTGCGTCCAAGGCTACGACGAGCGATTCCCTTTATGGCGGTGCCGTCAGCCTGCGCCAGCCGGCCCGCGGGTACCGCGTGAACGTGGACGCGATCCTCCTTGCCGCCTTCGCGGCCGAGGGCCGGCGCGCGGATCTCGCCGTCGATCTGGGGGCGGGTGTCGGCTCGGTCGCGCTCGGGCTGCACCACCTGGGCGCCGCGGCGCGCTTTGCCCTCGTCGAGCGCGAGCCAGCGCTCTTGGCGCTGGCCAGCGAGAACGCCCGCGCAGCTCGCATGTCGAGCCACGACTTCTGTCGCGATCTGAGCCTCGGGCTGCCGGAGGAGTTGCGACAAGCCGCTGATTTGGTGGTCTCGAACCCGCCATTTTTCGATCCCGACAACACGCGTCAAGGCCCGCATCCCGACAAGACCGCAGCCCGCTTCGGCGATCTCAGCCCGTTCATCGCTGCCGCCGCGGAAGCGGTGAGCGGCGCGCGCGGGCGAATCGCGTTCGTGTATCCCGCGCGCGAGCTGTGTCGCTTCTTGGCCAGCGCCGAGCGCGTGCGCTTGATCCCCAAGCGGCTGCGGCTCGTGCACGCCGACGCCGGCGCGCCAGCGCGCGTTGCATTGATCGAACTGCGCCGGGCCAAACCCGGGGGCCTGGTCATCCTACCGCCGCTCTTCGAGTGGGCGGAAAAGGGCGTGCGCTCGCCAGAATTGGCGCGCGTCATCGCGGGCAAGCCCGAAAACCGGGGCTAGCGCTGACGAGAGAGCAGGCGATCGAAGATGATCGCGGCGGCAGCGCGCACACTCAAGTGATTGTAGCCATCTTCACGGCGACCGAGGATCGACGTGAGGCGCGCGTCGGCGCGGGCCGTCACCGAATCGGCCAGCCCCCACCCCGTGCCAAACACGATCAGCACCGGTGGACCTGCGACTGAAAGTTCGGCGCGAGCTTCCGGGAAGTCCAAGAGATCGCCCGACCCCTTGGCACTCGTGACCCACAGCCGTGCGTCTGGGCCGAGATCGGCGAGCGCCTCTTCCAGGCTCGAGACGACGCGCAACAGGCTGATGGCTGGCGTGCGGTCCGGGATGCGGCGCGCGCCGGAGCCGCTGATCCAATGTTCGCGTACACGCTCGGCCAGCAAGCGCTGCGCGGCAACGGGATGCACGATGTACAGATCGCTCAGCCCGTAAGTATGTGAGCTGCGCGAGATATCGTGCAAATCCAAATTGGTGATCGCGCTGGTCACGACGGCACGGGCGCGGTCGTGCACCGGGTAGTGCACCAGTGCGGCGGCGACACGCCTCATGATTCGCTTCCCCCACTCTTGCTCGGTGGCTTCGCGCTGCTCGGCAGCAAATCCGGACGCCGCTCGCGCGTGCGCTGAGCCGAAGCCGCGCTGCGCCAAACGCGCACTTTTTCGTGGTCACCGCTGCGCAGGATTTCCGGCACTTCCATGTCACGAAAACTCACCGGGCGCGTGTACTGCGGGTACTCCAGCAGGCCGCCGCATTCGGCGCTGAATGATTCCTCGCTGGTCGAGGCCGCGTTGCCCAGCACGCCGGGCAGCAGGCGAATGCAGGCCTCCACCACGCACATCGCGGCTACCTCACCGCCAGTCAGCACGAAATCACCGAGCGATAGCTCTTCATCCACGAAGCTCCGCACGCGTTCGTCGAAGCCTTCGTAGCGGCCGCAGATCAGGATTAGGCTCTCCTGCTGAGCGAGCGTGCGAGCCTTGGCTTGCTCGAACCGCTCACCCTGAGGAGTGAGCAAGATACGCCGCGGTCGCGTGCTCGAAGCAAGCGCGGCCTCCGCTGACTCGATCGCCGCCACGGCGATGTCCGGGCGAATCACCATGCCCGACCCACCTCCGTACGGCGTGTCGTCGACGCTCAAGTGCTTACCCAGGCCATGCTTGCGCATCGGCTCGAGATGCACGGCGAGCGCGCCCGAGCCGAGCGCGCGACCCACGAAGCTGAGTTCGAGAAACGACCCGAACAGCTCCGGAAATAACGTAACAATCGCGATCTTCATCGCGAGCTACATGAGCCCGTCGAGTGAATTCAAGACTACCTCGCGCGCGGCGACATCGACCCTCACGAGCCAGGGCTCCGAGAGCGGTTGCTCGGCGCTCGTACCGTCTTGCCGGCGCACGACGATCACGTCGACCGTGGGATGCGAAACCACGCCGGTCACTTCCCCGATCTCACCGTCGGGGCCGAGCACTTTGCTGCCGACCAGATCGATCAGGTAATACTCACCGGGCGAAAGGGCTGGCAGCAGGTTGCGCGCCACGCTGACGGTCGCGCCGTGCAGAGCCTCGGCTGCATTGCGGTCATCCACGCCACGCAGCTTGACCAGGTACGCCTTGGGGACCGCGCGCGCGCGCTCGATCGCGTACGGCACACGCTTGTCCTTGAGCGTCAGCCACAGCTCGTGCACGTGCGCGAGCGCATCGCTCGACTCCCAGTGTGGAACGATGCGCAGCTCGCCGGTGATCCCGTGGGCTTTGCTGACTCGCCCGAGCTCGAGGCCCGGCGAGTCTCCGGGGGGCTCACCCGCTCGTGACATGTGCTGATGGTTCGAGCTCGAAGGCGCGCTAATCGACGATGTCGAGATGAGCACGCCTGCCGATCTTGGTCGAAGCAGCGGTCAAAATCGTACGCATGGACTGGGCGGTGCGCCCGTCCTTGCCGATGACTTTGCCGATGTCGTTCTTGGCGACCTTGAGCTCGATCAGCGAATTGTGATCTCCCTCGATTTCGGTCACCTCGACGCTGTCGGGGTCGTCGACCAAGGCCTGGGCGATCGTTGCAATCAATTCCTTGAGGGCCATAACTCGGCGACTCCGGTTTCGGTCGGGCGACTGAGCGCCCGAGTAGGTGCAGGGACAGGGGAAAAAAGCGGAGGGAAAAGCACCTCGAACCGCGGTCGCGCGCTCAGGATTGAGCGGGCGTCGCCGGATTCTTCTTCAAGAGCTGGCTGAGCGTGTGCGACGGCTGAGCGCCCTTCGACTGCCAGTACTCGAGGCGCGAGCGATCCAGATTCAACACGCCTTCGTTGGCGGGATGAAAGGTGCCAATATTTTCGAGGTGACTGCCATCACGCGGATTGCGATGATCGGTAACGACGATGCGGAAAAACGGAGCCTTTTTCGTGCCGTGACGGGCAAGGCGAATGTGAACAGCCATACTATCCTCGATTATTACGTGAAAGCCCGGACCAACGGAACGTTAGCACCAGGCGGCCCACCTGCCAGCGGGCGCGAACGACGCGAGCCACCAAGCAAAGCGAACGGGAGCTGAAGCGGGCGGGAACCTAGAGTAAGCCTCGCGGTCTGGTCAAGCGTCGTGGTAACTTGTGGGTTCGGAATGGCAGCGGGCAAAGACGAGATTGTGCGAGTCGCGCGTGAGGTGCTTGCACCTTTGGTCCAAGCGGACGGCGGCGACCTTTACCTAGTTTCCGTAGAGGAAACGGGGGTTTCGCTCCACGTCACCGGGCGTTTCGCCGGTTGCCCGGGCAACACCCTGGTGCGCCGCCGCGTCTTGGAGCCGCCGCTCGCCGCGCTCGTGCCGGGGATCATCCTGACACTGACGTCAGGTCCGTTGATCCCCGTGGGTGCGGCTCGGCTGAGCGCCGGTCCCG
>Ga0315912_10002328_pt1 | contig 20589 bp, 17 predicted proteins | sample VfabasoilMG_FD_204469 | JGI IMG/M metagenome (GOLD analysis project Ga0315912, IMG submission 204469) | Garden soil microbial communities collected in Santa Monica, California, United States - V. faba soil | ecosystem: Environmental > Terrestrial > Soil > Garden | place: USA: California...
GGCAACGTAACGGACGAGCCGAAATAGAACAGCGTTCCGTTCGCCACCAGACCATTGCCGCAGCCGACTGCGGGAGTTCCAGGCAGATTGGGGGGAGACCCCAGGTCCTTGAGCCGGATCGTGCCGTTGGCCGTGCCGTCGCTGCGCCACAACCCCACGACACCGTCGTGTCCGTATGCCGGGAAGAACACATTGTCGCCACGAACCAGGGAGGTGCCGTGGTAGCTGCCGGACACGGGGATGATGTCGCCGATACGCGTCGTGCCCTGGGACGTGCCGTCGCTGCGATAGAGCCCGGCGCCCTGACCATTCACCGTGGCTGTCCCCAACTGAATTCCATTCACGGCAAACATCGGTCGGGCATCGCTGCCGTAGTTGCTCACCTGGGGCGCGAGGTCCGCAATCAGCGATGTCCCCGCGTTCGTACCATCGGTCACCCAGGGTTCCGACCCCGTTGCCGTCGGCGCGTCGGAGAGGGCGAATACGGCCCGACCCCCTGCAAAGCCGGGATTGTAGAGGCCCGCCGACAAGTCAGCTTCCGACTGCGCAGTTACGCTGAACTCCCGGACCAGCGCGACCGAATGAGTGGCGGGCTCCACGCGCCACAGTCGTACATTCGGCGCGTTCGAGGTCAGGAACAGGTAGTTCTGCCCCACCGACACGAAGGGAAACAGCTCGCTGGGGGAGAGCCTGGCATCGGCGGCGTTGAGGGACCACGTGCCTGCCGGCGTACCGTCAGTGAACCAGAGCGTCAGGACATTGATCCCCGAGGAGTTATGGAGCAGCACGCCGTTCCCCGTGCTCACCGGCAGCAAGTACGAGCCGCCAACACCCGGATTGAAATCCGTGACCAGATGGGTGCCCGCATCGGTGCCGTCGGTAAACCAGGGTTCGACGCCGTATGCCGCGGTCTCGATGTTGACCACCGCACCGCCATTCACGAGGGCCAATCCATAGTTGCTGACATCGAACTGACCTGCGCCCGCATCGACCGGTGCCGTGCCTGCCGGCGTTCCGTCGGTACGCCACAGAATCAACTTTCCGGAATTCACGTCCTGTGTGATGAACACGGCGCGATTGATGCCAACGGTCCGCAGGTCCATCACCCATTGCGGGTCCTGTGAATCGCCCAGTGCTGCCAGAGGCTGGGTGCCTCCGGCAGTGCCGTCCGATATATACAGTGTCGAGGGCGCGCCCTCTTCCGCAAGTGCGAACAGGAAGCGGCCGCCGAAGGCCTCGAACGGGAAGAGCGACGCGAAAGCCGCGCCGGGCGTGGCGATGGCCAGCGTCCGATGCGTGCCGGCGCCCGTTCCATCTGTCTGCCAGAGATCACCGTCAGCCGTGAAATAGAGCCGACCACCAAATTCGATGGTGTTCCGGAAGGTCACGCCAATGCCCCAGGTGATGTGCCCCGCCAGATCCGCGATCACCTGCGTGCCCGCGAGCGTTCCGTCGCTGCGGTAGAGCTTCGCGCTGTCGCCATCGCCCTGTCCGACCGCAAAAATAGGCACGCCTGCGACACCCGCGAAGGTGGGCGAGTAGATCTCCGTCTGCAGTACGGCGAACGTGCCAGCCGGTGTGCCATTCGTGACCAGCAGCTCGTGCTGACCATTCTCCGAATGCACGATGTACTGGGGGCCAGTGGTTCCGGCGTAGGCGCAGGTGTAGTCGGTGAAATCCGTTCCCGCGGGCATTTCCTTCAGCAGCGAAGTGGTCCCGGCCGTACCACTTGTGCGCCACAGTCGCACCGCACCGTTGTCATCCTTCGTCCACAGAGTGGAGAAGCCGGTGCCTGAGCACAAGACTCTGGGGTGCGAGCCGACGGGCATCAGTGCCGTCTCGAAGTCCAGGACCAGTTGCGCCGGCTTGAACGTTGCGGCCATCGCCACCGCGATCAATCCCATGAGTGCTATCGCAAATGTAGCGCGCGCGATTCCGCCGGACCGATTGGACATATCCCGCAGCCCCCCCCCTTTTTTCTGGCAGGGAGTCTGACTCAGCCGACCACGCCCGCGCCATCATTCATGGCGGAATCAGGAGCAAGGACGATCAAGGCACTATCAGTTGCCGGGCCATCAGCCCATGGTTGCGTGACTCAACCTCGACCACGCTGGCACGAGTTCACCAAGGCTATGCCCGCCTTGCTTCGCCAACCTGTCTGGTGATCTCACCGATGTGACGCCCGTCGGTCCCACAGCACCCGCCCCAGACATTGATATGGGGAAACCGCCGGGCAAGGCTCGCCATCTGGCCGCCAAGCTCCTCGGCATTTCCATCTTCCAGGTGGCCGAGCTTGCAGAGATCCAGGGTCTCCATGGCTACGGCGTTCGGCAGGAAGCCCCCCAGCCGCCGGCTCCAATCGCCGGCTGTGAGGCCCGGCTCGAATTCGGTCGGGTGCGTGCAATTGATCATGAAGTAGGCCGCTGCATGACCGGTTGCCGCATCGACACGGGTGATGGCTTCTTGAATCGTCTCGCCGCCCCTTAACTTTCCACCTGGCGCGACAAAGAAGGAGACGACCACGGGCAGCCCTTCCCTCTTCGCAGCCCTGACTACACCGATCGCCTCTTCGACGCTTGAAAAAGTCATTGCCGTCACATGATCGACTCCGGCCTTGCGGAAAGTCTGTATCTGCGTGGAGTGATAGTCCTCGGCCTCGGCGGCGTCGGGCACGCGGCCGATGTTGTACGCATCACCCCTGGGACCCACGACGCCACCCACCAGCATTGGTATCCCGGGCCGGGCGTACTCCCGCGCAAAGGCCTTGTAGAACTCGATGCCGCGGATGTTGATCTCCTCCAGCGCCGCCGGTGAGAACCCGGTCAGTTCGCCCCAATCCCGACTGGCGCGATAGTGCAGGCCTTCGTTGATGACGCCGAATCCGTTGGCGACGGCGGACTCCACCACCCTGCGGTGATAATCCCTGAGACAGGCCTCACCGCGCACATCGTTCAGGAGTTCGAAGGCGCAGAAATGGCGGAGCTTGAATCCATCCACATACTGAAGCCAGGTCTCGAATCCACCTGCGCTCGTCATCAGACTGCCTTGCTGCTGCGGAAGTCCGTTTTCGTCAGCCATCTCTGCCTCCATGAATGGCCTTGCGGCGGCGCCTGGTCCCGAAGTGTACAGCGACGACCAAGCTGATAGGCTTGGCATCCTTCGTCTGGACATGGAAAGCCCGCAATGAGCGAAAGAAATCCCGCCGAGACCATCATGTTCTGGTCGACGGCCTATTGGGCATCGCGCTGCATCCACGTTACCGCTGAATTCGGCATTGCCGACGCGCTGGGCGACGAGCCGCAGACTGCGGCCGTGCTCGCGTCGAAGACCAACACCAATGCCGCCGCGCTGCATCGCATCCTGCGATGCCTGGCCACGCATGGCGTGTTCTCATTGAAGGACGGCAAGTTCTCCCACAACGAGGCCTCGCGCCTTCTGCGCAGCGACAACCCCCGGTCGATGCGTTCGCTCGCCCGCATGATGGGCTTCGATTTTCACTGGGACATCTATCGCGAGCTCACTCACAGCCTGAAGACGGGAAAATCCGCGGCCAGCAATGTCGTCGCGGGCGGCTTGTTCGACTACATGCGCGACAAACCCGAGCAGAGCCGCATCTTCAACGAAGCCATGGTCGGCAAGTCGTTTGGCCAGATCGGCCCGGTGCTCGGCGCCTACGATTTCAAGGCCTTCAAGACGATTGGCGATATCGGCGGCGGAATGGGTCACTTGCTCGGCGCCGTGCTCGACGCGACTCCAGGCGCGAAGGGAGTGCTGTTCGACCTGCCGGAAGTGATCGCCCACGCAAAAGGTGCCCCGCATCCGCGCATGAACTACGTAGGTGGCGATTTCTTCAAGGACAAGATCCCGGCATGCGACGCCTACATCATGATGATGGTGTTGCATGACTGGTCGGATGAAGAATCGATTGCCATCCTGAAGAACATCAAGGCAGGCGCACCCTCCGGGGCCAGGCTCATCCTGGTGGAGTCCATCATCGAAGAAAGCGCCATCGGCAGCTTTCCGATCGACATCGATATCGAGATGCTGGCGATGACCACCGGCAAGGAGCGCACGAAGGCGGAATGGGAGAATGTGCTAAGCGCGGCCGGCTACAAGCTGCTGCGCGCAATCCCGGTCGGCAACTACTCCGGAATCGTCGAAGCCGCCATCTCCTAGCGCCATCCTCGGCAACTCCGCCAGCTGCTGCAGCAGCGCGGCGTCGGCGGCAACCCACATCCGCTCGCGCGGAGTCAGCCAGCCCAGCGCTTCGTCCAGGTAGCGGGCATCCAGCAGCTTCTGCCGCGCAGTCAGGTGGTCGGCATCGGGCTCACCCGGCACCTCGTCAGGCGGTGGCAGATTCCCGGCGAGATGCCGACTGCGTGCGGCGGCGTCGCCGGCCAGCCAGCGCAGCGGATCTTCGGGCAGCGCCCTCGCCTCCTTCAGCAATGCGTCGCGCCTCGCCACCACCGGGGGCGGGTCCACCTCTTCGGGGGTCAACAGCAATCCAATCCGCGCCAGCAAGCGACCTGCAAGGACGCTCCCGCTGACCCTGGACATCGGCACCGACAGCAGCAAGCCTGCCAGCACAGGCGACAGCCACCACAACAGCTCAGGCGCCAACAGCGCGAACGATGCCCCCATCACCACGCCAGCCAGCGTATGACCGCGATGGAAACGCCAGGATTGACGCCAGGTGCATGTTCCTTCGCCACGCTGCTGCGCCTGCCAACCCGAATCGCGTCCCGTGAGGATCTCGTATACGTGCCGGCTCTGCAAAAGCATCTGCACCGGTGCATAAATCGCAGACAGGATCAGCTCCAGCAGAATGCCCGCCACCAGCTCCGGAAATCCCACCGCGAGCCAGGTGCGCCGCGAAACCAGCGCGGCCAGCGCACCCAGCACCTTCGGCACGAACAGCACGGCGAAACTGAAGCCAAACAGCGCCAGCATGCGTTGCGAGTCGAACTTCGGCCAGTTGGGAAACAGCTGGAATGGCGTGTCGAAGTATTCCGGCTGATGCAGACCGGCCTGCACCGACAGGGCCAGGCCCAGCAGAAGCAGAATCAGCCACAGTGGCGATGACAGGTAGCTGAAGATACCGAGCACGAAATGCAGTCGGTTGTGCAGCAACAGACCCGCTGTGCCGATCACCTTGGCATGCTGCAGATTACCCTGGGCCCAGCGACGGTCGCGGACGGCGAGGTCGATCAGCGACGGCGGGCTTTCCTCATACGAACCTTCCCACGTCTGTGCCATCCGCACCTTCCACCCCGCGCGGCGCAGCAGCGCGGCTTCCACGAAATCGTGGGAGAGAATCGGGCCACCGAAGGGCTTGCGTCCGGAGAGCTCCGGCAGCCCGCATGCGCTGGCGAACGCCTTCATGCGGACGATGGCGTTGTGGCCCCAGTAGTTCCCTTCATTGCCGGACCAGGCGGCGACGCCGCGCGCGGTCGGCGGGCCGTAGAGGAAGCTGCCGAACTGCTGCAGGCGCGCGTACAGACTCTGCCGTCCCGCCAGGCGCGGCACGGTCTGCAGCAGACCCAGGTCCGGATCTGCCTGCATGGCCTGTTTCAGACGCACGAGCGTGGCCGCGGCGATGAGGCTGTCCGCGTCGAGCGTGATCATGTAGTCGTAGCGCGCGCCCCAGCGCTCGATGAATTCATGCAGGTTGCCGACCTTGCGACCGGTATTGCGCCAGCGACGGCGGTACCAGACCGGCATGACGTCGCGCAGCGCCTCGCGGAGCGACGACACCGACTGGGTTTCGCGCATCCAGGCATCTGGCTGGGTGGTGTCGGACAGGACCACGATCTCGAAACCGCCCGCCGCCCCGAGTTCCGCAAGGCCTTCTGCCATGGCGCGAAGTGCCGCCGTGACCCGCAGCGGATCCTCGTTGTAGACGGGCATGACCAGCGCCGTGCGTGTGGGCTCCGCCGGATGGGCTTCAAGGCGAATCCTGCGTGACGGAATCAGTCCCGCCAGTGCCGACGCGGCAGCATGCGAAATCCACAGCAGCGTCAGGGCGAAGAAAGCGACCATCACCTGCTGCAGCACCGTGGGATCGCCGTTCACCGTGATGATGCGCAGCATCTCGCGCACGCCGTAGACAGTCAGCGCGGCAGTACCCAGCCACAGGATCACCCGCGCCATCCAGGCGCGGACGTCGACGCGCGCGATGCCGTGCCAAAAGGGCGGGCACTCAAGGTTCTGGATCGGCATGGGCAGGGCCGCCTCTGGCGGCATGGCCCCCGGCAGGTGCCGAAGCGTCAGTCTGGGGTCCACCGGTACAGCCAGGTCTCGCTCGCCGCCTCCCCCTTCTTCTTGCGGAGTACCGCGCGGATCTCCGCGAGGTCCACTCCCCGGGTGTCCAGCTCAAAGCTGGCGCGCAGGCCGCGGATCGCTGGATTGGGCTGCACGACCTTGTTCGTGATGGTGCCCGCGGAGCTGTCCACATCGAGCGCAACGCGCGCCGCATCGACCGCGTTGGTGCCGGCCCCGACGATGTCGAGCAGGAACAACCTGCGCTGGCCGTCCATGCTGAGTCCGCTGCGGGCGGCGGTGATCCTGGCCACGGGGCTTGGCAGATGCGACTCGGCCGTCCAGTGCATGGTGTAGTGCGCTTCAAAGGGACGGCCGGCAGGAATCACGTCGCTTGGCCGCCAGAAAGCCACGATGTTGTCGTTGGTTTCGAAGCGGGTGGGAATCTCGACCAGCACGAGTTCACCGGCACTGGTGTTGTCCGGCATTTCGACCCAAGCGGTGGGTCGCCGCTCGTAATTGGCTTCCAGGTCCTGGAATTCGGAGGCCAGCCGCGCGCGCTGGATCAGCCCGAATCCGCGCGGGGCAGTCGATGTGAACGCCGAGATCTGGAGGTTCCGCGGATTCGCGAGCTGGCGCCACGCCCGCTCACCGTTTTGCTGCTCGAACAGCAGGCCGTCCGAGTCGTGCACGCGTGTGCGGAAATCATCAAAGCGCGCCCGGTTCGTGCCGTCGAAGAGGAACATGGAAGTCAGAGGAGCGATGCCAACGCCTTTCAGGTCGACGCGCGGGTACAGCGTGAGCTGCACGTCCACCTGGGTCTGCGTGCCCGGAGTGACCTCGAACCGGTATGCGCCCGTGGTCGACGGACTGTCGAGCAGCGCATGGATGACGATGGACGTGGCTCGCGGCGCAGGTTTTTCGATCCAGAATCGGGTGAAAGCCGGAAACTCCTCTCCCGCCGCCTCCCCGGTACGCAAGGCAAGTCCGCGAGCGGACAGGCCGTAGACCTGGCCCCGTCCCAGTGCGCGGAAATAGCTCGCTCCCTGGAACACGATGAATTCGGTGGCCACATCGCGCGAGTTGATCGGCGCACGCACACGGAAGCCCGACAGCGACAGCGGCACGGAGCGAAGGTTCGCCGGCACTCCCGGGCCATAGCGGTAGTGCTCAGGCGCGCCGGCCAACGGCGTCACCTTGCCGTTCTCCACGGCATTGACCTCGACAGCGGACTGGTACACGAATCCCGCGGGCAGCAGATCCAGCCGGAACGGCAGTTCCTCGTCCTCCCACACCGAGTGCTGGTAGTTCACCTGGATCTGCCGATATTGATCATAGGTCAGCTCGGCCAGACCCGGCGTCACCGGCGGTGGCGGTCGATATGCGGTGGTGGCCAGGTTTCTGGCCAGCGCCTGCACCGTGGCTTCACTGAAGACCGCACTCCTGGAAGGAGTGATCTCCCGGCCATACGAATCCATCGACGCGAGCTGCAGCGTCGAAACAGGCAACACGCTGAAGTGCAGCGATGGCGACGCCAGGAAAAAGAACATGCCCAGCATGGCCCGACGAATCGGGCGCGTCCCGTTCTCTGCGGCGATGGAAGACGACGTGTTCATGCGAAACAGCATGACATTTGACCAGGCATGCTGAAACCTGATCGCCAATTTGCGACAAGGCGAGGAAGCAAAACGTTGAGGCTTCAAACTTTTTGATGGTGCGAATTGCACCAGATGTGGCCGGACTTAGGAGTCTGCTGACGGCGGGGCGCGGAGTATACCCACTACAAATCGTGGGATGGATGTGTCGAGCGGGCCGATGTCCCTGCCGCCGGCAGCAAGCGATTCGCGTCAGGGGTCAGTCGGCGATGGCCTGGTAAGCCAGCGTCTGCACTTCTTCCAGCAGCCGCGCATCGTAGGGAAACTGCTGCGCCATGAGGATGACGACGAGCTTCTCGGCAGGATCGACGGTGAACCAGGTGGTGGCTGCCCCGCTCCAGCCGAAGGCGCCGGCCGAGCCGAGATTGCCTGCTGCCGCAGGGTCAAGAGTCACTGAAACGCCCAGTCCATAGCCCTCCCCGGGTCGCATCGTTCCCGGTTGGCCACCTTGCGCAATGTTGGGTGGCAGGTGGTTGCGGGACATGAGCTGGACGGTCTTGCGCCCGAGGATGCGCACGCCATCCAGCTCCCCGCCATTGAGCAGCATCTGCGAGAAGCGGGCGTAGTCGGCGGCGGTGGACCAAAGACCCAGTGTGCCGAATGGATGCTGGGCAAAGCGTTCATAGGTGGCGGGACGCATGTCCACCGCCGGATTCGCCGGGGTTTCATCGGGCACATCGTGCAGCGTCGCGATGCGGCTGCGCTTTTCCGCGGGCACGCCGTAGCCCGTGTCCTTCATGCCCAGCGGACCGAAGATCCGTTTCTGCAGGAACTGATCGACCGGCATGCCCGAGAGGATCTCGACCAGGCGGGCCTGCACATCGTGGCCATAGCCGTACAGCCACTGCTCGCCCGGGTGGTAGAGCAAGGGCACCTTGCCGAGCAGCTGCATCTGCTGCGCGAGGGAATCCATGCTGTTCACCCAGATGCGGTTCTCGCGGTACAGCCGCGCCACCGCCGGCGGACCACCGCCCGCGCCGATGCCCAGCGTGTGGCGCATGGCATCCTGGATGGTGGGTTTGCGATGCGGGGTTTCCATGCGCGGGCTGCCGGAAGCATCGCTGCCCGCATACACCATGAGCCCCTTGAATTCGGGAATGTATCGCTCCAGCGGATCGGTGAGCTGGAACCGGCCCTCCTCGTACAACATGAGCAGCGCGACGCTCACCACCGGCTTGGTCATGGAGTAGATGCGGAACAGGTCGTCGTTGCGCATGGGCCGCGCCGACGGCCGGTCGGATACTCCGTAGCTGCGCAGGTGCACGATGCCGCCATTGCGCGCAATCAGCACCACTGCACCGGGAATGCGTTTGTCGCGTACATGGCGCTCCATCGCGGCATCGAGACGCGCGAGCCCCGCGTCCGACAGTCTGGCGCTGGCGGGTGAGACAGCCGGAATGTCGCGGGCGAGCAATGAGCCAGGAGGCAGGACAGTCGCCGCGATGGCCAGTCCGATAGCCGCGATTGCCTTCCTCATGGCCCCTCCCCTTTAATGACGCGCGTGCCCTCAGAGATTGCCGGGCGGCAGGCGGAATGACAGCCACTGTCTTCCGTTCTTGTTGCCAACAATGATACGCCCCCTTCCGCCTCCCGGGAATTGCCCTTACGGGAGGTGCCTGGTCTTCCGGAAGGACCTTACACTGCGCGACTTCGCCTCCCGACCGAGAGGTCCCGATGTCCACCCAGACTCCAGCTGCCCCCGCCCTGCAATTCTCCGGCTATCAGAAGATCGTCATCGCGATGCTGGCCTTCCTGCAGTTCGCGGTAATCATCGACTTCATGCTGATGGCGCCCCTGGGCGCGTTGATCATGCCGGCGCTGGGCGCGACTCCCGCGCAGTTCGGCACGGTGGTCTCCGCCTACGCCTTTGCGGCGGGCGTCTCTGGCTTCCTGACCGCGGGATTCGCCGACCGCTTTGATCGCAAGAAGCTGCTGCTGTTCTTCTATGCGGGGTTCATTGCCGGCACTGCCTGGTGCGGCCTGGCGACGAGCTTCGAGTCACTGCTTTTCGCGCGCATCGTCACCGGGCTATTCGGCGGCGTAATCGGATCGGTGGTGCTCGCCATCGCCACCGACCTGTTCGCGCCGCAGATGCGCGGCCGGGTAATGGGCTTTATCCAGACGGCGTTCGCCGCGAGCCAGATCCTTGGCATCCCGATCGGCATCTATCTCTCCAATCACTGGAACTGGCAGGTGCCCTTCCTCGCGCTGACGGTGCTTGGCCTGACGGCCGGCCTGCTGATCGTCTTCCTGATGCGCCCGGTCAACGAGCATCTGAAGGCACGGCAGGAACGAAGCCCGTTTGCACACCTGGTGCACACCCTGGTGGAGCCGCGTCACGCCATCTCCTTCGTCTCGGTGCTGTTCCTCACCACGGGCGGCTTCATGCTGATGCCGTTCAGCAGCGCATTCACGGTCAACAACCTGGGCATCGGAATCGATCAGCTGCCCGTGATCTACATGGTGACCGGCGTTGCGACGATTTTCGCCGGACCGATTGTCGGCAAGCTCTCCGATTCGCTGGGCAAGCTGCCCACTTTCTATGTCGGCACCGCGATCACCATCGTGATGGTATTGATCTATACGCATCTCACCCATGCCACGCTGGTCGGGGTGACCATCATCAATGTCGTGATGTTCATGGGCATCTTCTCGCGCATGATTCCCTTCCAGGCACTGATGACGCAGGTGCCTGCGCCGACACATCGGGGCGCGTTCAACGCGGTGAACGCATCGATCTCGCAGCTTGCCGGAGGCCTGGCGGCAGTTGTGGCCGGGCATATCGTGCAGGAGGGATCGGACGGGAAGCTGCATCACTACGATGTCGCGGGATACGTGGTGGTCATCACCTCCCTGCTTGCCTGCTACCTGATGTGGCGAGTGCAGCACGGGATTCGCATCGCGGCGGCATCGCCGGCAATCGCATAGCGAGGACTCCCAATGAAGGTATTCGTTTCCGGCGCCAATGGGCAGTTCGCCAATAGCGTGATTCGCCATGTGTTGTCGCATGGCAGGGCCGATGCCCTGGTCGTGGGCACACGCAACGTGGATACGGCATTTGCGCGCGAACTGGTCGCTGCCGGTGTGGACGTGCGCAGGGCCGATTTTCGCGAACCGGCACTGATGGTCGAGGCGCTGCGCGGCGTCGACCGTGCCCTGTTCATCCCGACCTACGATCCCAACACGGTACGCCTGCAGCAGAACCTCAATGCCATCGAGGCCGCGCGCAAAGCGGGTGTAGCGCACATCGTCTACGCCAGCTTCCTGAACGTGGAATCGCCCCTGGTGGAACATAGCCGGCTGGTGCATTTCCCGACCGAGCAGGCGCTGCGGGAGTCGGGACTGGGATTCACGATCCTCAGGCATGCGCTGTACGCGGACACGATTGTCGGGGACCTGCAGGAGACCCTCGGCACCGGCGTGCTCCGCAGGCCCGGTGGCGCGGCGCGCATCGCTTACCTCGCCCGGCAGGATCTGGGCCTTTCCGCCGCGCTGGTACTGCTGTCGGACGGCCTGAATGGAAGAGTCTTCAGCGAGACCATGGACAGAACCTACTCGGGCAGCGATATCGCAGCGGCGATGACGGAGGTGTTTGGCCGGCCCGTTCGATACGAGGCCGTGCCGGTCGAGGACTGGCCACGGTACATGACGGAGAAGTGGGGCCTGCCCGAGGAACTCGCCCGGAGTGTGAAGGGAACTGCGACGGCGCTGGCTGCGGGCGAGTTCGACATCGTCAGCCCGGACTATCGGGAGATCACCGGAAAATCGGCGCGTACGCTGGAGCAATTCCTCGGCGACTTGAAGCAGGACAGCTGAGTTTCGTCAGGATCGGGAGTTCGCGAGCCCGGCAGCCCGCTCGTAGGCCTTCAGGTGCGCGAATGCTGCTTCCAGCCAGCCTGCATTCAGCCCCAGCGCCCTTCCCCGCCGGATCATGTCGCCGACGAGGTGGTCGGACTCCACGCGCCGGCCCGCCTCGATGTCACGGAGCATCGAGGCCTTGAAGGTGGAATCGGGCGAGAGCAGCATCCGCTCCGCGAACGCGGCACCCTTTTCACTCACGGGATAGCCTGCCGCATTCGCAATGGCGGCACAGTCAGCCACGAGCTGCCGTGCAATGCGCTCCCCTTCTGGAGTTGCCACGATGTCGCCCACACTGGCGCGCATGAGCGTGGTGAGCGAGGCACCGGCGGACATGAACGCGAACTTCTGCCAGAGGTCCGCGAGCACATGGGAGCTCGCGCGGGCATCAAACCTTGCCCCGGAGAAGGCCGCGGCGATTCGCTCGCAGCGCTGAGGTGAGGCCCCGGGGTCACGTTCGCCGTAGGTCAGGGCCTGCAACCGGTTGTGATGCTCGATCTCGCCTGCAGCATTCAGCGTCACGCTGATGTGACACAGGCCGCCAAGCACTTGCGGCGCGCCGAACGCCGCATCCAGGGCATCGAAATGCCGTAGACCGTTGAGCAGCGGCAACAGCGTCACCCCCGGACGCCGCATTGCCGGCTCGATGGTCCGCATGGCGTCCTCGAGGTCATATGCCTTGCAGCTCATCAGTACCAGGTCGTAATCCGACGCCAGGGACGAGACCTCGACGACCGGCGCAGCGAGGTGTGCATCGCCCAGCGGACTGCGGATGACCAGACCTTCCGCGCGCAGGCGTGCAGCACGAGCCGGTCGCACCAGGAATGTGACGTCGCAGCCCACTTCGAGAAGCCGTCCGCCGAAATAGCCGCCGGTGCCGCCGGCACCGAGAACAAGAATACGCACGCCCCGGCTCCTCCGCCTTTTTCAGGGCGTAAGCATAGCCGGGTCGGCGCTATGTGGGTTCGTGGCAGACGGCTTCGATGTTGTGGCCATCCGGATCGAGCACAAACGCGCCGTAGTAGTCGGCGTGATAGTGCGGTCGCGGACCCGGCGGGCCGTTGTCCCTGCCGCCGGCTGCCAGCGCAGCGCGATAAAAGGCGTCGACCTGCGCGCGATTGTCAGCGCGGAAGGCAACGTGCAGTCGCGGCGTCTGCGGCGTGCCCTCGTGGAGCCAGAAGTCGGGCTTTGGCGCCACACCAAGGCCGATGGAAACAACGCCGCCTGTGTACTCCTTCGGCACTTCCATCAGCACGCTGTAACCGAGCGGGGCCAGCGCACGCTCGTAGAAGTGGCGGCTGGCCTCCGGATCACTCATGTCGAGGCCTGTGTGGTCGATCATGTCCGCCCCTCAGAACTTGATCTTGTCGAGGAAGGCGGTGAGCCGCTGGTTGAACTCGGCGGGCTTCTCCAGCATCAGGAAGTGTCCTGTGCCCGCGAGCTGCGATACCTCGAACGCCGGCAACACTTCTCGCGTCTTCTGCAGATCCGGAACCTGGCCCGTGCCCGCCACCACCTCGAGACTGGGCGCCTTGATCTGATCCTTCCAGCGAATCGACGGATCGAACATTGCGGCCATCGCACCCGTCGCTGTGGCCTCCGGCGCGGCGAGCATCATTTTCAGCACATGCTCCTGGACCGCGGGCGGCGTGGTCGGTACGAACATGCTGCGGATGATGGTCTCGCGGGTCTTCAATCCCTCGGGACCGGCGAGCGATGGCACCGTGAAATTCGGTGGTTCTCGCATGTCCAGCGGTCCATCGACGGCGACCAGGCCGGCGACGTGAGCGGGATACAGATGTGCGTACTGCCGGATCACTGGTCCGCCCATGCTGTGGCCCACGAGCACGATCCTGTCGGCCTTGGTCTCCACGCGCACGGCCTCTACGGCCCGCGCGAACAGGTCCATTGAAAGCTTGCCGTCCTTCGGCGACTGGCTCTTGCCGTGTCCTGGCAGATCGAGTGTGACGACGCGGTACTTCTTCGAGAACGCGGGTACCTGCTGGTCCCACGACGAGAGGTCGCAGGTCCAGCCGTGTACGAACACGATCGTCGGACCAGAGCCGACGGAGCGGGAGTTGATCGAGAGGCCATCAACGGTGGCCGCGGAGAGCGGCGCGGCGAAGGACACTGCAAAGAGCAGGAACAAGAAGACGCGTCGCATGGTTCCCTCCCTGGATTGACGTTGCTTCCGAGCCTAAGTCCGGACTGCCGGTATCGCAAGTCCTGGCCGAATCGCCTTGTCTCAATAGGGATACGTCAGCAACAGGGCTCGTAGGAATGTGCCGGCCCTGCCCTCGCCCCGACACTTATGGCTCTCTGGTCCCTTGAACCGGCTCAATGGAGTCCCGCCGTTCCGGTGCGCGAAGCCAGGAGCCAGCCATGGATCGGGAAGACTCACACTACAAAGTCCTCTTCCTCTGCACCCGCAATGCAACGCGGGGAATCCTCGCCGAAGCCCTGATGAACTCCAAGGGCCGTGAGCGCTTCCAGGCGTTCAGCGCGGGTACCCGACCAGCAGGCAAGGTGAGTACTCGAGCAATTGAATTGCTGAAGAGGCTCGACTTCCCCACCCATTCTCTCCGTAGCAAGTCATGGGATGAGTTTGCCGGTCCACAGGCGCCGCGCATGGACTTCATTTTCGCGCTCTGCGACAAGGCCGTCGCCGAGACATGTCCTCAGTGGCCGGGAACGCCGGTCACGGGATTCTGGAGCATCCCTGACCCCAGTCTCACGGAAGGGACCGAAGTGGAAAAAGCCGCTGCCTATCGAGACGTATTCAATATGCTGGAAAGAAGGATCTCCCTGTTCCTCAGCCTGCCGCTGGACAGCATCGATCGGCTTTCCATTGCGCATCACTTCAGATCCGCCCAGTCTGGCGGAGGCGCGGTGAACTCCATCGCTTCGGCACTGACCGGATGAGAGAAGCGGATCTTCCAGGCGTGCAGGCAGAGCGGAGGATCATCCAGTTCCAGCGTTTGTCGGGGAGCAGTCTGTGCACCGTCGTAGGCGGCATCGCCAACGACGGGATACCCGAGAAAGGCACAGTGGACGCGGATCTGGTTCGTTCGACCGGTCAGCGGCCGGGCCTCGAGCAAACTGGTGCCATTCTGTGATCGCTGCAGTACCGTGAACTCGGTGACGGCCACCAGCCCATCGTCTTCGTCCACGTCTCGCGTTCCCGCTGCAGCCGCCTGCCTGCCGATAGGCGCATCGCAACGGAACTGATCGGCCACCGGATGCCCCAGCACACGCACGAGGTAGGTCTTGGCCACGCGACCCTCTGCAAACTGGCTCTGTAACCGCCCGGCGAAGTGCCGGCTGCGCGCCACGATCACCACGCCTGTGGTGTTCGCATCGAGCCGGTGCGCGGGCTTCGGCTTCTGGGGCCGGTAGACGGTGTTCAGGATCTGCTGCAAGGTATTGCGCGTGTACCGCCCACCCGGATGCATGGGCAACGGCGCGGGCTTGTTCAGCACGATCAGTGCCTCGTCCTCGTGCAGCACGAGGACATCGCCATTGACCTCCGGCTCAGTGGTCTGCGGCAAGCGATGCAGCAGACGCTCTCCAGCATGCACCTGGTGCGCCGGCCCGAGCACCTGGTGTCGCGAGTCGAGCAGATTTCCTGCTTGGCACTCCTCTTCCCAATAGCTTGCGGGCAGATGTCCCACCAGTCTGCAGAAGGTTTCCAGCACGGACAGGCCTTCGCACTGCTGCGGCACGCGAAGCGGCCGGAACATCTCCGCCGGCACACTGCCAGGCAGCGGATGCACCGCCTCCCGGATGGCCTGATTGCGACTCTGCAGCTCCTGCGCGGCCTGCTCCGCCTCGCTTCGGAAGCACCAGGGACACGAACGCCCGGGTACATAGCGCGAATCGCGTTGCTCTGCCGCGGTGAGGGGCGAGAGGCATTTGAAGCATTGCGCTGCGTCTGATTCCTGCAGCGCAGGATCCACACCTACCCGCTGATCAAAGACAAAGCACTCTCCCCGATAATGCGCACCGCCGCACTCCTCGAAGTACTTCAGAATGCCACCGTCGAGCTGCAGCACATTGTGAAAGCCCTGCGACTCCATATAGGGGCCGGCCTTCTCGCAACGGATGCCACCGGTGCAGAACATCACGATGGTCTGCTCCTTGAGATCCGCAGGCAGGTTCGCCACGGCCGCGGGGAAGTCGCGGAAATTGTCCACGCCCGCCGGCAACGCGTTCTCGAACGTCCCGAGCTTCACCTCGTAGTCATTGCGTGTGTCGAGCAGGACCAGGGGCCTGCCCTCGTCCAGCCAGGCTTTCAATTGGCGCGGTGCAAGCTTCGGTGAAGTGCGCCGTGCGGGCTCGATACCAGGCACACCGAAGGCGATGATCTCCTTCTTGATGCGCACCAGCATCCTCCGAAAGGGCTGGTGCGCAGTGTGGCTGAATTTCGCTTCGAGCTGCGCGAGGCCGGAAATAGTGCGCAGGCGGCCCAGGAGTGCATCGACTCCAGGCGCCTCACCGGCAACGAAAAGGTTGATTCCTTCGGTACTGAGCAGGATCGTTCCGCGCAGTTGCCGTGCACGGCAGAAGGCCTGCAGGTCGGCGCGAAGCGACGAGAGGTCTTCCAGCGCGGCGAAACGGTAGGCCGCGATATTGACTATCGGAAGCGGCAGGTGGGTTGCGGGGCTCGATTCGGGTCTCACGGAGCAATGATAGACGGACTCTCAGCGGTTTCCCCCTATTTGCCAGGGGTGCCCGACCTCGCCACGCGGATCTCCGAGATCAATCCTTCGCGCAATGTGTAATAGACGAACACCGGCACCCGGACAGACTCTCCCTTCTTCAGCGGCTTCACGACAAAATCCGGCGCATCCGCCACCGCCGTGAACACGCTGACGAAATCTCCAACGATGGCGTTGTCGTCGTACACGACCTGATTGATCACCAGGTCCTCGCGCACGGTGCGGAACATCTTCGTGTAGAAATCGACGATGGCCTTCTTGCCGTCGAGATCGCCCGCGCTGGGCAGGTGCAGCTTCACGTCGTCGGTGTAGAACGAGGAGTACTGGTCGGCGAGGCCGCCGGAGAACGCGCGGGTATAGGCGAGGAACGCAGCACGCTGGCCGGCGTGGTCGCCGAGCTTCGGGGCCTTGGTGACTCCCGTCTCCGGCTTCCACGTCATGGTCTTCAGCGTCTTGATCTTGCCGTTGACCACCGTGTAGTGGGCGAAGAACTTCACGGTGAGGATGTCGCCAGGCTGCAGGGCGCCGAAGGTGAAGTCCGGCCGTGCCTTCGAGGCGACGAAGTCCATATCCACCTCGGCGAAGATGTGGTCCCTGTCCCACATCACTACCTGCGGGCGGATGATCTCGCGCACGCCGTCGTGCGCCCAGGCCAGGAACTCGTTCATGCCCTTGTGGCCGCTGCGCACACCACTGGCGCTGATCATCTGCGTGTCGGGGGCGAAGTACTTCTCGACCAGGCCGCGGTCGTCGCCGGTATTGAAGTCGCGGATGTAGGCGCGGTAGTCGAGGGGCATTTCGCCGGTGCCTTGCCAGCTCTCGGCGTTTGCGAAGGTGGCGGCCGATGCCAGGGCAAGTGCGGTCAGAATGCGAAACCGGTGCGCCATCGGAAACCCTCCCCCGTTGCTGTGTTTGCGGACAGCATAGCTTTGGCCCCAGGTCGGGGCCAGAAGCTGTGGGAAGGAGAAGGTTCGCCCGCTGGCAGGCTTCGCCAGCGGGCCATTGCGGGCGGATCCGCTAGTTGCTGAGCTCCGCACCGTCCTCGGTCGCGGTGTCGGTGGTGCCGTCGGAGGTCGCCGTCGCTACCTGAGAGGTGACTTCCTCGGTTGCCTCGCTCTCATCGACGTCAGCACTGCCTGCGCTGGCCAGACTCGGCTCCTCGACCTCACGTTCCGCCGCGGGTGGGGTAGTCGCCACGCTCGCGATCGGGCGCTCCTCCGCGATCGGCTCTTGCCTGGCTACCGGCTGCTCGCTGAGCTGCGGCTTGGTCTCAGCCTTCCGCGCTGCTGGAGCCGCAGAAGCCTTCGACGCAGCCACGGCAACTGGCGCGGCTGCTACCGGCGCGGGTGCTGCGACCGCGGGGGCGGGCTGCTCGTTGGCAGTAGTCGATGCATCCTCGGAAACCAGGGGTGGTGGCAGCGCGGGCTCGGAGGCTACCTCCGCGGCGGGCGCGGTAGTCGCGTTCTGCGCGACGATATTGTCATGCTCGCCGCGCGGGATCAGGAAGGCCGCGATCGTCGCATAGACCGCAGCGAGACCAACGCCCACCACAATCTTCGGAGTTTTCGAGTTATTCATTTCAATGCTCCAATCAGAATCGGATGACGGTTCATTTGTACCGCGCACCGCTCGAGGAGCTGATAGGGCTATCGGAGCATCCGGGTTCAGAATTTGTCTGACGTCGGCGTCTGCAGACATGGATGGCCTCAATAGGGGCTGTCGCGCTCCGCCACCAGCCTGGTCCTGAATTCGCGCAGTCGCGTGGTACGCCGCCATACCTGCCAGGCCAGCATCATGTTCCAGGCCAGTGCAGCGCTGATGAGGGCACCGGCTACCGCCGTCGCGAGCAGGCTCGAGGGGGTTCCACCCGCCAGATGCATCAGTTGCGCGGATGCCGCCATCACCACAGCGAACAGAGCCACGAAGCCGAGCGCGCGACCGTAGCGCAACTGTCCTGCCGACCAATCGAGATAGACCTCGGACACTTTCAGGGATTCCAGGAGGTCGGTCGCTCCGTGAGGTATCGGGATGCGCCGCGCGCGCGAAACAAACCAGATCGAGGCAATTGAAAACGCCACCGTCAAGATGCCCACCCAGAGAAAGCGCGAGGTCATGCCCAGCCACAGGGCAGCAGCGACACCCAGTGCCGAGCAAGCCAGTTCTGCCGTTCTGGCGATCCGCATCCTGCGATGCTGCCGTGCATGCAGCGCCTCGATGTCCGCGACCGTGACCGGGGCATTTCCTGTCTTCCAGATCTGGGCAAGGTCCTGCCAAGGGTCCGGTGGCTGGTGGTTCATGCTCTTTGCTCCAGGAGTGCGCGAAGCATTTCGCGCGCGCGGGTGCTGCGGATGGCCACGGCGTTGGCGCTGATGCCCAGCGTGTCCGCCACCTCAGACAGCGTGAAATCCTCCAGCAGCAGCAGCGCGACCTCCCGATAGGCCACGGGCAAGGTGCGCACCAGCGCAACCAGGCGTGCGCGCTGGTCGTGCTGGATGACCTGCTCTTCGGGAGTGGGGTCGGCCGCGGGAAGGTGATCCGGCAGTTCCGTCCGCCGCGGCTGGCGCACTGACCGTTCGACGTGGGTGGCAATGCGCAGGTGGGCGATCCGCGCCACATAGGTGCGCTCGGAGCATTGGCGGCGGAATGCAGGCCAGGCCCGCCACACCGCCATCAGGATCTCCTGCGTCAGGTCGCGGGCGGCCTCAGGGTCGGCCTCGTAGCTGGCCGCCAGGCGATGGGCGAAGCCGGCGTAGTCGCGCAGGATGCGGTCAAGTGTGGCGCGATCGGAGAAGGTCATTTCGGTCGGATAGTCGCGCGCAGTGGCTGATCATTTCAAAAAAGATGGTCCCCGAGGGTGTCTGCTTCGTTATGACCCAGCCTTGGCACGTTCTTGAAAGGAATGCCTCCATCCTGGGTACTGATCCGGTGCGAACAGACAACGAGGCCCTCCATGTACCACCAGGACCATGCCGATCACCACGCAACGCGGCCGACCGCAACCTTCACTGTCGCATTCAGGCACGTGTGCTTTCTGCTGCTGACGTGCGGACTATTGCCCGGTTCCGCGATCGCCGCGGAGCCGACCGCGGGCGTCGACATCCCCACGGTCCTGAAGCAATCGAAGGAATACCGGTACCGCTTCCGGGACGGTGACGCCGAGGCGGCGATCGCCAATGTGGCCCTGCTGGAGAAGGCTACGGCGTCGGAGACAGGCAGTGCCGACCTGTGGAATGCCATGGGCCTCGCCTATGTTTACGTCGCCGCGCGCGCGACATTGCCTGGCGGCAGCCGGGGCGATGCCGTGATTGCACTTCAGAAGGGCATGCCGGCACTCAACCGCGCCCTGCAGATCAACCCGGACCATGCCGAGGCGTTGTCCCTGCGAGCCGGCATGCGTGCGCTGGTGGGCATGCAGATGAACTCTCCGCAGCTCGTCCCGCTTGCGCTGGCCGACATGAATCGCGCCGTCGCACTCGCGCCGGAATCCGTGGAGGTGCGACTGACGCGGGCCTTTGGCGCGCCGGCCATGCCCGATGAGTTGCGCAACCGGATGAATGAAGCGGCGGACCTGGACTTCCTGATCGAGAAGGCCGAGGGAAACCGCGCGGGAGAGTTCATGACCCTGTTGCGCGCCGATCTGCATTTCGAGAACGGTGAGCTGGAGCTTGCGCGTCAGCTTTACGAAAGAATCGACGCTACTGGTGCAGCCTCTGCGGCAAGCGTTGCGAGGTCACGGCTGACCCAGCTTCCTCAGGGCCGGGACAAGGTGATGAAGGACATCCAGGCGTTTCGTGCAGTCGCCGGCACACGCTGCAGCATGTGCCACGGCCCCATCACAACCTCAGCGTCAGGTCCGTAAGAGGATTGGCCGGCTTGTGGATCTGAGCCAGCGCGCTCCGCAGATCGCGCAGTTTCGGCGGTTTGCCGATCACGCGATCAACATGGGGCAGCGCTTCGCTCCCCGCATCGGGCCGCTGACCCCAACCGGTGAGAAGGATGACAGGCGTAACGGGCGAGATTTCCTTGATGGCCCTGGCGACGGCTCGGCCGTCCATGCGCGGCATTCCCAGGTCCGAGATGACGGCATCGAAACCGGAGCT
>Ga0315912_10002329_pt1 | contig 20575 bp, 19 predicted proteins | sample VfabasoilMG_FD_204469 | JGI IMG/M metagenome (GOLD analysis project Ga0315912, IMG submission 204469) | Garden soil microbial communities collected in Santa Monica, California, United States - V. faba soil | ecosystem: Environmental > Terrestrial > Soil > Garden | place: USA: California...
AGGGCACTACAAAATCGGAATAGCGGATGCTGTAGGTGTCTTTATCGTTTTGGGGAGCGTTCACACCGCTAAAAGCAAAGCCCGACTTTTTCACGGCAGTCTCCACCTCCTGCGCCACAAAGCCTGTGTAGCGATGGTTGGTATGAGCCGTTCTCGCCTGCATGTTTTTATTGTCTTTAACCACACCCACATGCGATTCGTACGCCTCATTATCGAGCAAATAACTCACCGGCCTCAATTGTTTAATAAAGCTTAACCCGGAAACATCTTCCTTAATATCCCTCTTAAAACGTCCATCCGATAAAGTTGACCAGGAGACCTGGCCGCCTATAGAGGTTATGCTTGAGTTTCCGATTCTCACTGTGTTTGAAGCTGTAGGGACTGCACCATTGCCTAAAGCAGTGGTGTTATCAAGGTTATTTAAAGTTGGGCCGGAAAAGTAACCTAATGCTGTATTATTACTTCCTGTTGTGTTGTATAAAAGTGCATTTGCTCCAATGGTTGTATTGGAATTTCCTATGGTATTGGAAGCAAGCGCCTGAAAACCACTTGCGGCATTGTTAAAACCAGTTGTGTTTGATATTAGCGCTGCAAACCCGCAAGCAGTATTGTAAAACCCATCTGTATTGAAATAAAGTGCCCGATAGCCATTAGCAGTATTGTAGTCTCCTGTTAAGTTGGAATAAAGTGCATCATAACCTACCCCAGTATTATTAAAAGCAGTATTGCTATTTCCAGCACGATAACCAATAAAAGTAGTACCATTTGATGCTATCCTTCCTGCTTTTTGGTTATTCACCTTAAGATTCAATGGTACATCATCCGTAGTGCCAATAAAGTTAGTACCATCAACAGTACCAGTATTGCCTGTTAAACTCCAGCCACTTAAACCAGCAGAGGGAGTTAGCCATGTGGCAAGCCCATTGGCATCGGAGGTAAGCACTTTGCCAACGCCCTGTGTGCCATCGGTAATTTTTACATTGCCTACTACATCTAATTTAGCTGCAGGGCTGGAAGTGCCTATGCCAACATTTGCACCTGCACCCAACACCAAACTATTGCTGGCTGAGACTGTAGCATTTGCACCAATGGCAGTGGCATTGGTGAGGTCACCTGCGCTTACATTGGCATAATAGCCGAGGGCTGTATTGTTGGAGCCGGTGGCGTTAGTCCGTAATGAGAAATACCCATGGGCGGTATTATAGTTGCCAGTAGTGTTGAAACGAAGTGATTCATTTCCATCAGCTGTATTTTGTATTCCGACAGTATTGGAATTGAGCGAGAGAAACCCTACTGCTGTATTTTCACTTCCGGTAGTGTTTGACTGAAGTGCATTGTTTCCTGTAGCAGTATTCACTCCACCAGTAGTATTAAGCATAAGCGCCTGGTTCCCAGTAGCAGTATTGCTTGTTCCTGTGGTATTGGCATAAAGTGCCCTATATCCCGTTCCGGTATTGCCGTTTCCGATAGTATTGTTAAAAAGTACCTCATTTCCATTAGCAACATTTAAGGTTCCCGTGGTATTAGAATAAAGTGATTGATAACCGTTAGCAGTATTACCACTTCCGATAGTATTGGAATAAAGTGCCTGATAGCCTATTCCTGTATTGTTAACGGCAGTATTACTGTTCCCCGCCTGGTAACCAATGAATGTTAGACCATTTGATGCTATCCTTCCTGCTTTTTGGTTATTCACCTTAAGATTCAATGGTACATTATCCGTAGTACCTATGAAATTAGTGCCATCAACAGTACCAGCATTGCCTGTTAAATTCCAGCCACTTGTACCAGCAGGAGTTGCCCATGTGGCAAGTCCATTGGCATCGGAGGTAAGCACTTTGCCAGCACCCTGTGTGCCATCCGTAATTTTTACATTGCCTACCACATCTAATTTAGCTACAGGGCTTGAAGTGCCTATACCTACATTTGCACCGGCACCCAACACCAAACTATTGCTGGTTGAGACGATGGCGTTGGCACCAATAGCGGTGGCGTTAGAGAGGTTATCCACACCTACATTGGCCATATACCCGAGCGCAGTGATGTTAGAGCCCGCTGAGTTATACAAGAGTGCATAACTTCCGATTCCGGTATTTCCACTCCCTGTAAAATTGTAATAGAGCGCTTCATTTCCAAGTGCAGTATTCTCGTTCCCTGTTTGGTTGCTTGCAAGAGCTCTTCTACCAAGAGCGCTATTATAGCTTCCTGTCGTATTACCAGCAAGGGTAGTTGTACCAACTGCGCTATTGTAATTTCCGGTGGTATTGTTGTTTAACGCAAATGCTCCATCAGCGGCATTTTCAACTCCACTCGTGTTCGAGTGAAGGGCAAAAGTTCCGATGGCCGCATTCTTGGCTCCAGTATTGGATTTCCCTGACCAATACCCCAAAAATGTATTTGCGTATATATCATCGTCAATTCTCCCAGCCTTTTGGTTATTCACTCTAAAATTCAAAGGCACATTGTCTGTTGTGCCAATAAAATTTGTTCCATCAATTGTACCTGCATTGCCTGTTAATCCCCAGCCACCACCAATTGTTGAAGCATCTCTCCAAATTACTTTGCCAGTACCATCTGCCGCAAGAATTTTGTTCTGTGCATTGTCTTGCACCAAGCCAGTTAAATTAAGATTGCCACCCAAGTATAAATTCTTAAATGCGGCTACAGATGACCCAAGGTCGTAGACATTGGTAGCATTAGGCAAAATATTTTGGATGGCTGTGTGATTCCCTAAATTGTCTGCTAAACTTGTGGCATCGCGCCAAACAACATTGCCTGCAGCATCGGCAGCGAGGATTTTATTCTGCGTATTATTTTGCGAGAGGCCGGAAAGGTTTAATGTTCCGCTTAGGTATAAATTTTTGAACGTATTGGTGCCAGAGCCTAGGTTAAACGAATTGGTAGTGGCCGGAATAATGCTTTGCGTAGCCGAGTGGTTGCCCATGTTATCGGCAAAAGTGGCCACGGTCCTCCAAAATATTCTGCCCGTGGCATCACTCACCAGCACCTGGGTAAGTGCGTTGTTTTGCGTAAGGCTCCTGATGCGGATAATGCCGTTTACATCCAGCACTTCCGTGGGGTTGGCCAGGCCAATACCAACATTGCCGTTGGAATTAAGAATAGTCAACCTGGTAGTGCTGTTGGTTTGCAGCGTAAGGTTATTTGTGTTGTAAGCACTAAAGCCCCCATTGATACTCCAGGTGGCTTGTGCCACCCCCATCCAGGCGAGGGACAGGAAAATCTGTGTAAGGATTAATTTTTTCATAGTTGTAAGTGTTTTTTTAAGGTTTCCAAAGGTATGGGAGAAAATGCCCTCTCCTAACATTAAACTTAATGATGCACGGAGGCATTTGTGCCCTCTTCAGACCCTAGTGATTTTAATAAAATAGGATATAGGATGAACTTTTAATTGCTAAGCATAAAGCCTTGTCAATAAGTTACGATCATCGTAAAAGCTATTCAGGCAAATTTTCCACTTTCCTACAATTTCTTACTTTTGCTGCCCCTGAAAATGCTCTGCCCGGGTGGTGAAATTGGTAGACACGTACGTTTGAGGGGCGTATGCCGCAAGGTATGCTGGTTCGAGTCCAGTCCCGGGCACAAAATGTTCTTTGTTTACGCTCTTAAGAGTGATATAAGAAATTATATCTATGTTGGCCTCACCGATAACGTTGAGAGAAGATTCAGCCAACATAACTCAGGATATGAGAAGACTACCAAGCCTTACAGGCCATTTAAGCTACTCTTGGTGGAATCATTTTCAACAAGAGAGTTGGCAAGGAGTCGAGAGAAGTATTTAAAATCTGGTGTTGGGAAGGAGTATTTGAAATCTCCGTAAAATGTTTGGTTCGAGCCTGCCTGTCGGCAGACAGGTCCAGTCCCGGGCACCTTTTTGAATAGAGATTTTTGATTTAGAGACGACAATTGTCAGTCTTGATTTGCCCGGATGGTGAAATTGGTAGACACGTACGTTTCAGGGGCGTATGCCGCAAGGTGTGCTGGTTCGAGTCCAGTTCCGGGCACCAAAAGTTTTGAATGAATCAGTCAAAAGATGTGAGGGAAATCATCAATTCCGATTCAAATTTACTAATGAATCTGAGTTGACTCTCCCGTATCGAGCCGAGGATGAGATTTGAACTCACGACCTGCTGATTACGAATCAGCTGCTCTACCCCTGAGCTACCTCGGCTTAATCTTTTCAACCATTCAATCAAAAATAATTCATTTCCCCCGAAATACTTTCCTGTTAAAATGTAGATTTGAGTATGCTCTCTAAGAAGTGTAAATACGCTATCCACGCGTTGGTTTATTTGGCCGAACATAAAGACCAGGGTCCGGTGCATATTCAGGATATTTCTACCGCCCAACACATCCCAAAAAAATTCCTGGAAACCATTCTCTTGGAATTAAGAAACGCCAAAATTCTGCTTAGCAAAAAAGGCAAGGGCGGGGGATATTATTTACACAAAAAGCCGGAAGAAATAAACCTGATGGAAATAATCCGGATCATGGACGGAGCTATTGCCATGCTACCATGCGTTTCGCTAAATTATTACGAACCATGTGACGAATGTGTGGATGAAAAAAACTGTGGTATCCGGCTGGCCTTCATTAAAGTGAGGGATGAAACTTTGCGAGTGCTTTCGGGAAGCACGCTGGTAGAGATTATGAACCAAAACAAATAATTTTCGTTATTGAACTAAAATCTATTATTTCTATAGATTTTACATAAATTAAAACCAAAACACTTTAAAAACTTAAATTATGGCAATTCGATTAGGAGATGTGGCCCCTGATTTTCAGGCAGAAACATCAGAAGGCAAGGTTAATTTTCATGAATGGCTCGGAAGTAGCTGGGGCGTATTATTCTCGCATCCGGCCGATTTCACGCCTGTTTGCACAACAGAGTTAGGCGCTGTGGCCAAACTTAGAAAAGAGTTTGACAAGAGGAACGTAAAAGTTTTGGCATTAAGCGTTGACGCACTTGACTCTCATGCTAAATGGATTGGCGATATTAACGAAACGCAGAAAACAGAAGTAAACTTTCCGCTTATTGCTGACCCTGAATTTAAGGTGGCCAATTTGTATGACATGGTTCATCCCAACTCCAGCGAAAAATCTACCGTGCGATCTGTATTTGTGATCGGGGCGGATAAAAAAGTAAAGCTCACCATTACCTATCCGGCTTCCACCGGGCGAAACTTTGATGAAATATTGAGGGTGATTGACAGCCTTCAACTTACAGCTAACTACAGCGTGGCTACTCCCGTCAATTGGAAACATGGAGAAGATGTGATCATCGTTCCGGCCGTTAAGGATGAAGACATTCCGGCTAAATTCCCGAAGGGTCACACACGGATAAAACCATATTTGAGGACTACTCCTCAGCCAAATATTTAAAAAAATAAACCTGTCGGGTGTTTGAAAGCCCGACAGGTTTATTTTGACTTGCACTTTTTTAGTGCCTCTATAACTTCTTTTTCCTCAACCACTCCTTTTTCACGATCCCAATTATTGTACAGGTAAGTGGCAATCTCTGCTATTTCTAAATCCGTGAGTGAAGGAATTCCAGGCATCGATTTATTGAATGATTTTCCATTCACAATAATTTCCCCCCGCTTCCCATATTCCATCAGGCAAATTACACCTTCCAGATTCTTATCGATATAGTCTGATTTGTTGAGCGAAGGATAAACCAATCCCAATCCGCTTCCATCTGCCTGGTGACAGTTGCTGCAGTGCTTACTATACAGCTCTTCCCCTTTAATAAAATATTGCTGAAGTTTTTGATCCTTCGGTGTGCACGACAACAACATCAACAGTAAACAGACAAAATACCAACCTCCACATTTCCATCGCTCACCGCTAACTTTCCATTTATTGCGCATAACTATTCGCTCCTCAATCTCTTGATGTCAGCTATCAGTCTGTCTACATCTGGTTCTTTTGTGCCATCGTATTTTCCCCTTATTCTTCCACGTTTATCAACCAATAAAAAGGCGCCACTGTGTATAAATCCATCGGGTTCGGTTTTGTCTTCCAGGGCCGTAGCGAAGTAGCTGGCCTGGGCAACTTTATAAATCGAATCTTTCTCTCCTGTTACAAAATGCCACTTCGAACTTTCCACACCCAGCCGCCAGGCAAAGTCGTGGAGCAGTGCCACGGTGTCATATTCCGGGTCAATGGTGTGGGAGAGCAGCAACACATCATCCATTTGTTTCGTAGCCTCATACACCCGCAACATCTGGCTTTTCATAATCGGGCAAATGGTGCGGCAACTGGTAAAGAAAAAATCGGCCACATAAATTTTGCCTTCCACAGTGGCCTTGCTGATAATCGAGCTATCCTGATCCACAAATGAAAATGGAGCAATGGTATGATAAATGGTATCTCCGCCTTCTGCATAACGATTGCCCAGGATGGGCAAAGTCTTGCTCTCGCAAGACACCATCAACGTAACAACCCCGAGAGCCATGCACATTCCGAGCGCTCTGTAACTAATTAACTTAAAGTAAAACGATCTCATCCCCTTCATGAATTTCATTGTGATTTAATGCGATAACATTCTGACCAAAATAAATGTTATTTTCTCTTTTCCGGTACGAAGCCAACGTGCTTAATGGTTCAGTACCACGCAAACCAGTTTCCGGATCGACCGTGGTGATCACACACCGGCTGCAAGGCTTCACGCCTTCAAACAAATTGTTTCCGATCTTAAAAACTTTCCATCCATCTTCTTCATACGGCTCTCCCCCATCGAAAACAAAATTGGGGCGAAATCGCTTCATAGGAAAATTCAAACCCATCTTTTGATTTAGATCACCCAATGAATTTCGCCCGATGATCAAAAAAGGATAACCATCGGCAAGACTTACGTTGCGCTCATCTTTGACATAGTCGGGGTTCACCCTTCGTTTATTTACTTCGGGAAAGAAAACGAGTTTGCACGAGACACCAAGGGCATCGCTAAACCACCGGGAATACACCGGGTTTACCTCCACCACCTCTACCACACTATCCCAAACTACGGCCTTCATGACTTCGGCACCGGTTAAATCGGGTTGAATGTGGATTGCATCCTGACCTGAATTCTTCGGTTTCACCCGAATCACTTTACTTTCCATGGAAACCTCGAAGAGTGCCATTTGTGAAAATATCCGCTGGGTCATGAACATATTGTTCTCGTCAATCAGCATATAGCGCCTGTCATCCTCCAGCCCCTTTTCCAAAACCCTGGCCGATCGCACCCGGAAGCCCGGCAGCGACTTGATCGGGTAAATGGAAATCTCCGTAAGAATTTTTTGGTTTGACATTCGCGAATAATTTTGCACTAACTTAAGAATTCAACATCCATAAACCGAACCTATGAAATTATATCGCACGAAAAGAGGAGCTGTGGCCGAAGTCAACAACCAATACTATTTAATTCCGGGAGACTGGGAGATGATCATTAATCGCAAAGGACTTCACCAAAAATTAAGCAATGACGTTTCCAGCCTGCAACCCAATTCCAGCGCTGCTTCCTATATCGCCAATGAACTGCTCCCTCCTATCGATACGCAGGAAGTTTGGGCTTCGGGTGTAACATACTTTCGCAGCAAAGAAGCGCGGATGGATGAATCTAAAAAATCAGGGGCAGATGTTTTTTATGACAAAGTATACGATGCCGAGCGTCCTGAAATATTTTTTAAGTCTACACCTTACCGAGTACTTGGTCATGGAGACAAGATCAGGATCAGAAAAGATTCTACATGGAATGTGCCCGAGCCTGAACTCACCTTATTTATTTCCAGTGAAGCCACTATCGAAGGATATACCATTGGCGATGATGTGAGCAGCCGAAGCATTGAAGGCGAGAATCCGCTTTACCTTCCACAGGCAAAAAGTTACGATGGCAGCGCTGCCATGGGGCCGTGCATCTACATTCCGGCACAACCCATTTCGCCCGATACCGGAATTCACCTGACCATTTCAAGAGGCGGAAAAGAAGTTTTTAATGGAAGCGCCACACTCAGTCAGATGAAACGCAGCCTTACGGAACTCACGTCATGGCTCACGCGCGAAAGCAGTTTTAAGCAAGGGGTGTTTTTAATGACCGGTACCTGTCTTGTTCCCGGTGATGGCTTTACGCTTCAGCAAGGAGATGTGGTGAGTATCGCGATCGATAAAATTGGTGTATTGACCAATTCCGTTGCCTAATACTTCTATTAAAAGAGTTTGGAAAATATTCCCTTTTTCGGTGAAGATTTCAAATCATCCATAGCGGTGCGTAGCTGAACCAGGAAAGATTCACTCTTGATTATAACTGTATTTACACCGTGTTTGATAGCTTCATTTTTAATAGAATCTGAATTGTCGGATGTGATGTAAATTATTGGGACACTCGACTTCATCCTTTTTATTTTCCTAAGGTAAAAGATTCCATCCCGGTTCGGGTCTGTCAGATGATGATCTAAAATAATGAGAAAAGGGTTTTTGTGAGATAGTTGTTTAATCGCCTCATTTCCCTCCGTATAAGTCTCAACCTGATAGCCAATCATTTTGTTAAAATGGCCTTTCATGAAACTTAAATACACCTGATCGTCATCAATAATGAAAACAAGTTTGTCCATTTGTCAAACAGATTAAAAGCCAAAGAATGGGCTAACTCGGGTGGGTTGTCAAATATAAAATGAAATTGCTAAACCTGAAGGATTTTATTTGAATTTGTTTATCCAGGGGCTAAAATCAATATCCCCACTTTTTCATGATCGCCAGGTTTTCTTTGGCACATGCAAGTGGCGCCTTGCCCTGAAAGGCCTCCTGCTCAATGATGAAGTGGAAAGTGCCGCCTGATTTCTTACCGATGTCGATTATTTCTTTTACGTTAACAATTCCATTACCTAAAACAGTACTCTCAAATTTTCTTGTTTCATCAGAAACAGCGATCTCATCTTTAACATGCATAGACTGAAACCTTCCGGGAAACCGGGTAACAATGTCGAGGGCTGTTGCACCACCTCTATACAAATTGCCAATATCCAATTGATGGATTACCAATTTCTGATCGGTATTTTCCATGATGACATCATACATAGTTTTATCGCCAAACTTCTCGCTAAATTCAAAATGGTGATTGTGATACCCAAATTTCATCCCTGACTTTTTACATAACTCCCCGCTCTTGTTAAAAATGTCCATTGATTTTTTCAGCGCACTTTCTGAATTACGCCATGAATCGCCCAACCACGGACTAATAACAAACTGCTGACCAACGGTTGCTGCATCTTCAACTGTATATTTCCACAAATCGGTAAAATCATTTTTAGATTCATCCCAATGATCCTTTCCTAACTCTGTGTGTCCGCTGGGCATTGTCATTCCAAGGTCACTCAATATTTTTTTTAATTCAGCAGCGCTCCATCCATAAAATTTACGCTCCTTGTAGTTGGCATGTTCAACATTTTGGTAACCCATGGCTGCTAATTGTTTAAGCGTTCCGAGTGGATCGGCCATCATATCATCCTTGATACTATACAATTGAATTCCTGTAAGTTGGGTTGGTTTTTTCTTACCAAACGCAAAAGTAGAATTAGCAATTGCTGTTGAAGATAATGCAAGGGTTGATTGCTTGATGAAGGTTCTGCGAGTTGTTTTCATAAACTGGATTGAAGTATGTGTTCGTTGAGTAAAATCTAAGCTCCGCTTGCAATTTGTAAACTAAACGGCTGCTTCCTCATACGCTGACCGGTGGCAGCAAATATAGCGTTGGCTACTGCCGCGCCAATGGGTGGTAACCCAGGCTCACCCAAGCCTGTGGGCGATGCTTCGTTATTGATAAACCTAACATCAATATCGGGAGCATCGGCCATACGAATCATTTTATACGTGTTGAAATTCTTTTGCTGGGCAACACCATTTTCAATTATTAACTCGCCAAACAAAGCATGACCAATACCATCCACAATGCCGCCCTCCATTTGTTGCTCAGCACCCAGCGGGTTCATTAACCTTCCGCAATCAACCACACTATAAACTTTAACCACTTTAATTTTTCCATTTTCAATTTTTATATCGGCCACCATAGCCACATATGTATTGAATGAAAAATGAGCACCAAAGCCTTTATATATTCCGTTCACACCTTGCTTGCCCCAACCACCTATTTCGGCAGTTGCTTTAACCACAGCTTTATACCGATCTACATCATAAATTTTCTTTCCGAATTCATTTGCCTTGGCTCTATCGAGCAAGTCGAGCCGGAATTGAACAGGGTCTTTCTTTAATTCAAAAGCAATCTCGTCCAGGAAACTCTCTTCCGCGAATGCGATGAAATTATGCTTGGGCGCACGCCAGGGGCCAATGCTTACGTTTGATTTTAAATTATGACTGTCTACACGAAAATTTTGAACGGCCCCGGCAGGAAAACTATTTTCGCGCGCTGAATTTTCTTCGTTGATAGAGGTGGCAGTCATATGCCATGCGGTGAACTCACCATTCTTATCGAGTCCTGCCCGATAGCGGTACATGCCGGCAGGGCGGTAAAACCCTCCTTGCATATCGTCCTCCCTTGTCCATGTAACAAGTACTGGCGAGTTTGCTTCTTTTGAAATTAAGGCTGCTTCGACAGAAAAGTCAACCATCAATCTCCTGCCAAATCCTCCACCCATGCGAGGCGACATACCCACAGTAACATTCTCTTTAGGGATCCCCAGGGCTTTACTGATTTCATTGTAGGATCGTTCCGGAGTTTGTGTTCCTCCGTAAACATCGGCCTTGCCATCCCGCACATCGGCATAGAAATTTAATGGCTCCATAGCGGCATGTGGCAGGAATGGTGCTTCAAAAACAGCTTCAATAATTTTATTGGCATTTGTAAAAGCTAAATCTATGTCTCCATCTACACGAATTGGCTTTTCGGATTTTAATAAAATATTTTTCTTGAAAATTTCCTGGTGGCCACTTGAACTTTCCAGCGGACTTTCATCTTCCCAAACCAACTTAAGGGCATCGCGACCTTTCTTCGCTGCCCACGTGGTGGTGGCCAGCACAGCCACTTTGTTTTCAATACGAACAATTTTTTTTACGCCATCCACTTTTTTTGCTGCCGTATCATCAAACGATGTCAACTTCTTTCCGAATGTAGGCCGGGCAACCATGGCGAAAAGCATTCCCTCCCGCCTTGTGTCAATTCCATACTTCGCCTGGCCAGTAACGATTTTCTTACTATCGACATTTCCCAAACGCTTGCCAATAATTTTATAATCTTTCGGATCTTTTAGCGTTACTTCTTCCGGCAACGCAATATCTCCCGCGGTTTTAGCCAGCAATCCATAACTCAGTCTTTTGTCAGAATTTTTATGGATAACAAATCCTTTCTCGGTTGTAATTTCTTCCATGGGCACATTCCACTTGTTCGAAGCAGCCTTAACCATTACGTGACGCACAGCAGCACCCGCTTTCCTAAAACTTTCCCAACTGCTTGGCGTGGAGCCGCTTCCACCGGCAACTTGCCGCTTATATTTGTTGATATCCAGCGGAGCTTGTTCGATGATCAAAGTTTCCCAATCCACATCCATCTCTTCTGCCACCAACATGGGCAAAGAAGTTTTCACGCCCTGCCCTACTTCGGGGTTTGGCGCCATAATGGTAATTATGCCTTTGGAATTTATTTTGACAAATGCATTAGGAACGAAATCATTTTCGTCCAGCAATTCCAGCTCAGCCTTGCTTTTGCCCATCACATGAAATCCGATCAGCAACCCTCCACCCGCCAGCGCGCTGGAGCGCATAAAAAAGCGTCTTGATACTTTCGATGTCTTACCTTCGATCACAAGAGGATCACCGTCTTCTAATGATGAAATTAATTTTGATACGTTCATATCCTATCCTTTTTTAGCTGCTGTATGAATTGCCTTCCTTATCCTTTTGTATGTGCCGCAACGACAAATGTGGCCAGACATGGCCGCATCAATTTCGGCATCGGTTGGATTCGAGTTTTTCTTTAATAATGCTGCTGCGGTCATTACTTGTCCTGCCTGGCAATAACCACATTGTGCCACATCTTCTTCAATCCATGCCAATTGAACAGGATGATTGCCGTCTGGTGAAAGACCTTCGATGGTGGTAATCTTTTTGCTCTTTACTGCCGCTACCGGAAATGTGCAGGAGCGTATAGGTATGCCGTCTAAATGCACGGTACAGGCACCACACTGGGCGATGCCGCATCCGAACTTAGTGCCGGTAAGGCCGATGGAATCTCGCAACACCCAAAGTAACGGAGTATCGGCCGCTACTTCAACCGGGTAGGTTTGATTGTTTATGTTTAGTGAATAGGCTGCCATTTTTAGGAAGGTTTGAATTCTGATCTGGATGCAAGGATAATAACCCGAAGATAAGAATACCACGAACGAAATCCATCAGCAATTTGCCGATTGGAAAATTGAATTTATGGATGGCAGATTCAATCCTTTATTTCTGAAACAATTAAAATCAGAATCTTAGGAAGGTCGCTGGAGATGGAGCCCCAACTGCGAACCCCGCTGCTAATACAACTTAAACACAATTCCCATCTGTATTCCCCAAACATCAACAGTTTGATAATACTCCTGAAATTGAAAACCTCCTGTTGCCAGCCCATGCCAGTGGCCTGAAGAAAATATTTGTCTTTGCACCTGCATGCTGATCTCCCTGCGCGGTACTGCGCCTGAATTAAAATCCGGAGCGGAGCGAAACTCGGCAAAGCCTCCCCATTTATTTTCGTTGAACATCAGGTTGGTAGATAAAGTCCATTCGAAAAAGGAATTATGGTCGCCAAAACCTTCTTTCATAAAACCAGTACCGGTACGCACAATCACATTTTTTGTATTGACGAAGTTGAGTTGAAAAATTTGCCAATCGTAGGATGTTAAACTTTTATTGCCCTCAACGTTCTCTTCAATCAGGTAATTGGTTCTGAAATCGGTTGACAAAATTCCCCAGGTTCCGCGAACGCGTGGGTTAATAACATAATAGCTCGAAGGCTGAATAGCCCCATGAACCATAAAGTCTAACCCAACCAGTGTTGGGACTTCAGGGCGCTTTTGTAATACGCTCGATTGCCATGCGCCCAGCACACGGAACATATCGAAAACTATAAAAGAATTTCCTCCGCCAGAGTTGCCCCCTTCTGAAGAGCTAACAGAACTTTTCGAACTTTTTGAGGAATTTTCTTTAGAGGCTTTTTTTATTTCATCAACCTGAGCCAATGAGGCGAGGCTGCAGAAAGCAATAAGTACAACGGAAAACAAGCGAATATTTTTCATGGGATTTGGGGTTGACCCCTGAGAAGACAAAAACAATACCAACAACTTAAAGCAGGCTGCTTTGTAAAGCTAAAACTAAAAACCAGTCTCAAAAGAGCATCCGGTATATTTGTTTTTGGCCGCGTTTCGCAAGTATTCGGTTTGAAATGCTAATTTTAAAAAGCTAATAATTTTCATGCACCTGATTGAAGTAACCAATAAAAAACTTCTGAACGAGTTTATCTACTTGCCGGAAAAACTCTATCGGGGCTACCCAAATTTTGTTCCTCCCCTTTTTGCCGATGAAGAAACTTTTCACGACCCAAAAAAGAATTTAGCCTTTCAAGGGAACGATACCATAAAGTTTTTGGCCGTTCATAATGGAGAAACCGTTGGCCGTGTTATGGGCATTATCCATCACGAATACAACGCCCGTCACCACGAAAAAACCGCCCGCTTTTATCAATTAGATTTTGCTGATGATCGGGCAGCAAGCGAAACTTTATTAAAGGGAATTGGAGAATGGGCAAAAGGCCTTGGCATGACGAAATTGATCGGCCCTTATGGCTTCTCCGACAAAGATCCACAAGGTTATCAAATTGAAGGGTTCGAGCATCTCCCCGTAATTTCAACTCCCACAAACCCGCCCTACCTACCAAAACATTTGGAGACACTTGGCTTTCGAAAGGAATTCGATTGTATTTCCTATCGCATTCGGGTGTCGGAAAAATTGCCGGAAGCATATGAAATTATTTACAAAAGAGTAAGCGAAAACAGGCTGATAAAATTGCTCGGATTCAAAACCAAAAAGCAAATCAAGCCATACATCGTTCCGGTTTTACAATTGGTGAACGAAGCCTATGCCCACCTGTTTGGCTTCACAGCCATGACGGAACCCGAAATGAAAAAGTTTGCCGCGCAATACCTGCCCATTCTTGATCCGGAGTTCATTAAAGTAGTGATTGATGCCAACGGGCAAGTGGTGGCGTTTATAGTTGCCGTGCCTGACATGAGCCGCGGATTTCAAAAAGCAAAGGGACGGCTATTTCCTTTTGGGTTCCTTTATATTTTATCTGAGCAGAAAAAAACCGCGCAGCTTGATCTATTGTTAGGTGCACTAAAACCCGGCTATCGAAAAAGAGGTATCACCGTATTGCTGGCTTACGCCATGATGCAATCGGCCATGAAGAGAAAAATAACCACGATGGACAGTCACCTGGTGCTGGAAAGCAATGCCCCCATGCGTGCTGAATATGAAAACCTGGGCGCAGAAATTTATAAGCGATTCAGGATTTTTGGGAAAGATTTAGATTAGCAAACATCAATACAATAATTTTTGGGAATGGACTTATTGAAAACCGATTGACTGATTTTCCTTAATTTGCCTTAAGTTCTTCAGCATGACCTCGTTCGAATACATCACCGTACTCATTTCCATAATACTGGGGCTCGGCATTACACAAATTGTTACGGGCATTGCCGATATTATTCACCAGTGGGAAAAGATGAAACTCTACTGGCCACATGCGCTGTGGTTGTTATTGGCTTTTGTTATGCACATTCACGAATGGTGGTATTCTTACGAATTAAAAAGGCACGAATCGTGGCACCTGATTTCCTTTTTATTCCTGATTCTCTACCCAATTTTACTTTTTGTGCTGGCCCGGATTCTTTTTCCCTTTGGCGCTATGGAAACGGAAACCGATTTTAAAATTTTCTACTTTAACAATTACAGAAAATTCTTCATGATGATCAGTTTGCTGGTTGTGCTGTCCATTCTGCTTGATCTTTTCCTGGAAGGCCGGTCATGGATGGAGCAAATTCTCAAACTCCCCATTCCTGCTATTCTTTCGGTAATGGCATGGAAAAAAATACAATCGGAAATACTTCACAAAATTATTGTAGTGGTTTTGCTGGCGGTTTTTATTGGAAGCCTGGCCGTGTTGGACAATACGATAGGATAGAAATCATTTACCGGAGTAGCTTTGCCCCCGAAGTCTAACGTTTCCATGAAATCCATTTTCAGCAAGGTATACCTGATTTACTGCCTTATCATTTTTGCTTTATCTTTTTTTGTTGTCTTTCCTTTTTTTCTCATCCCAATAATTTTCAAAAAACAATTTCACCTGGTGGGGGTTATTAATCGCTGGTGGGCCCGGATCGCGTTTCCTCTATTCTTTCTGCCATATTCAATAGAATGCCGCGGCAAACTGTATCCAGAAAAGCAATACATCTTTTGCCCGAACCATTTTTCTTATTTGGATATCCCAACCATGGTGTTCAACCCTCACAATGCCATTTTTGTCGGCAAGCATGAAATGGAAAAAATCCCTTTGTTCGGGTTTATGTATCGCAAACTCCACATTACGGTGGACAGGAACAAACTGATGAGCCGCTACTCCACCTACAAAAAATCGCAACAGGCTATTGATGAAGGAAAAAGCCTGGTGATTTTTCCAGAGGGCGGAATAATGAGCACTAATATTCCACACTTAGCCAAGTTTAAGGATGGGGCTTTCAAATTGGCCATCGAGAAACAAATTAGTATTGTGCCCGTAACCATTGCTACCAATTGGATAATTTTGCAGGGCGACCTGTCGGGCTTGAACTGGCATCCGATAAAAATGATTTTTCATGAACCTATTCACCCGCAGGAGTACCAAAATGATCTCAACACACTAAAAGAAAAAGTATTTCGTATTATTGAAAGCGAACTGAACGACAAGCAGTAAAACAGCAACAGCGTGAAAATTGAAAAAGAAACATTAGATAAAATCGCACACCTGGCCCGACTTGAATACGATGAAAAGGACAGCGAAAAAATGCTAAGTGACATTAATAATATGGTTGCCTTTGTTGAAAAGTTGAAAGAGGTGGATACAACTGGCGTTGAACCACTTACTACCATGAGCCATGAAATAAATGCTTTTAGGGAAGATGAAGTAAAAGGCCAACTGCCGCTGGATGAGACGCTGGCCAACGCACCAAAAAAAGACTCTAAATTTTTCAAGGTGCCTAAGGTTTTAGAATAATACTATACTAAATAGTAAGCCATTGTCAGTAACCGGTGCATTACTCCAACGGATGCTGAATACCAATTACCGATTACTTTCATAAATGGAAAACATACAATTTTGGATAAACTGGAAGCCCGATTTTCAAAAGCCATTTAAATTTTTTGGAATCCTTATTATTATCCTGTCCTTCTCCTTGATAGTGGCCGCGTGGAGAAGTCCCGCTCCTACCATTACCTGGCAATATTTACAGGAACTTGAACTGATAGAAAAACCGGTTCATCAATTTCAAACCGGCCCATTCTCGCTCCAAACCACGGCAGACAATATTGTTCTCTTCGAGAAAGTACTTGGCAATGAATTGGTAATTCAGGCCTGGCCTTATTATCTGTACCTGGGTTTTGTACTCATGGGGCTAATCTTACTAATTACGGTTCTCTCAACACTTTCCAGGTTTTGGTTTTTTATTGGATCAGGCCTCATCATTTTTTTAATCACCAGTCTGCGGCTGGAATTGCTTTATGTGTTGGGGATGGCCAACCAGGCAGCATCCATTTTTATGATGGTAATAATTATTGGTTTCGGATTGCTCTTTCAATATTACTGGCAGGCAGCAACATTCTTAAAAAGGCTGGCCGTTTTTGGCGGGGCGATCATTGGCTCTTTCTTACTGCTCGCACTTTTATCAAAAGCCCAAAATCCGTTTTTCTATATCGCCATAGGGTTCATTCCCGCCTCCGTTATCGTAAGTGTGTTGCTGGCCATATTTACCGCGCACGAAATTATTGTTTTGATTATTTCTACCATTACACGCAGCCTGAAAGGCTCTAATGGGTTTGCTCATTTTCTTATACTCTCTCTAATATACCTCGCCAATTTGGTTGCCGTTTACCTGAGCGATCATGGTTGGTTTCGGTGGGAGTATTCCATCAACCCAATTATTATATTAATGATATCGGCCACACTTGGCATTTGGGGAATAAGGCGGCAGGAGGAACAACTCGAAGATGTTATTTTGAAAGAACCTTTCGGACCATTGGCTTTTATAGGTATGTCTATCATAGCCTTTAGCTCCTGTGCTTTCTTTTATACCACCGGCAACGATGCAGCAGTGGAAACAATCCGCAACTTGTCGTTGTATGCGCACATTGGCTACGGTGGAATTTTTGTACTGTATGTCATTTCCAACTTTGGCTCCTTTCTCCGAAATAACTACCCGATAATGAAGGCGCTGTATAAACCAACAGCTATGCCTTTTTTTACTTTCCGGTTTGCCGGTACCGTTGCCACATTAGGATTTGTCTTTTATAACTTCTTTGCACGACCCATAAACGATACGAAAGGAGCCCGTGATATTGCTATGGGCGACTATTACATCGTGTCCGGGGATATCGGGTTGGCCGAAGGGTTTTACAAAAAATCGGATGAGTCTGCTTTTCATAACCATCACGCCAATTATATGCTGGCCAACATTGAAGCCAGTCGCGGCAACGCCATTAAAGAACGCCTGTACTATTTGAACGCAGCCGAGCGCAGGCCCACCGAGCAAGCCTATATGAACGCGGTGAACACGCTCGATCAATCGGCTATAAACCTATATGCTTACCTGCAAAATATTCGAAAAGATTTTCCGGAAAGTGGCGCTGCCAACAATGCCCTCGGCTTAGTTTATGCCAGGCTAGAGCAATTGGATTCGGCTTTAATATTTTTCAACCTGGCCAAAAAAGACCGACTAACATCCTCCACAGCCGAGATAAACCTTCTGGCAACGGCCGTAAAGCAGAATTTGAATTTAAATGCAGATTCCATCTACCAATCAATTGATGGAGAAGAGTTCGGCCCGCTTTCCAATGTGTTCGCTTTGGCAAACAATAAAAATATTTACCTACGGCACAATATAAAATTAACCGATACCACACTCAATGTTTTTACATCGAGCCTGATTAGTAATTACTTATTAAACCGGTTGGATTCACTTGACACGGCTTTCATTTCAGTTGCAGAAAAATTAGCCAGGCGCCCAATCAACAGCGACTATTTTGAACCTGTTATTACTGCCTGTGCACATGCCTGCTACGAAAACGGACAAATGAACCGCGCTTTTAAACTAATGCAGGAAGCAACGGTTTATAGCAATTGGCAAGGTCGCAACAACAATACTATGGCCCTTTGGGCATTGAATCAAAATGCGCCAGGCGTTGCCCTGAGTTATGTGCAATATGCTTTAAGCCAGAATTTTACTGATGCACTACTTACTAAAGCAATTGCCCTGGCCGAATCCGGAAATAATGGAGAAGCCGCAGCATTGCTTGATAGCCTGAAGAAAACCAAACCTGGTTTATTGCCATTGGTCGAATCCGTTCAAAGGACGTTGGCTATAGATAAAAAACTGATCGGTCAACTCAGCGATATGGAAAAATATTCTTTTTGCCGGTATCGACTCGGTTATCAGGATTCGGTGGATTTCATGGTCATTACCTCTGCCATTTCTGATCCGGATTGGAAAGCGCGGGCAATTTTAGATCGAAGTAAAAAATTATTCGTGTGGGATGATCTTCTTGCAGCCATCCGGATGTACAATCAGTTAAACGGAATCGCCATGAGCGATAAAAAATTATTCGAAGATATTCAACGACATGAATTGCTCATGCTGGCGAGCCACGGCAACATTTCTTTCTTGAGAGACAAATTGAAGAATACCGTTCAATGGCAACCGTCTGGCATTTCAGAAAAAATTTATTTCGAAGCTCTTATAGCCCTTGCCTCAAATGACACGCTTTCGGTAAAAGAAAAACTGAACTGGCTTTCCCAAAATAATTCCTTCTTCGCTGAAGGCGTGGTAGCTGCCGCCTGGTATGCCCGGCAACATTCTAAAGACAAATTAGAATCGTACAACATTTTAGCCAACGCCTTGCAAGAAAATCCCCGATCAGTAAAATTATTGAAAGCATATATTCTTGAAGCAAAAGAGTTGGGCTTTGATGATTACGCAGCAAGCTCTGAAGCCACCCTTAAAGAATTGCTGCCTGAACCGCTGTATAAAATATTCGCGAAGTCTGTCCGTTAAGCTTCAATAATTTATCTTTGAGACAATTTTTTGAACAATCTAAACTGATGAGAAGACTATTTTTTATTGCTTGCCTTGTTATTTCAATTCCTTCAATTGCCCAAAGCACGAAAGACTTTTTGGTTGGTGGCGGGCTTGACCTGTTGAAATCTGATTACGAGAAACCGTTCAATAAAGCCCAATTTGGCATTGAGGGTCACTATTTTATAGTGCGGCAATTTGCCGTTGGTGCGGGAATGGAGTTGTGGACGACTCACCAATCCAGTTCGTTTATGATGGGCGTACGCTGGTATCCCACCGATAAATTATTTGTCCGCTTTCGCGGATTGATTGGCGCCAACGATGCTGCAGCAGGTGCGGGCTGGTCGCAGCCATTGAAGAATTCATTCCGGCTTGAAGCCATGGGTGATTTCTACATTAATTCCACTGAGTTTGCCTTGCGCTTGGGAGTGGCTTACGTAATTAAGCCGAAGTAAACTGAAGCTCGTCAGTAGAGCTAAAGAAACCTTTTCTTCATTTCCGGAGTAGGCATCATGCACTCATTGCGGACACCAAACCACCGGTAGCGATTTTTCGATATCCAATCGTAAATAAAATTTCGTAGGAAGGGCGGAATAACAATAAAAATATACATCAAGGGCCAAAGGCCGTCTAGCCTGCGGGCAATTTCCAGGGCTGCCCTGCTCCTGTCATATGCCAGGCTGTTGGCTATCAAAATAACACTGTAAATCTTGTCTTCGGGCAGGTTGTATTTTTTTAACATTTCCTTTCCGGCATCAGACTGAAGGGATGCAAACTTAAAATTGGATTTTGGATCGCGTTCAATTATAAATTGAACACTGGAATTGCACAGGTTGCAAACGCCATCGAAAAGGATTACAGGATTGTCTATTTTAGAAGAGTCTGAAAGTTTAGAATTCATTCCGTTCGCACCAACTGAACCCATCCTTTAATAATTTTTTCGCTGTCTTTAGGGTCTAATGTCTCGAAGGTTACCCGGGCAGAATAATAATATATCCCGGATGATAATTCTTTTCCATTATCATCGCGGCCATCCCAATCAATATAAATTGTGTTTTCTCCACCTGAAGCATATTTAAAAACCTGTTTGCCCCATCGGTCAACTATTACCACCTCCACTCGCTGCACAAAACGAGGACACAAGTTTCGCATTTCAGTAACTGTTTCTGAAGAAGCGGGAATGTTTCCGCAAAGCAGCTAACCGTTCACAA
>Ga0315912_10002330_pt1 | contig 20569 bp, 19 predicted proteins | sample VfabasoilMG_FD_204469 | JGI IMG/M metagenome (GOLD analysis project Ga0315912, IMG submission 204469) | Garden soil microbial communities collected in Santa Monica, California, United States - V. faba soil | ecosystem: Environmental > Terrestrial > Soil > Garden | place: USA: California...
TGGGGCACTTCCTGCACCCGAATCTGGGCGAGAACAGCGCGTGGTTGTCCGAAGGGCTTGCCACCTACTACCAGAACGTGGCGCGTGCGCGCGCCGGCATGCTGAGCGAACAGGCGGCATGGCAGAAGCTGCACGAAGGTTTCGAGCGCGGCCGGGCGCAGATCCGGCCCGGTCAGGATCTGATCGACGCGACGCGTGTCATGCGCGAGGAGCACGGTTTCATGCGCGTCTACTGGAGCGGCACGGCAATCATCCTGCTCGCGGATCTCGCACTTCGCGATGCGGGAAGTTCGCTGGACGACGCCCTGCGCCGTTTCCAAGAGTGTTGCCTGGCGGACGCGCGGGAGTGGGACAGCCGCGAGTTTCTGCGGCGGCTCGATGGATTGACCGGTACGGAGGTGTTCACCAGGCTCGCCGGGCGCTACCTGCACTCCGACCGTTTCCCGGATCTGGCGCCTGCATACGATCTCCTCGGTCTGCGGTCGGTGAACGGGTTGATCGAACTTGATGCGGGCGATGCCTCCAGCCGGCTGCGCCACGCAATCATGATGCCGCAACACTGATCGACTCGGCGTTGAATCAATGATTTACGGTACGCAATTGCCGCTGATCCGCGCACGTCGCACAATGTGGTAAACATCACGGCAGGGGGCGCATGTGGAGATTAGAACGGTAGACGCCGAGCGGGGTGCGCGCTGGTTCGTCGATGGTTTCGGTTTCTTCGGCAAAGCGCCGCTCATCTGGGTAGCGATCAGTTTTCTGGTACTGCTTGCCGTCGCCGTGCTTTCTTTCGTGCCCTTGCTTGGTTCGATTGCAACTCAGGTGATCATGTCAATTCTCATAGGTGGTTTGATGCTGGGCTGCAGAGCACAGGATGAGGGCCGGCCACTTTCGGTCGATCATTTGTTTGAGGGGTTCCGCGTTGGCACAACTCAATTGGCAATTGCCGGGCTTCTCTCCTTCATCGGTTGGCTGGCCATCGTCATTATTTTTGCGGTACTTGTGATTGTATTTCTTGGTGGACTGGGCGTATTCCAGCAATTGAGCCATCCTGATCCATCCATGATACTGGGCGTGCTCGCATCAGTTGCATTGCCCCTTCTGGTCGCGCTGGCGTTGAGTGTCCCATTGGTCATGTTCATATGGTTTGCTCCGGCATTGATCGTATTCGATGGCAAGGACGCAATTGCAGCGTTACGACTCAGCTTCAGCGGTTGCCTGGTCAATGTCGTCCCATTTCTAGTCTTCGGATTGGTGGTCCTGCCGATCGTGCTCGTGGGGTGCATGCCTCTGGTGTTGGTGTGGATGGGTAAGCTCGTGATGGCGCTGTTGCTGATGGTCGCGTTGTTTTTCAGTTTTTTCGTCCTCTTCCCGCTGGTTACAATTAGTGCTTACCTTGGTTATAAGGACATCTACGGCGCGGCGCCGTCGGTACCTGCCTGATGTTTCCACTCCGCAAGAAGCTTGAGATGCCTTCGCCTGACCAGGCGCTGCCCGGGCGGGCGGAGGAGATGTCGATCACCAACCGGCATTTCGTGAACGGCCGACCGATCAAGCCGCCGTTCGCGGCCGGCTTGGAGCGGGCATTGTTCGGACTCGGTTGTTTCTGGGGCGCCGAGCGCCGGTTCTGGCAGCTCCCGGGCGTGGACGCGACGGCAGTGGGTTACGCCGGCGGCGCCACGCCGAACCCGACCTACGAGGAAGTGTGCACCGGGATGACCGGGCACAACGAGGTTGTGCTGGTCGTCTTCGATCCAAAGGCCATCAGCTACGCACAGCTGCTGCGGTCGTTCTGGGAGGCGCACGATCCGACGCAGGGCATGCGGCAGGGCAACGACGTCGGCACACAGTACCGTTCCGGAATCTACACGTTCGACGACGCGCAACACCGGGCTGCGCTCGATTCACGCACGGCGTACGCGGAGCGATTGCGCGCCGCCGGATTCGCCGGCATCACGACGGAGATCGTCGCGGCACCGCCGTTCTACTACGCGGAGGATTACCACCAGCAGTACCTCGCCAAGAATCCCGGCGGCTACTGCGGTCTGGGGGGCACCGGCGTCAGCTGTCAGATCGAGGGAACGTTGCCGGCATAGCGGTCGATCCACTCCGCCGCGACGCGCTCCCGGTTCAGGGCGTAGGGACCTTCAACGTATTTCTTCTGCTGCAGGTAGGTCTCGATGTGGCAGATCTGCTCCACGATGCGCAGTCGCCCGGCTTCCTCGGGTACCGGCAGCCACAGTCCGATTTCGTAGCCGTCGCCGTTGTGGCGGACCAGTACCACCTTGCCGCGGAAGCGTTCGGCGGTCGTCCGAAGCGGTATCGTCACTTCGACGGTGGCGCCCGGCGGCAGGTAGCACTCGGATTCGAATATGAAACCGATGTCGCTTCGTTCCTGGCCGCGGTGCCTGCGCCAGCCACCGAACCAGATGCGCCGGATTTCGATGGGCACGGCGGCAGCGTGGTGCAGAAATCCCGTCTGGTCGTCGCACACGGGTTGCGTGCCGACGCATTGCCGGGGCCGGACGGCCGACGCGCGCCGGGCCTGCCGGCGCCCGAACGGATTAAGCCATTGAGGTATCACTGCTTTCGGCCCTCACCCCTGATTCAAAGCCGGCGTATTGTCGGCGCGCCGGCCGAGAAAAGGCAAGGTATTTCCTATATAAATCGGTATCTTATATCCTGATCTTAATCTATGGGTTAGGTAGTGTACGCCCGATGATCTCTAACATATTGATTAATATATGAATATAGTCCGCTCCACGGTGGTTCTGATTGGGTTGGCGTCAGCGGTTGCCGGCGCCGCTCTCTATTTCGGCTGGCCCGGCCGGGACGGGTCGATTACCGTCGACGCTTCCGTTCCGGCATCCCCGCCAGTCACGGAGGGAGCGCTGAACGGTGCGGCGGAGACGCGCCGGCTGGCGATGCAGGTGGCCTATGCGGATCTGGAAAAGGATCGGCTGCTGCTCAATCGCCAGCTGGGCGCACTGAATGCGAAGCTCTGGGGCCTCCGCGTGCCCGCTGCGCGCGCGCATTCGATCCAGTCGGACATGATGGCGGCCAAGAGCCTGATCACCAATCCGCCGTTGCTGGGGGCATTCGAGGACACGGCTGCGATTACACGTGAGCGCGAACGCGTCGGTTCCGCACTGGCAAGGCTGGAGGAAATCGAAACGGCGCTGCCGGCGGACACCGGCGGCAGGTAATCAATTCGCGCGGTTGCCGCTCAACACGGCCAGGTGCTCAGCGACGCACAGTGGCAGCTTCTCGAGGTTGTAGCCGCCCTCCAGCACGGAGACGAGACGGCCGCCGGCATGCCGCTCGGCTGCCTCCAGCATGCGCTCGCTCATCCAGCCATAGAATTCCGTGGTGAGTTCCATCTGCGCCAGCGGATCCTCGCGGTGCGCATCGAAACCGGCTGAAAGGATGACGAACTCCGGCCGGAACTGATCGATCTTCGGAAGTATCCGTTCCATAAACGCCTGCTCGTAGTCGCGGTCGCCGCTGCCGGCAGGCATCGGACAGTTGAGCGTCGCTCCCCGCCCGCGGCCGGTGCCTTCCTCGTAATGCGCCCCGGTGCCGGGATAGAAGGGATACTGATGCGTACTCACGTAGAGCACGGAAGGATCCTCTTCGAAGGAATGTTGCGTGCCGTTGCCGTGATGTACGTCCCAGTCGAGGATCAGCACCTTGTCGATCCCGTGCTGCTTCTGCAGGTAGCGCGCCAGGATTGCCACGTTGTTGAACAGGCAGAAGCCGAGCGCCATGTCGTGCTCCGCGTGGTGCCCAGGCGGCCGCACCAGCGCGAAACCGTTCGCGATTTCCCCGCCGATGACGGTGTCGGCGAGGGCCATCGGTGCTCCGGCGGCGAGCAGGGCGATGTCGAACGAATTTGCGCTGACGGCGACGTCCATGCTGTCGAGGAAGCGCGCACCCGAGCGGCAGGTCGCCGCCGCCCGCGCGATGTAATCGCTGGAGTGGATCGTTTCGATCCAGGCCGGATCCGGGATCGCAGGCCTGATCAACGGGAGGTCGTTGAAGCAGGGCCGGGCGCGGAGGTGATCCATCGTCGCCACCAGGCGTTCCGGGCGTTCGGGGTGTCCCGGGCCCGTGTCGTGTTCCAGGAACGCGGGATCGTAGCTGATGCCGGTGGTCATCGTGCCGGGACCTGCGCGAGAATGGCGCGCTTCAACGGGAATTCGACGCCTTTATACCCCAATTCGGCCGTAGCGACATGACGACCAGCGCTCCACCCGGTTCCGGCAGCCGCGTTCTCGTGACGGGCGGCGCGGGATTCATCGGCTCGCACCTGTGCGAGCGACTGCTGGCGCGGGGCCACGAGGTCCTGTGCGTCGACAACCTGTTCACGGGGCGCAAGGAGAACATCGTCCATCTCGCGGAGAATCCGTACTTCGAATTCCTGCGCCACGACATCTGCTTTCCGCTGTACGTCGAGGTCGACCGGATTTACAACTTCGCCTGTCCCGCCAGTCCGATCAATTACCAGCGCGATCCGGTGCAGACGACGAAGACCTCGGTGATGGGCGCGATCAACATGCTGGGGCTCGCGAAGCGTCTGAAGATCCGCATCCTCCAGGCTTCCACCTCCGAAGTGTACGGGGATCCGTCCGTGCATCCGCAGCGCGAGGATTACTGGGGCAACGTCAATCCGATCGGCCCGCGCGCCTGCTACGACGAGGGCAAGCGCTGCGCGGAGACGCTGTTCTTCGACTACCGGCGCCAGCTGGATCTCGACATCAAGGTCATCCGCATCTTCAACACCTATGGTCCGCGCATGCAGCCGGACGACGGCCGGGTCGTCTCGAATTTCATCGTGCAGGCGCTGCGCGGCGAGGACATTACGATCTTTGGCGACGGCGGACAGACACGGAGTTTCTGCTACGTGGACGATCTCATTGACGGCATCATCGCCATGATGGAAACGGCTGCCGGCGTCAGCGGACCGATCAACCTGGGTAATCCCTCGGAGTTCACCGTTCGGGAACTCGCGGAGCGCGTCAAGGCGCTGACGGGATCGAAGTCGAGAATCGTCTCGAGGCCGCCGCTGGAGGATGACCCGAGGCAGCGGCAGCCTGATATCGCCGCCGCGCAACGCGAACTGGGATGGAAGCCGGCGGTTGATCTCGAGACGGGGCTGCGCCGGACGATCGAATACTTCGAGGTAATGCTGAAACGTCGCGGCGCCTGATCCGCGGGCGCCTGTGGGCGCAGCGGGCTACAACCTCTGGTCGGCGGTTGCCGAGGCGGGCGTGTTGTTCTTGACGGGTCCGGTGGGCACGTTGGCTGCCGTGCGGCGGCCCGGCACGACGAGGTCTTCCAGAATCCGGGCCGACTCGGTCAGCAGCACGTCGGTCTCTTCCTTCTGCGCATCTTCGTCGGCGGCGGCCGCCAGCGGACCGGCGTCGTCTTCCTCGGGCTCGGCCGGTTCGGGCAGCGGTGGCAGGCCCTGCAGGCGGCGCATCTCGTTGCGCAGGCGCCGCTGTTCACCGAGCAGGCGTTCGCGTTCCGCCTTGCGCTTGTCGAGATTCAGGCTCACGGTCGTACGTTCGCTGGCCGCTTCCTGGAAGTGCACCTCCTCCATCAGCAGCTGGAACAGGCGATCCTGCTTCATGCGCTCCACGTGGCGGCGGCGTACCTCCGCAAAGCTGTCGATTGGCGCGCTCGCCGGCACGAAGCGCGCCGGTTCCACCTGGTCCCAGGGAAGGGCGTTGTCGAGCGAACGCTCGCCGTAATCCTTCGCAGTCTCCGCGGTCGGGAACACGACATCCGGGATCACGCCCTTGTGCTGGTTGCTGCCGCCGCTGATGCGGTAGAACTGCGCGATGGTCGTCTTCAGCCGGCCGTAGTCGGCCTTCGAATCGCCGATATAGCGGTTCAGGTCGACGATGTTCTGCACGGTGCCCTTGCCGAAGGTCGGTTCGCCGATGATGATGCCGCGCCGGTAATCCTGGATGGCCCCCGCGAAGATCTCCGAAGCCGACGCGCTGTCCCGATCGACCAGTACCGCCAGCGGTCCGCCGTAGGCGATGCCGGGATCCGGATCGCGGTTCACGTCGATGCGCCCGTTCGAATCGCGCGTCTGCACGATCGGTCCGCTTTCGATGAACAGCCCGGTCAGTTCGAGCGCTTCCGACAGCGAACCGCCGCCATTGCCGCGCAGATCGATCACGAGTCCGTCGAGGTTCTGTCCCTTCAGTTCCGCGATCAGCTTGCGGACGTCCCGGGTCGTGCTCTTGTAGTCCCGATCGCCGCGCGCCTGCGCCGCAAAATCGCTGTAGAAGGTCGGTACGACGATCACGCCCACGCGGCCGGCGTCGGCAAGCTCCAGAACCTGGGAGCGGGCGGCCTGTTCCTCCAGCTTGATCTCGTCGCGCGTCAGCCTGATCTGCCGGCCCGGTCCCTCGGTGCCCGTTCCGGACGGCAGCACGTCGAGCCGCACCACGCTGCCCTTCGGGCCGCGGATCAGATCGACTACGTCGTCGAGCCGCCAGCCGATGACGTCGACCATCTCGCCGGAATCGTTCTGGCCCACGCCGATGATGCGATCCTCGGGGTGCAACTGGCCGCTGAGGTCCGCCGGTCCGCCGGGAATGACGCGCTGCACCTGCGTGTAGTCGTTTTCCCCGCTCAGCACGGCGCCGATGCCTTCCAGCGACAGGCGCATGCTGATGTCGAAGTTCTCGGACGTGCGGGGTGAGAAATAGGCCGTGTGCGGCTCGATCGCCGTCGTGTACGCGTTCATGAAACTCTGGAACACGTCGTTGGCATTGATCTGGAACGTGCTGGTGCGGATCCGCTCGTAGCGCTTGCGCAGAGTCTCCCGGATCGCGGCGTCCTCCTTGCCGGCGACCTTCAGGCCGAGCGCGTCGTTCTTGACCCGCTTCCGCCACAGTTCGCGAACCTCCGCCTCGCTCGTCGCCCACGGCGCCTTGCGGCGATCGAACTGGTAGGTCTCGTCGGTCTGGAAGTCGAACTCGTCGTCGAGCAGCGTCAGCGCGAGCGTGATCCGTTGATCGACCCGGTTGCGGAATCGCTGGAAGATCTGGAAGGGCGCCGACAGCTCCGGCGTCCGCAGGGCATCGTCAAGCGTGTGGCGGAAGCGCTCGAACCCGGCGATGTCTTCCTGCGTGAAAAAACTCCGGTTCGGATCCAGGTTGTCCAGGTAGTTGTCGAAGATCACCGAGGACAGCAGGTCGTCCAGCGGCCTTGCCTTGTAGTGATGCGTATCGATGATGTGGACGATGGTTTCCGCGACACGGCCCTGGTATTCCTGTGGCCGCAGTTCTGACGCCGAAACGATGGGAACCTTGGCCCAGCAGGCAAGCGCCTGGCCGAGCAACAGGCCGAGCAACGGGATGCGGAGGTCGCGGGGTCTCATATCCTGCTTTGACGGTTAGAGCGGCCGCTGAGTTCTGTTTATTTTCGGGACCGTATTCCGTACACATTATAACGGGGGCCGCCGCGGTCGGCGCGCCGGATCACCTACAATGGCGGGCATCCGCGTCCGACCGCGTTCCGGAGCGGGTTTGCATGCATTCTCGGGGTCGAATCGACATGTGGCATCGTTGGTCCGCCGCGGCGCTGGCACTGACACTGCTCCAGTTCGGGGCGGGTTGCGATCAGGAACCCGCGCCGCCGGTGGCGGGCGCGCCGGCGTGTCCCGGGGACAACGCGGGACTCCGGCTCCCGGACGGGTTCTGCGCGCAGGTCGTCGCCGACAATCTCGGATTCGTCCGGAACATCGCCTACGGTCCCGACGGCAGGCTGTACGTCACGCTGCGCAACCAGCGTCTCGGCAGGGGCGGGTTGCTAATGCTGTCGGAGCCGGATCGGACCGGTCGCTATACGCGCATCGATCGCGTTACGGACGAACCCGGTCTCGGCATCGGGGTCGGCGGCGGTTACCTCTATTTCGGCGCGGACACACGGATTCTGCGGTTCGCCTTCCAGCCCGGCGGCGGCATCGACGCGGCCCGCCCGGAGATCGTGGTGGACGGTTTCCCCGTGCAGGAGCGGCACTCGGGCAAGACGCTGGCGCTGGCGCCCGACGGCGGGTTGTTCATCAACGTCGGCGCGCCGAACAATGCCTGCCAGGCGGAGGAAGGCGTCCCGGGTTCCCCCGGACTGGATCCCTGCCCGGTTCTCGAAACGCAGGCCGCCATCTGGCGCTTTGATGCCAGCCGGATCGCGCAGCAGTTCCCGGTCGACGGCCGGCGGTATGCGAGCGGAATCCGCAACGCCTATGCCATCGCCTGGAACGACGCGGAGGGCGCGCTCTATGTTGTCCAGCACGGCCGCGATGGCCTGCACGAACTGTGGCCGGATCGAATCAACGAGACTGACGGTGCCGAACTGCCGGCCGAAGAACTGCTGCGGGTAGAACCCGGCTCGGTCCACGGCTGGCCGTACTGCTACTACGATCCCGGTCGCCGCCAGCGGATGCTGGCGCCCGAGTATGGCGGCGACGGTGGGCAGCAAGGGCGATGCGCGGGAATGCCGGAGCCGCTGATTGCCTTCCCCGCGCACTATGGCCCGAACGCAATGGTGTTTCATGGCCCGGGCGGTTTCCCGGCGCGCTACGCGGGCGGCGCCTTTATCGCGTTCCACGGCTCGTACAACCGCGGACCGTTCGAACAGGTCGGCTACCAGGTGGCGTTCGTGCCGCCGGCGGTGGGCGGACTGTCACGCCAGTGGGAGATCTTCGCCGACGAATTTGCCGGAGCCTCGTCCGTGACCCGGCCGGAGGATGCCGAACACCGGCCCACGGGCCTGGCGCTGGGCGCGGACGGTTCCCTGTTCATTTCCGATTCGGTGCAGGGGACCATCTGGCGCGTGTGGTATTCCGCACCGCTGCCGGACTGACGCCTTCATTGGTGCATCGCGCGCCGATCGCTGCGCTATCATCCGGTCATGCGCTTGCCGCTCCCTGTTGTCCTCGCGGGCGTGCTTGCCTGGATGCACGCCGGGGCCGCGGACGTTCCGGTCGATCTGGTCGTCGAGGTCGAAACACCGCCGGGACGGATGATCGATGTCGGCGGCTACCGGTTGCATCTCTACTGTCGCGGCCACGGCCATCCCGTCGTCGTGTTCGATGCCGGTCTCGGCGGCTTTTCCATGGACTGGATTTTCGTGCAGAGCCTGCTCGAGGGGGACGCCGAGGTCTGCGCCTACGACCGGGCCGGATATGGCTGGAGCGACCCGGGTCCTGCGCCCCGCGACTCCGACCAGATCGCGACCGAACTGGTCGCGCTGCTCCATAACGCCGACCTGCCGCCGCCCTACGTGCTGGTCGGTCACTCGTTCGGCGGCTACAACGTCGAGATATTCGCCAAGAACAATCCGCGCGAGGTGGCCGGGATCGTGCTGGTCGAGGCTTCGCATCCGGAGCAGTCCGACCGCCTGCCGCATCTGCCCGCCGAGACCGGCCGGCCGGACCGCGGCATGCTCGTCACGTTCTTCGATCCCAGCGTGGTCTACGAACACTACCCGGAGCAGTACTGGCATCCCATCGGCGGGCTCATGTCCTCCGGCAAGGCCTTGCGTGCACAGCAGCGGGAACTGCGCAACTTCGACGTGAGCGCGGCACAGGTGCGCATGGCCGGAGACCTGCCGCGCGTGCCGCTGGTGGTGGTGACGCGTGGCCGGCGCGTCTGGCCCGAAACGCCGCTGGGGGACTCGATGGAGAAGGCGTGGGCGGAACTCCAGCACGAACTTGCCCTGAGCGCGCCGGGCGGGCGGCAACTCATCGCCCGTCGCAGCGGACACCTCGTGCACCTCGACGAACCGGAGATCGTGGTGGAGGCAGTGCGTCTCGTGCTCCGCGATCACTGCGGCACGCGAATGGCGCGCGCCGATCCCGCGGATGCTCTCGTCCTGAACTGCTGAGGCTGCGCCGCGGCCCGGGTCGCGCGCGACGATCTACTTCTTGATTTCGATGAGCTCGATCTCGAACACGAGCGTCGAGTTCGGTTCGATGTCCTTGCCGGCGCCCTGCTCGCCGTAGCCGAGCTCGGACGGGACGTAGACTTCCCACTTGGAACCGGCCGGCATCGCGGTCACGGCGTCCTGCCAGCCCTTGATCACGTTCTTCAGCGGAATCGTCGCGGGCTCGCCGCGGCCATAGGAGCTGTCGAACTCCTTGCCGTCGATGAGCGTGCCCTTGTAGTGCACGACCACGGTGTCATTGACCGTGGGCTTTGCTCCCTGGCCCGCGCGCAGCACCTTGTACTGCACGCCGCCGGGCAGCGTGCTCACGCCGTCCTTGCCGGCGTTCTCCGCGAGGAATTTTTTGCCGGCTTCCAGGTTGCGCGCGGACTGTTCGCTCCGCGTCTTCACCTGCTGATCCTGGAAACGCTGCACCACCTGCCGCATCTCGTCCGGCGCCAGCTTCAGCTGCTGTTCCTCGAGCACGTCGCGGACGCCCTGCAGGAAGGCATCGCTGTCGACGTCGACCTCGAGCGACATGTTGCGCCCGAACAGCACGCCCACCGCGTAGCTCAGTTTCTGGTGTTCCGTGGTCAGCGGCACCGGGTCGGCTGCCCGCGCGGGCATTGCGGCAAGCAGGGTCAGGCCGAGCAGCAGGAGTGGCAGGCAGCGCATGCAGGATCCTCGAGGCGGATGTAAGGGCGGCACAGGTTAATGGTTCCGGATCACGGTGGCAATTGCCGCCCTCAGAGCGCGCCAGCGTCCCTGAGACTCCGGTCAACGGCTTCGGCAATCTTCCGGTATCCAGCGGCGTTGGGGTGCACCGTGTCGGACTTGAGCGCGCGTTCGCCGAGCACATCGGGGAGGATCTCCCCGACGTAGGGGATCCCGGCTTCTTCGGCCACCTCGCCGTAGAACGGCGCCGCGCTCAGGAACAGGCCGAACTGCGGCACGCCGATGAGCACGACGCCGATCCCGCGCTCCTTCGCGAGGTTCACCATGCGGCGCAGGTTGGCGGCCGTGGTCGCGGGATCCATGCGCCGGAGGAAATCGTTGCCGCCGTGACAGAGCAGCAGCAGGGCGGGCTGGTGTTCGTCGAGCAGCTCCGGCAGCCGCGCCAGTCCGTCGGTGGACACCTCGCCCGGCACGCCGGCGTTGATCACTGCATGTCCGGAGAGTCCGGCGAGAACGGCGGGATAGGACTCGTCGTCCGCGGCTCCCGTGCCGCGTGTCAGACTGTCGCCGAAGGCGAGTATCACCGCGCCTTCGCCGAGTTTCGGCAACTGCGGAGATTGTCCGCAGCCCTGCAGCAGCAGACCGGACGACAGCAGGGCAGCGGCGCAATTCAGTATCGTCGAAGATCGGATCACGATCGCGTCGCTCAGTAGCGGATGTCGAGAACCTGGATGCGCGAGCAGAGCGGGGCGAGTGTATTCCGCACGCGGCTCATATGCTCCGGATGCGTCAGGTAGGTTTGCAGCGTCGTCTCGTCGCGGAAGGTCATGACGATGCCGACGTCGAACGTGTCTTCGACGTTGGGGCGCTCGCTGGGGACGGGTCCGCCGATCGCCATGTCCAGCACCTCCGGGATGACCTGCAGTTCCCGCGAAGTCGCGATGACCTGCTCGCGTTGTTCAGCGTTTCCCGGCTCTTTCAGCCAGCACATGACCACGTGCTTGATGCCGGAGTCGGTTGCCGTCTCTCCGGCCGCGGCGGGCAGGGTGCCGCCGAGCAGCAGCATCCCGCACAGGAGGCGGCGGGTCGCGCTCAAGGCGCTGGTCCGGCGGCGGGGTCGGGCGAAGTGCGGCGCAGGCGCATGGGCGGATGATACTCACCGATCCGCGTGCGCTTCCACCAGCGCCCCGTGTTCCGCCGCTCCTCGCCGGAGGTGAACTCGTAGCGGTAGAACGAGGCGCGTACGGCCAGCGGCGGCGTGTCGGGGAAGGGATTGGTCGCGAGGAGATCGAGTACCGGGGCGCTGCCGCGGAGGAGGCGCACCAGCAGGCTCCGGAACCACGGTTGCCGGTCCGCGCTGCTCAGCGCGGCAAACCACATCTGCCAGTCGAGGCGCGGCTGGTGCGGGATGATCCAGCCGCCGATCCGCGCCGGATCGTCTGGCTTGTAGCGGAATCCGTACGCTTTCCATTCCCGTCCATCGGTCGTGCCCTCGATCGCGATCTCATGACGCACCCGCGTCATGATCGCGAAGGGACCGTAGCTGTTGATGCAGCTGCAGGGGCCGACCAGACGCGACAGGGCGGTCGGCGTCCGGTCGCGGATGCCGCCGATCAGGCGCCACATGGATTCCGTACTCACGAAGATCACGGTGAAAGCGAGCACGGCCTGGAGGATCCTGCCGGTCGGCGACGCGCCCGGGGCGGGCCGCGCTGCGCGCGCGCGGAGGGCGGACGACAGCAGCGGGCCGAGCGCCCTGTCATCGAACAGGAACAGGCAGAGCGCGATGGTCAGCAGATTGAAGAAGTTGTAGTTGCCCGTGAGGATGATGACCGATTGCAGGAGGATGAAGGCGCCGCCGGCGAACATGCGGAACCGGCGCGGGCAGAAGATCAGGAACGGCAACAGGAGTTCGATGATGAGCGTCGTCGCCACCGCCGCGGACAGGAGGCGGTCCGGCAGGTGGTGCGCATACCACGCGGCGACGGTGGGCAGCGGCTGCGTTTCGAAGTGGTACCGCAGCGCGGTCAGGCTGTCCCACGCATCGTCGCGGCTCACGATTTTGACCGCGCCGCCGAGGAACATGAAGCGGAACACCAGCCAGCGGTACAACCAGACCACCACCGGAGCGCCGCGCGGGAGGAAGATCGCCAGGAACCCGGCTTCCAGCAACAGCAGGTCCCATTGAAATGACATGAACGTCTGGCCGGCGTTGTAGACCGAGAGGTACAGCACGAAGAGCAGCGGCAGCACGAGCCGCGTCAGCCGGTTGCAGACGAGGAGCGTGGCCAGCGCGCAACCGGCGAGCCACACGGCGGTGATCGCCGCGTCCCCGGCCTGGAACCAGAACAGCGTGGGCGCGTAATACCAGGCTGCATGCCCGAAACGCTGTTCGAGGGCCGGCAGAAAGTTGGCGAGCGGCAGGATGCCTTCCGCGCCGATCAGACCCTGTGCCTGCACGCCGAACGACAGGAAGGCGGCGAGATAGATGAGTCCGAGCAGCCGCAGGAACAGCCACGTCGTCAGGTCGTAGCGCACCGGCCGGAAGCCGCGACCCCAGAACAGGTGCGTGAGGAAGGCGAGCAGGCCGCGGTGCTTCGACAGGAATGCGTAGCAGAGCTCGCTCGCTTGCGCGAAACCGGGAAGCCGGCCGTAGAGAAACGGCAGGATCGATTGCGGGAAGTTGCCTTGGTAGAGGGCAAACGTGGCACCGGCGCCGCTCCGTACGCGTCCATCCGGCCCGATGAGTTGCACCGCGCGTTCGAACTCGGCGTGCGGGAGTTGCGGATAGTCCGCCGCAGCTTCCTGGTACGGGCGGAACGTGACCTCGTCGCAGGTCAGGTCGCGCCAGTGATCGACCCACTCGCCGCAAATTCCGCAGTCGCCGTCATAGACAAACACGGATCCTGCGACGTCGGGTGTGGCGGGCATGGAAGCGGAAGAAGTCCTGCGCGGTGCGGCCTATTTAAGGTATGTGCCGCCGAGCCCGGTGCGGCCGGTCGGCGGCGCGTGCCCGCTGTCGCTCAGGCACCTGCCACGAGCGCCAGTGCCTCGTGCATGATGGTGATGTTCGCGCCCGGCCCGGGGGCGTGGCGGCTGAGATGCCGTCGGAACGAGCGGGCGCCGGGCTGGCCGGCGAACAGGCCCAGCGTGTGCCGGGCCATGCCGTGCAAGGTATCGCCCATTGCCAGCCGGTCCTCCATGTAGGCAATGAACCGATCGAGGACCTCGCGCCGCGAGAGCGGTGGCGCGCGCAATCCGAAGATCTCGCGATCCGCGTCGACGAGCAGATAGGGGTTGTCGCAGGCGGCGCGGCCGATCATGGCGCCGTCGACGCGCGCAAGGTGAGTGCGGGCATCTGCCAGCGTGCGGATCCCGCCGTTGATGATGATTTCCAGATCGGGGAAATCCTGCTTGAGGCGATAAACGAAATCGTGGCGGAGCGGCGGTACCGCCAGGTTTTCGCGGGGGCTCAGTCCGCCGAGACACGCCTTGCGCGCGTGCACGATGAAAATCCGGCAGCCGGTTGCGGCGATGGTCTCCACGAAGTTCGTCAGATCGCCGTAATCTTCTTGGTCGTCGATGCCGATACGCGACTTGACGCTGACGGGAATGCGCACGGCGTCCAGCATCGCGGCCACGCATTCCGCTACCAGGGCGGGTTCCGCCATCAGGCAGGCGCCGAACCGGCCTTCCCGTACGCGGTCGCTCGGGCAGCCGACATTGAGATTCACCTCGTCGTAGCCGGCGGATTCCGCAATCCGGGCGCAACGCGCGAGCGCCGCCGGGTTAGAACCACCCAGCTGCAGTCCGAGCGGATGTTCGAACGGGTCGAAGGCGAGCCGTCGCGACGGATCGCCGTGCAGCAGCGCGCCCGTGGTCAGCATCTCTGTGTACAGCATCACACCGCGGGACAGCAGCCGCAGCAGGTACCGGAAATGCCGATCGGTGTGCGCCATCATCGGCGCGATGCAGAGGCGGCGATCGGGTAATCGCGGGGACTCAGGGGAACTCATTTCGAGGGGTCGGGATCGGGGCCGGGTCGCGGGCCATTATAAGGATCGGGGGCGTGCCTGCGGAGCAGCGCGGCGGTGAATGCCGCGCGCAGGTAGAACCCGCGCGGCAGCGTATCGAGCGGGGCACCGCCGGCATCGGTCGAACGGGTCAACGCACGCGCGTTCGCGGCTTTTGGACGGATCTGCAGCCAGCGCCCGTGCCGCGCCGTGATCGATTCCAGGTCGCCGAGGGCGATCATGCCGGTGAGCTCCTCCCAGTCGGCACGCAACGCGATCTCTTCGGCGGGACCCGGGCTCCACAGGAACGCGCTGCCCACGCGGCGCGCCGGCAGTGGAATGCTCCGGTCGCCCTCGACCGGCACCCACAGCACCCGCGAAAGCTTCCGGCAAACGCCGCTCCCTTCCCAGGATTCCGGATCGCCGGCAAGGGGCACGATGCACACCCAGGTGGATTCGGCGGGGCGGCCGCGTGCATTGAGCGGGATGGTCTTGAGCTCGATACCGAGCGTGCGGAAGTCCGGTTCCGACAGCGACCGGGCGTCCGCGCCGAGGAGGTCCTCGATGAACTCTCCCACCCAGCCCTTCATGCGGCGCTGATCGGGGGGCACGATCCGTCCGGCTGCCGCGGCGAGATCGCGCAGCGTGCGTCCCGACAGCGCGGCGGCGCGCTCCAGCAATTCCGTTTCCGAGCGTGGCGGCGGGACCGTGGACATGCTGTTTTCGGCCGAGGGGTGGCTCGTGAAGCGTATCTCGTATCCCGCAACGTGCGTGATGCTGCGGGATGCGGGCGACGAGATACGAGACGCGCTCTTCAGTTCACGGTGAGCGAATCGGTGATCGAGCGCTTCAGGCACTCGAGTTTCAGTTCGTCGCCGATGATCCGGTTGTCGTGACCGGTGATGAAGAAGATGTCCTCCACGCGCTCGCCGTAGGTGGCGATCTTGGCGCCCTGCAGCCGGACGCCGCAGAACTCCATGGCCATGCCGACCGCCGACAGGAAACCCGGGCGATCTGAGGCGATGACTTCCATGACCGTGCGGCCGTTGTGCTCGTCGACGCCGAAGCGCACCAGCGTCTTGATGGGGAACGTGCGCAGCGTTCTCGGCTTGATGCGCGCCACGCTTCGCATGGGCGCATCCAGCGACGTCAGCGCGGCGCGCAGGGCATCGCGGATCTCGCGGATGCGTTCGCGCCCGCTCACCGTCTCGCCGGACTCCTCGAGGACGATGAACGTGTCGAGCGTGTAGCCGCTGTTGGACGTGATGATGCGGGCGTCTACGATATTGAGGCCGACGCGGTCCAGCGTGCGCGTCGCGCGCGAGAAGATGTTGTCGTGGTCCTTCATGTAAAGGAATATTTCCGTGCCGCCGCGCCCGGTCATTTCGCGGATCAGGATCAGCGGCTGGTCGTCCACGGCGGCGCCGGCGATCGCCCGCGCGTGCCAGGCGATCTCGTCGGCGGAATGGCGGATGAAGTAATCCTCGCCGAGGCCGTTCCACACCTCCTCGACGTCGCCCGGTCCGGGCGCGCCCGGCGTCTCCGCGAGCAGCGCGAGTGCTTCCTGCCGCACTTCGCGGATCCGCTCCTCCTTGTCTATGGGATTTTCCAGGCCGCGGCGCAGTGCCCGCAGCGTCTTCTCGTACAGATCGCCGATCAGCGCCGCCTTCCAGCTGTTCCACAGTCGCGGATTCGTGCCGCTGATATCAGCCACGGTGAGCAGGTACAGGTAATTGAGGTGCATCCGATCGCCGACCGCGGCGGCAAAACGGTTCACCGTCTGCGGATCGTTGACGTCCTCGCGCTGAGCCGTCTTCGACATCAGCAGGTGCTGCTGTACAAGCCAGCTGACGAGGCGCGAATCGAATTCCGACAGCATATGGTTGCGGCAGAAGCGCAGCGCATCCTTCGCGCCGAGGTCCGAGTGATCGCCGCCGCGTCCCTTGGCGATGTCGTGGAAGATGCCGGCAAGGTAGAGGAGCTCCTGCTTCGGGATCTCCCTGAGCACCCGGCGGCACAGAGGGGGGTACTTGTCCTCGTGTTCCTCCAGCCCGAAGTAGCGCATGTTGCGGACCACCGACAGGATGTGCTCGTCGACCGTGTAGACGTGGAACAGGTCGAACTGCATCAGGCCCTCGACCGCGGCGAACTCCGGCAGGTACGCGCCGAGCACGCCATAGCGGTGCATGCGGCGCAGTTCGTGACCCACGTGCCGCGGCTGCCGGACGATCTCCATGAACAGGCTGCGATTGCGGATGTCGGCGCGGAATGCGTCGTCGATCAGGTCCAGCGACTCGCGCACCAGCCGGATCGTGCTGGCACGCACGCCGAGCAGCGCCGGGTTCTGCTGGATCAGCAGGAACAGTTCCAGCAATGCGAACGGGTGCCGCGTGAACACGTTGCGGTTGCGCACCTCGATGAAATCGTTGTTCGCCTGGAAGCGCTTGTTGAGCGGCCGGATCTTCGCCTTGCGCCGCGGGTGCAGGATCACTTCCTGGAAGTGCTGCAACAGCATCTCGCACAGGCGGCTGTTTTCCCGGACCGTGCGGTAGTACAGCTTCATGAACTGCTCGACCCCGCTGTTGTCGCCGGCCGGGTAGCCGAGCTTCCTGGCAACGCTCTTCTGGTGGTCGAACAGCAGTCGGTCCTCGCGTCGCCCGGTCAGCACGTGCAGCGCGAAGCGGACCTGCCAGAGGAACGATCGGCCCTGGTCGAGCATCTTGTACTCGGCTTCCGTCAGGAAACCATGGCTGACGAGATCGCGCAGCCGGCCGGGGCCGAAATGCCGCTGCGCGACCCAGCCGATGGTCTGCAGATCGCGCAGGCCTCCGGGCGACTCCTTTATGTTGGGCTCCAGGTTGTGCTCGGTGTCCTGGAAGCGGCGGTGGCGCGTCGCCTGCTCGGCGAGCTTGGCCTCGAAGAACCTGCGCGCCGGCCAGATCTTTCCCGGACCGATCGCCTGCTGCAGCTCGCCGAACAGGTCCTCGCCGCCCGCGAGCAGGCGCGCTTCAAACAGGTTGGTCGCGACGGTGATGTCGGTCTTCGCGAGTCGCACGCATTCCTTGACCGTGCGCACGCTCTGGCCGACTTCCAGTCCGACGTCCCAGAGGAACGACAGGAACTTTTCGAGTCCCGCCTTCGCCGCGTTGCGCGGGCGCGGCGGCCCCAGGATCAGGATGTCGATGTCGGAATGCGGGTGCAGTTCGCCGCGGCCGTAGCCGCCCACGGCCACCAGCGCGAAGTCCTCGCCGGCGCCGCCGAGTTTCCAGACCTCCAGCAGCAGCTGGTCGATGAAAGCGGCATGCTCGCGTACCAGTTCCTTGATCGGCCGGCCGGCATCGAACATGTCGAGCAGGTGCCGGCGCCGCGCCGCCAGCGCGTTCTTGCAGAGCGGCAGCGGCGGCTGGCCGGCGCGCAGCGCGCGGGCAAAGGAGGCGCTGTCCAGGAGATCGATATCGTCGCTCTTCGCCTGCGGCATGGAGGTCGGCGCGTGCGCGCTCACGGCCCCGTGGGCGTTTCGTCCTGCCGCAACGTGAGGACCTCGTATCCCGTCTGCGTGACCAGCACGGTGTGCTCCCACTGGGCGGAAAGGGAATGATCCTTCGTCACGACCGTCCAGTTGTCCGGCAGCAGTTTCACGTGGCGCTTGCCCGCGTTGATCATGGGTTCAATGGTGAAGGTCATGCCCGCTTCCAGCGGCAGCCCGGTGCCCGCCTCGCCGTAGTGCAGGACCTGCGGTTCCTCGTGAAATACGCGGCCGATGCCGTGGCCGCAGTACTCGCGCACGACGGAGAAGTGGTTGGCCTCCGCGTGCAACTGGATGGCATGGCCGATGTCGCCGAGCCGCGCGCCGGGCTGCACTAGGCGGATCCCGCGCCACATGCATTCGAGGGTCACTTCCACGAGGCGCCGCGCACGGATCGACGGCTCGCCGACGAAGAACATTTTGCTCGTGTCGCCGTGGAAGCCGTCCTTGATGACGGTGACATCGACGTTGACGATGTCGCCGTCCTTCAGCACGCGGTCGCCCGGGATGCCGTGGCAGACGACATGGTTCACGGACGTGCAGATGGAACGCGGAAAGCCGCGGTAGTTGAGCGGCGCGGGGATCGCCTTGAGCTCGTCGACGATGTAGGCATGGCAGATCCGGTCCAGCGCGTCGGTCGTCACGCCCGCCTTCACCTCGGGGGTGATCATGGCCAGCACCCGGGCGGCAAGACGTCCCGCGATCCGCATCCTTTCGATCTCGGCGGCTGTCTTGATGCTGACCTGCATTGCGGGTGCGTATGCGGACATGGTTCGGGTGAAAAATTTGTTGCGCTGTAGGATGTTATGTTATAAAGCGCCCGCGATTTGCGCAAACCAACATCCGCGAAGCGTCCGGCTCGGACCGGTGCCCGCGGATATTTCAAATCCACACGTGCACTGTCAACCGCGTACGGGGTGCCACGGCCGGACAACGGCCGCGGTCGGTACGCGAGGTGCGCGGAGGCAGAACCCCGCGGAGAGATCGAATGTCTTCAGTCACCATGCGTGAAATGCTGGAGGCCGGCGTGCATTTCGGCCACCAGACCCGTTACTGGAATCCCCGGATGGCGCCGTTTCTCTACGGCCAGCGCAACAAGATCCACATCATCAACCTCGAGAAGACGCTGCCGCTGTTCAACGATGCCCTGAACTTCGTCGGCAAGCTCGCTTCGCGCAAGGGCACTATCCTGTTTGTCGGCACCAAGCGCGCCGCCCAGCAGATCGTCCAGGAAGAAGCGGCCCGTTGCGGCATGCCGTTCGTCAACCGGCGCTGGCTCGGCGGCCTGCTCACCAACTGGAAGACGGTGCGCCAGTCCATCAACCGCCTCAAGGATCTCGAGTCCATGGAATCCGAGGGCGGTCTCGAGCGCCTGAGCAAGAAGGAAGTGCTGCGCCATCGCCGCGAGCTCGAGAAGCTCCAGCGCAGCCTGGCCGGCATCAAGGACATGAAGGGCCTGCCGGACGCCCTGTTCGTGATCGACGTGGGCCACGAGGACATTGCGATCAAAGAGGCGAAGAAGCTGTCGATCCCGGTGGTCGCCATCGTGGACAGCAACAACAGCCCGGATGGCGTCGATTACATCATCCCCGGCAACGACGATGCGATCCGCTCGATTCGCCTGTATGCCAAGGGCGTCGCCGACGCGATTGTGGAGGGACGCCAGTCCGTGGCGCACCTTGGCGCCGGGGAAGGCACCGACGAATTCGTGGAGCTGGATGCCTCCGGTGCGCCGATTGTCGACGACAAGCCGCGCAAGGCGCGCGTGCAGACCAAGAAGAAGCCGCCGCGCCGGAAGGTGGAGGCCGTCCAGCCGGCGGCCGCCGTCGCGCCGGCGGCCGAACCGGAATCCGGAGACGGGGATACGTCCGCGGAAGCCGGCAAGACCGTGCTGAAGAAGACCGGTCTCAAGAAGGTCGCGAAGAAGAAGACCGTCCGCAAGAAGACCGGAAAATAGCAGTCATGGAAATCACCGCGGGACTGGTGAGGGAACTGCGCGAGCGCACCGGCGCCGGCATGATGGACTGCAAGAAGGCGCTGCAGGAGTCGGGTGGCGACATCGACGCGGCCATCGAGGCGATGCGCAAGTCGGGCGTGGCGAAGGCCGCCAAGAAGGCGGGCCGGGTCGCGGCGGAGGGCGTCATCGTTCACAAGGGCGACGCGAAGGGCGGCGTGCTCGTCGAGGTCAATTCGGAGACGGATTTCGTCGCCAAGGATGCAAATTTCCTGTCGTTCGCCGAGGCGGTCGCGGCGACGGCATTCGCGGGCAAGCCGGCGGATGTCGCCGCGCTGTCCGGCCTGAAGCTGATCGGTGGCGGCGGCACGGTCGAAGATGCCCGCCTGGAGCTGGTCGCCAAGTTGGGCGAGAACATCGGCGTGCGGCGGTTTGTCCGCGTGGACGCGGACGGCG
>Ga0315912_10002331_pt1 | contig 20564 bp, 17 predicted proteins | sample VfabasoilMG_FD_204469 | JGI IMG/M metagenome (GOLD analysis project Ga0315912, IMG submission 204469) | Garden soil microbial communities collected in Santa Monica, California, United States - V. faba soil | ecosystem: Environmental > Terrestrial > Soil > Garden | place: USA: California...
GCTTGCGAGAACATGCCCGACGGCCGGGCCATCAAGCCGGGCGACATCGTCACGAGCTCGGCGGGACTCACCGTCGAAATCCTCAACACCGACGCCGAGGGCCGGCTCATCCTCTGCGACGCGCTCCACTATGCGCGGCGCTTCAAGCCCGACGTCGTGGTCGACATGGCCACGCTGACCGGCGCGATTGTCGTCGCGCTCGGCGTTCACCACACCGGCGTCTTCGCGAATGACGACGCGCTCGCCCGCGAGCTCGTCGATTGCGGACTTTCGGTCGATGACCGCGCGTGGCACATGCCGCTGACCGAAGAATATGGCGAGCAGCTCAAGAGCAATTTCGCCGACATGGCGAACGTCGCCGGCCGCGACGGCGGTTCCATCACCGCGGCGGCATTCCTCGCCAAGTTCACGAAGGACCTGACGTGGGCGCATCTCGACATCGCCGGCACCGCCTACCAGGGTGGTGCGGCGAAGGGCAGCACGGGACGTCCCAGCGCGATGCTGCTCGAGTTCCTGCTGCGTCGCGCGGCATCGCGCTAGTTCTTTGCCGCCTCGCGTCGACTTCTATGTGAGCGCGGACGCGGGCGAGCCCGCACGACTGCGCCTCGCCTGCCGCATCGCGGAGAAGGCGTACCTCGCGAAGCAGAAGGTGGTCGTGCTGTTCGACGATGCCACGTTGCTTCCGCGCTTCGACGAATTGCTCTGGACCTTTGGCGACGGCAGCTTCGTGCCGCACGACACCGTCACCGCCGAGGGCGCGAGCTGCGTGGCACCGGTCGCACTAACTATCGGCGTGCTGCCTGCGGATCACGCCGACGTCCTCCTCAATCTCGGCAGCGCGGTGCCGTCGTCGTTCGAAAATTTCGCGCGCGTGGCCGAATTCCTCGATGCGCGACCCGAGGTACGCGCTGCCGGGCGAGAACGTTTCAAGGTCTATCGCGGCAAGTCGATCGTGCCGCAAACCCACAACATCTGAAATGGGGACATTCCTCGTTTCCTAGCAAACGGGGACGCGCCTTATCGTAGATGCGGCAGCGCGTGGGGAAAGTCTCTTTGGCGCTCCGACACGGGCGCGCTTCAAAAACTTCCTAAGAAGGAAGTTTTTGGCGTTATTCCCAGGCCTGCGGCCACTCTTAACGCCGCCGAAGCGGCGTCGTCCATGAACGGCGGCCGAAGGCCGACGTTTTCCGACGTGGGCGTCAGCCCTGTGAAAGTACTTGCGCGCTTAACGCCTCGCGCCGCGGCGCCCTCCACGGAGCGCCAGAGAGACTTTCCCCACGCGCTGCCGCCCCACCGGCGTGCCCCGTCCCCGTTTGCTAGGAAACGAGGAATGTCCCCATTTGTAGGAGGCCCCCGACAGGCTGCGAGATTTCGCAGACTTTTCCATCGGCGCTGGTAATTTCTGCGCCGCGCCGGGAATCGCGTTGCGGCATCTCTCGCGTTCGCGGCCCAATCGGCCGATTTTGCTTGGCTCAACGCTTGCAACGCATTCCCTATATTCCCGGGGAAGAGACTCAATGAAAATCCTGCTTGGTTTGCTCGTGGCCTTCGGTGCGATGGCCGCGGCGTCCGCGCGTCCGATGGTTATCCAGGAATCCGCCCGCATCGGAAATCCGCAACCCGAGCTCTCCCCTTACTTTGCCGACGACGTGGCCGTCGACGGCGACGACGCCATCGCGACGCTCGACCGGTACATCGAATCACCCACGGGCGATCCATTCGATTCTGAACACGAAGTCGCGGTGTGGCTCTTCCACCGAGAAAGCAGCGGCACCTGGGCACCAGTGCGGCAACTTAGCCTTCAGCATCATGGCCCGTTCGGCAGCCCTCAGTCAGGAGTCGCGATGCGCAATGGCATCGCCGCGCTGGCGCTGAACCCGCTCCACATCTTCGAGCGAAGCAATGGCGACTGGTTAGAGGCGCCCGTGACCGGCGTCGATCCGAATGAGCCCGGCGACGACATCAAGATCGACGGCAACCGCATTCTGTTTGGCGGAACGAGCGGCCCGTGGAAAGGCATCTTGTATGAGAAGAATTCCCTGGGAGTCTGGGGTCCGACGTCGACCATGGTCGGCGACCTGCGTGGTGGTGACGATGAAAACAACGGCGGCCCGGTGGATCTCTCCGGCGAACGTGCGCTCGTCATGAGCCTCGAGAACGAGGAAGCACCGCCGCTCGCATCGCCTGCCGTGACGGTGTTCCTCGATTGGGACGGCTCGCGCCGTTTCCTGCGCCAATCCGAGATCCGTAACTCCGACACCGCGCCGATCGGATTCGAAGCCGCGATCCGCGGCGACGAGATCTTCATCGCGGGCACCAACCGATCCGGCACGCGCGTCTATCGCCCCGCACCGAGCGACGCCTGGGAAGAGTTCGACCACCTGCAGCCCCTCGACAGTCACATGGGCGGCGGCGAAACGGACACCATCGAGAAGAATCACCTTTTCATGCTGCAGCGGAACTGGAACGCGGAGCGTGCAGCCTACGTCGTCAACGTCTTTCGAAAGAGCACGAGCGGACCCTACGAGCACGTCGCGACGCTGGTCTCGAGCGATGGCGCGTCGGTTGGCAATATTGGCATCAGCAGCCGCCGCGTGATCGCGAGCTGCGGTGACGAAGCCTGCATCTTCGATCTGCCGTCCAACTTCTCCCAGCCGGCACCGATCCAGAAAACGTTTTCCGGGACGACACCGACCGGATGGACGACGAGCGCGGGCAGCGAATTCACCATCGCGCAGCGGGGCGTGAGCCGCGTGCTCCGCCAGTCCGAGACTGCCAGTCATGCGACGCACTACGCGGTGCTCGACGCGTCGAACTGGAGCAATGAATCCATCCAGGCCGACGTGCGTCCGCTGTCCTTCGCGAGTGGCGGCTGGCAAGGCCTCGCGACGCGCTACCAGGATGACGGCAACTACTACTACGTGAGAGTCGACACCTCGGGCGTCATCCAACTGAAGCGCGCGGTGGCCGGCGTGTTCTCCGCTATCGCAACGGCACCCGCTGCCATCACGCTGAACAAACCGTATCGGCTCAGGCTCGAATCCATCGGTACGCGCCACCGCGTCTACGTGAATGGCCTGCCGATCCTCGATGCCGACGACACGTCGCTCGCGAGCGGCCGCGCGGCGCTCCTCACGAACCAGTCATCGGCCGAGTTCGACAACGTCGTGGTGAGCCCGACGCCGGCCACCCTGCTCTTCGCGCGGGATTTCCAGACTGACTACGGCACGAACGAACTCTGGACCTTTTCCGGTATCGGGTTGTGGCACACCGGGCAGACCGGTTCCGGCACGAATCGCATCTTCACGCAGAGTTCGGTTGCCGGTGCTGCGCGCGCTGTCGCCGGCGTCGCGACGGACGATCAATCCATCGACGTGCGCGCGCGGGCGACGACGTTCGCGGATTCGGGCACCGGCGACCGGTGGTTCGGAGTCATGGCGAGGTACGTCGACGACGCGAACTACTACTACCTGACCCTGCGAAGCACGAACACGGTGTCGCTGCGAAAGGTCGCCAACGGCACGATCACGGTACTCGGCACCTATTCGCTGCCCATCACGCTCGGCACCTGGTACCGCCTGCGCATCGAAGCCGTGGGAACGCAGATACGCGGCTACGTCAATGGCGTCCTGGTTGCCGAAGCCACGGATTCCACGCATGCCCGTGGCACGGGCGGCCCCATCACCAACCGCGCCGCCGTGGATTTCGACGACTACCGCGCCATCCAGCCCTGAACGAGGCCAAAAACGGGGGCGCGGGACCTTATAATCCGCGCCCTCATGGATAAAGCCTATTCGCCGGGCGAAATCGAAGCCCGCATCTACGAACGTTGGGAAACTTCCGGGGCCTTCGCCCCGAGCGGTGACGGTCAGCCGTACTGCATCATGCTGCCGCCACCGAACGTGACCGGCACGCTGCACATGGGTCATGCGTTCCAGCACACGCTCATGGACGCGCTGACTCGGTGGCGCCGCATGCGCGGCGATGCCGCGTTGTGGCAGCCCGGCACCGATCACGCCGGCATCGCGACGCAGATGGTGGTCGAGCGGCAGCTCGCGGCGGAAGGAAAACACCGGCTCGATCTCGGCCGCGAGGCCTTCGTCGAGCGCGTCTGGAAATGGAAAGGCGAATCCGGCAGCACCATCACGCGGCAGATGCGCCGGCTCGGCACGTCGGTCGACTGGTCGCGCGACAAGTTCACGATGGACCCGGACCTCTCGCGCGCGGTGACCGAAGTGTTCGTGCGCCTGCACGACGAAGGGCTCATCTACCGCGGCAAGCGCCTGGTGAACTGGGACCCGGTGCTGCTCACCGCGGTGTCGGATCTCGAGGTGCTCTCCGAAGAGGAGAACGGTTCGCTCTGGCACCTGAAATATCCGATCGTGGGCGGCGGCGGCCACGTCGTCGTGGCGACGACGCGGCCCGAAACGATGCTCGGCGACACGGCGGTCGCGGTGAATCCGGACGACGAACGGTACAAACATCTCGTCGGCAAACAACTCGAACTGCCGCTGACTGGCCGCACGATCCCGGTGATCGCCGACAGCTACGTCGACGCGGCGTTCGGTTCGGGCGCGGTCAAGATCACGCCCGCGCACGACTTCAACGACTACGAGATGGGACAGCGCCACTCGCTGCCGCAGATCAACATCTTCACGCCGGACGCGAAGCTCAACGAAAACGCACCGGAAAAATTCCGCGGCCTCGACCGTTTCGTCGCACGCAAGAACATCGTGGCCGAGCTCGAAGCCGCCGGCCTCATCGAGAAGATAGAGCCTCACAAGCTCAAGGTTCCGCGCGGCGATCGCACCAACGCGGTCATCGAGCCCTACCTCACCGACCAGTGGTACGTGAAGATCGCACCGCTCGCCGAGCCGGCACTCAAGGCCGTGGAAGATGGCCGCACGCGCTTCGTGCCCGAAAACTGGTCGAAGACCTACTACGAATGGATGCGCAACATCAAGGATTGGTGCGTGAGCCGCCAGCTCTGGTGGGGACATCGCATCCCGGCCTGGTACGACGACGCCGGCAAGATCTTCGTGGGCCGCGACGAAGCCGAGGTGCGCAGCAAGCATTCGCTTGGAGATCGTCCACTCACGCAGGACTCCGACGTGCTCGACACGTGGTTCTCCTCGGCGCTCTGGCCCTTCTCCACGCTCGGCTGGCCGGCCACGACGCCGGAGCTCAAGAAGTTCTACCCGACGAGCGTGCTCGTCACGGGCTTCGACATCATCTTCTTCTGGGTCGCGCGCATGATGATGATGGGCCTCAAGTTCATGGGCGACGTGCCGTTCCGCGAGATCTACATCACCGGCCTCATCCGCGATGAGCACGGCGAAAAGATGTCGAAGACCAAGGGCAACATCATCGATCCGCTCGATCTCATCGACGGTATCGGCCTCGAGGCGCTCGTCACCAAGCGCACGAGCGGCATGATGCAGCCGCATCTCAAGGACAAGATCGAAAAGGCCACGCGCAAGCAGTTCCCGGACGGCATGACCGCCTACGGCACCGATGCTCTGCGCTTCACGCTGACTTCGCTTGCCGGACCGTCCCGCGACATCAACTTCGATCTGGGCCGCCTCGCGGGCTACCGCAACTTTTGCAACAAGCTGTGGAACGGCGCGCGCTTCGTGCTCATGACATTGGAGGGCGACCCGGATAACCCCTCGGCGGTTGCGAGCGGTAGCCTGATTGGGGATGCACAACTCTCGGTGGCTGACCGCTGGATCGTCTCGCGACTCGCGGCGACGCTCGCGGAAGTCGATCGCACGCTCAACGACTACCGCTTCGACCTCGCCGCGTCGGCGCTCTATGAATTCACGTGGTACCAGTTCTGCGACTGGTACCTGGAACTCACGAAGCCCGTGCTCCAGGGCGACACCACGACCGACGCGCAGAAGCGCGGCACCCGTCGCACGCTCGTGATGGTGCTCGAAGCCCTCCTTCGGGCCTTGCATCCGTTGATGCCTTTCATCACCGAAGAGATCTGGCAACGCGTGCATCCGCTCGCGGCGCCGCTGCTCGCCGCCCGGAACACGCGCGCCAACCAGCAATCGGCAGACAGCGTGATGCGCACGCGGTATCCGAGTGCCACGGACTACGCCGCGGATGCCGAGGCCGACAGCGAAGTCGCATGGATGCAGAAGTTCATCCTCGCGGTGCGCCAGATCCGTGGCGAGATGGATATCGCGCCCTCGCGCAAGATCCCGCTGCTGCTGCAGAACGCCAATGCCACGTCGCGTGCGCTCGTCGAAAAGCAGTTTGCCTATCTAGCGCGCCTGGCCGGTCTCGAGACCATCAAGGTGCTTGGCGAGGGCGAGTCCGCGCCGGAGTCGGCCACCGCCGTCCTCGGCGAATTCACCCTGCTGGTGCCCCTGGCGGGATTGATAGACCCGAAAGCCGAGATCGAACGTTTGACCAGGCGGATCGCGAAAAATGATTCGGACCTCGGCAAGCTCAACGCCAAGCTCGGCAATGAAAATTTCGTCCGCAATGCTCCACCCGAGGTGGTGGCAGGCGATCGCGCGCGCATTGCGGAGCTCACGGCACAGAACGAAAGCCTGAAGGTGCAGCTCGAGCGGGTACGCCGGCTCGGCGGAACGTGAGGCAACTCGAGTCGGGGCGGCTTCGGCGGGATATAGTCGGTACGTGAACACTTCTCCCAATTCCGTGCTTGCCACCGTCCTCGCCGCGCTCGATCGCGTCATCCTCGGCAAACCCGAGGCCGTGCGTCTCGCACTCACCTGCCTGCTCGCGCGCGGACACCTGCTGATCGAAGACGTGCCCGGCGTCGGCAAGACGACGCTGGCGCACGCGCTGGCGCAGGTGCTGGGCCTTGCCTGGCAACGCGTGCAGTTCACGAGCGACCTCCTGCCGGCCGATATCATCGGCGTGTCCGTCTTCGATGCTTCGCGCGGCGAGTTCTCGTTCAAGAAAGGCCCGATGTTCACGCAGCTCCTGCTGGCGGATGAGGTCAACCGCGCGAGTCCCAAGACGCAGAGCGCGCTGCTCGAAGCAATGGAAGAACGACAGGTCAGCGTGGACGTCACCACGTACCGGCTGCCGGATCCGTTTTTCGTGGTGGCCACGCAGAACCCTTTCGAGCAGTTAGGCACCTTCCGCCTGCCCGAATCACAACTCGATCGTTTTCTCATGCGCATTTCGCTCGGCTATCCCGATGCCGCCAATGAACGCGCGCTGCTCGGCGAAGGCGACCGGCGCGATCTCCTCGCCGGCATGCCGCCGTCCCTGAGTCCCGACGGCGTGCGCGAACTGCAGGCCGCGGCGCAAGCGGTGCACGCTTCACCCGCGCTTCTCTCCTACGTCCAGTCGCTGATCGCGAGCACGCGCCAGCGCACCGACGTGCTGCTCGGCCTCTCGCCGCGCGCCGGCCAGGGCCTGGTCCGCGCCGCGCGCGCCTGGGCGATGCTCGCCGGCCGCGACATGGTCATTCCCGAGGACGTACAGGCCGTATTCGCCTCGGTGGCCGGACATCGACTCGAACGGGCGGGCGTCGCGACTGCCGCGGATCACGCGGCCTTCATCGCCGAACTCAGTCGCGGCGTGCCGGTCCCGGTGTAGCCGGGCCGATGCGGCGGGTGTGCACTTGAGCGCCAACCTCAAGGCCACACTGCGCCGGCGGATGGCCGCGTGGGCACGCCGTCGCCAGGGCGACGACGCGTTGCCGGTCACCGTCACCGCGCGCCGGGTATACATCCTGCCGACTCGAGGCGGATTCGCGTTCGCGGCGCTCACCTTCGTCATGCTCCTCGCGGGCCTCAACTACTCGAACAGCATCGCCTTGCTGATCACCTTCCTGCTGGCCGGGTTCGGCATGATCGCGATGCATCTCACGCACCGGAACCTGGTTGGCGTCAGCCTCAAGGCGGTGGCCAGCGCCGACGCATTCGTAGGCGAACATGGGCGATTGCTGCTCACGATCGAGAGTGCCGCCGACACCGCGCGCCTCGGGCTCGATTGCGAAGTCGAGGGCAGCGCACGTTCCGCCGTGAATGTTCCGGCGCGCGGCAGCGCGCGCGCCGACGTGTCGCTGACGCTCACGCGGCGCGGGCGACTGACGGTCGATCGCATCAAGATATCGACGGCCTTTCCGTTCGGGCTCTTTCGCGCGTGGACCTATGCGCACCTGCGCGCCTCGGTGCTCGCCTGGCCGGTGCCGCGCGGACGGCGCGAAGCACCGCCTGAAATCTCGAGTGGAGGAAGCGCCACCGCCGTGCACCGGGTCGGCGATGAAGAGTGGGCCGGATTGCGGGAGTTTCGCAGTGGCGACTCGCCGCGGCAGGTCGCCTGGGGCGCCTACGCGCGCGGCCGCGGTTTGCTGGTCAAGACCTACCAGTCTCCCGCCGCCCACCAACGCATGTTCGATCTCGCCACGCTCCCCGGCGAACTCGAGCAACGCCTCGAGCAATTGTCGGCCTGGATCGTGGCCGCGCACGCGCGCGGTGAACGGTATGGCCTGAAACTCGGCGAGCACAGCCTGTCCCCGGGAAGCGGCAACGAACATCGCGAGCGCTGTCTCACGGGACTCGCGTTGCACGGCAGTGGTGAGCCCTGGTGAACACGCTCGCGCGCTCGCACATCGCCGCGACGCTGGTATTCAGCGCGAGCGTGCTGCTCCTCGCTGGAAAAGCGCCACCGTGGTGCCTCGCGATCGCGATGCTCGCCGCGGCGTGGAGATTGATGGTCGCAAGCGGACGACTGACCGTGCCCAAGGTGCGCGTGGGCGCGCGCTTCGTGTTGGGTGCCGTCACCGCGGCGCTGGTGGTTGCCGTGGCATTGAGTTTTCGCACGCTCAACGGACTCGCCGCGGGAAGCGCACTGCTCCTGGTCATGGGCGCGCTCAAACTACTGGAAGCGCGCTCCCGTCGTGATGACGGCATAGTCATCGCCGTGGCGCTGTTCCTGTTGCTCGCCGCGACGCTCGCGACCCAGTCGCTCGCGAGCCTGCCCTTGTACCTCGTCGTGGTGTGGGGCGCCTGCGCTGCGATCGCGATTGTTTCCGACCAAGGGGGCGCGCTCGCACCGCGCGCGGCGATGCGACTGGCGGCGCGCGCGCTGGCCATGGCCATTCCGCTGGCAGTGGCGTGTTTCCTGTTCTTCCCGCGATTCGGCGGACAGTTCTGGGCATTCCAGCGCGGTGAGCAAGCCGCATCAGGACTGTCGGATGAAATGTCGCCGGGCAGCATCAGCAGGCTCGCGATCGAATACGACCCGGCATTCCGCGTTCGATTCGAAGGCAATCCGCCACCGCGCTCGGCGCTGTATTTCCGAGGTCCGGTACTCAACGATTTCGATGGCTTCACGTGGCGTCGCGCGCGATCGAAGCTCTACGTCGGTTCGCAGATCGTCATGGAGGGCGAACCCCTGCGCTATCGCGTAACGCTCGAGCCGACCAACCAGCCGTGGCCGTACACGCTCGACACGTTGTCCGCGGTTCCCCAACGGGACATGTTCATGGCGCCGAGCGACCGGCAGTTGTCGACGAGCACGCGCATCACCGGCGTGCTGAGTTATGACGCCGTCTCGTACCTCAGGACACGGACTGTCAGCCCGCTCACGGCCCTGGGCCGACGACACGAAACGACGCTGCCGGTGGACCGCAACCCGCGTGCACGCGCGCTCGCGCTGCAGTTGCGCGCGCAAAGCACGAACGACGCGGATTTCGCACGCCGGGTACTGGCCTGGTTCCGCGACAACGGGCTGCGATATTCGCTCGAACCCGGCACCACCAGCCTCGACTCGGTGGACAGCACGTTGTTCGACAACAAACTTGGATTTTGCGGCCACTTCGCGTCCGCGTACGCCACGATGATGCGTGCAGCCGGAATTCCCGCGCGAGTCGTGACCGGCTATCTCGGCGGCGAATGGAATCCGCTCGGCAGCTATTTCATCGTCCGGCAATCCGATGCTCACGCGTGGAATGAAGTCTGGCTCGATGACACTGGCTGGACGCGAATCGATCCAACGGCCGTGGTTGCCCCCGAGCGTCTCGGCAGCGGGATCTTCGACCTGATGTCGGACTCGTTGCCGGCAACAAGCAGCTTCCTGCACAACAATCCGTTCCTGTTCCGCCTCCAGCAGGCCTGGGATGGCGCAAACAACTGGTGGCGCGAACGCGTGGTCGAGTTCGACACCCGGTCGCAACTCAACCTGCTTCGCAAACTTGGCATCGAGTCCCCCGACTGGCACCACCTGGGCTGGGCCTTCGCGGCCGGACTCCTGGCGTGGATCGCGTGGGTGAGTCTCGCGCTGCGCCGCGGTGTGGCGCGCGTGAAGCCCGATCGCATTGGACGTGCGTGGCTGCGAGCCACGCGCAAGCTGGCGCGCGTCGCATCGGCGCGTGCGGCTGCGGAAGGGCCCATGGACTATGCGCGGCGGATTGGCGGAGCGCGGCCGGACCTTGCCGATCGCGTGCTGTCACTGGCTTCACGGTATGCAAAGTTGCGATACGGGCGCGAAGCGAGCCACCGGGACATCGACGATTTCGAACGAGAGGTCAGGAATTTCGCGGTGTGATCGGCACGCGCCACAACAGCACGCCGCCGACCACGAAGAGCAGCACCAGCGAAATGATCGAGGCACGCTCGTTGTGCGTGAGCCCTGCGACGATGGCGATGAGCAGCGGCCCCAGTACCGTCGCGAACTTGCCCATCATGTTGTAGAAGCCGAAAAACTCCGCGTTCTTGCCCTCCGGCACCAGGCGTCCGAAGAGCGAGCGTGAAAGGCTCTGCACGCCGCCTTGCACGAGACCCACGGTCACGGCGAGCGCGTAGAACTCGGCGACCGAATCCAGGAAATACGCATACACGGTGATGCCGGCGTACACCACGAGCCCGATGAGAATGCCGTGCTGGGGCCCGATGCGATCACCGAGATAGCCGAACAACAACGCCGCCGGGAACCCGACGAACTGCGTGACCAGGAGCGCCGTGAGCAGGCTGTTGGTATCGAGTCCCAGCGAAACGCCGTAGTTCACCGCCATCTTAATGATGGTGTTGACGCCGTCGATGTAGAACCAGTACGCGAGCAGGAACAGCACGATGGTGCGGTACTGACGTACATGCGCGATGGTCGATGACAACTCACGGAAGCCGACGCTGATCGCATCCGTGAATGCCAGGTGCGGCCCGCGCTCCTGTTCCTTCACATGACGCATGAGCGGGATCGTGAAGATCAGCCACCACACCGCGACCGTGACGAACGACATGCGCACTGCTTCGGAGGCATCGGCGAGACCAAACAAGGCCGGCTTGACGACCATGAGCACGTTGACGAGGAACAGCAGGCCGCCGCCGAGATAACCTAGCGCGTAACCGAACGCGGACACGCGATCGAGATCGGCGGGTTTGGCCACGTCGAGCAGCAGCGAGTCGTTGAAGACGATGCCGCCGTTGAATCCCATGGTCGCGAGCACGAACAGCACCGCCGCCGCGAACCATTCACCCTGCCCGACGAAATACAGCGCCCCGGTCGCGCCCACGCCTAACAAGGTCCAGGCCATCAGGAATTGCTTGCGGCGTCCACCCCGGTCGCCTATGGCACCCAGCACCGGCGCCAGCAACGCAATGACGAGGCCCGCGGCGGCATTTGCGTACCCGAGGCGCGACGTGGTCTCGGTCGACGCCACGCCCGTGCTCCAGAATTTCTGGAAGAACACCGGGAAGAAGCCGGCCATGACCGTGGTCGCGAACGCGGAGTTCGCCCAGTCATACAGGGCCCAGGCGAAGACCGGACGATTCTTGAGGAATTCACGCACGCCGCGAGTATCGCTTCTTGGGCGGACTCTCACCAAGGAACTTGTCGAGCAGTACGTCGAGCAGCCTTTGCACCGAGGCCTGCGTCGCCACCTGCAATTTTCCGGTGACCGCGAGCATGCAGATGCCGTGAGCTCCGCTCCACAACGTCGTCGCGAGTTCCGCACTCGTCGCCGCGTCGCGCGCGATGCCCGCCTCCTGCAACCGGGCGCTGACCAGCGCGAAGATTGCAGCGGTGTGACCGGCATAGGTCGGCGGGCCTTTCTGCCCTTCCGGCAGGCGATGCTCGAAGACCAGCCGCCAGCGCGCCGTGTGCAGCAGCGCGAAGCCGAGATAGGCGGCGACCAGCAATCGGAGGTTTTGCGCGGGCTGGTTGGTGCGCCCGCGAATGCGTTCGAGGGCCGTGCGCAACTCGATGATGGTCTGTTCGTTGAGATGCACGATCAGGTCATCGAGATTCTCGAACACGATGTAGAGCGCACCGACCGTGTAGCCGATGCGCCGCGCGACTTCGCGCATGGACAACGCGGCCGCGCCGCTCTCGGCGACGATGTCGCCGGCGGTACGCAAAGCGAGAGCCTTCAGCTCTTCGCGGCTGTGTTCGTTGCGCCTGCCCATGTTCGAAAGCGTCCTGGCGGCGAAGTGTACGCAGTTATTGAGCGCTGTTCAATTAGCTGCTAATAATTGAGCACCGTTCAATTGAGGAGGCCGCCGGATGAAACCCAGACTGCTGACTCTCGCCACCCTGTCGCTCGCGCTCGGGGGCTGCACCTGGATGTGGCACGACCTCTACGACCGCAGCGAGCGCCAGTCTTCGACGCCGCTGGTCAGTTTCCTCTACACCGACGGCAAGGTGCCCGAGCTCGATGCGCAACCTGTACTCAGGCTGCCGATCCGCGTCGGCATCAGTTTCCTGCCGCGCGACACCGGTCCTAACAGCTTTCAGCCAGGCGCCATCGATCGGGAAAAAGTGCTGACCGCCGTGCGCGAACACTTCCGGTCCCTGCCCTATATCAGCGAGATCGTGATCGTCCCCGACTACTACCTGCATGCCGGCAAGGGCGATGGACTCATGCAGCTCGAGCAACTCTCGCGCCTCTACCATTTCGACCTGTTTGCGCTCGTGTCGTATGACCAGGTGAGGATTTCGACGGATCGCGCCAGCTCTTTTTTCTACCTCACCATCGTCGGCGGATACGTCGTCAAGGGCGACCGGAACTCGACGCACACGCTGCTCGATCTTGCTGTCATTGACCCGAAGAGCCGCGCCCTGGTCATGCGCGCCGGCGGAACCAGCGCCTTGAGCGCCAATGCGACTGCGGTCGATGCGGATCGGCACGCGTCTGACCAGAGTGTGAAAGGTTTCGAGCTTGCGACCGGGGAGCTCATCGGAAACTTCAGCCGCGAGCTCACGGGCTTCGAGGAACGCGTGCGCGACGGCACTGCACCGATCAAGGTAGTGAGGCAAGGCGCCAAGAGCGGTGGTTCGGGCGGGCTCGACCTGTCGCTCCTGGTCTTCCTGATGGCGACGCTGGCGCTCGCCAAGATCCGCCGTTATTGGGACTCGCGTGTGGCGCGGAAGGTGATCTTCGGCCAGCGCTCGATCGTCAGCTCGAGGTTCACGCGCGAAGGCGCGAGATATACCAACGCGCCGGAATGATCCACGGCGAGGTTGTCGTAGGCCTTCGTCTTGAATTCCTCGAGGTGCTTCTCGTCATTGCAGTAGATCCAGCGTGCCGTGTGGACCGCGATCGTTTCGAAAATGCTGGCGACGGCGTATTCGTCCTGCAACCGGAACGCGACCACTTCGAACTGCAGCTGGCCGACGGCGCCGAGGATCATGTCGTTGTTACGCAGGGGCTTGAAGAGCTGCGTGGCGCCCTCCTCGCACAGCTGCCCGAGGCCCTTGGCGAGCGCCTTCATCTTGAGCGGATCCTTGAGCACCGCGCGCCGGAACATTTCGGGCGCGAAGTTGGGAATGCCCGTGAAGGTGAGCTTCTCGCCTTCGGTGAAGGTGTCGCCGATGTTGATCGTGCCGTGGTTGTGCAGGCCGATGATGTCGCCGGCATACGCTTCATCCGCGGCCTGCCGATCGGACGCCATGAATGTGAGCGCATCCGCAATGCGCATCTCCTTGTCGAGACGCACGTGGTACATGCGCATGCCGCGCGTGTACTTGCCCGAACACAGTCGCATGAAGGCGATGCGATCGCGATGTTGCGGGTCCATGTTCGCCTGGATCTTGAACACGAAGCCGGTGAGTTCTTCTTCGTTGCTCGCGACTTCGCGCTGCGCGGTGGCACGCGCCAGCGGGCCCGGCGCATTGCGCGAGAAATGCGCCAGCAACTCTTCGACGCCGAAGTTCGAAATAGCGGAACCGAAGAACACCGGCGACTGCCGGCCATCGAGATAGGCCTCGACATCGAACTCCGCGGTACCGCCGCGCACGAGCTCGATCTCTTCGTCGAAGTGCTTCGCGCGGTCGCCGAGGAACTCGCGCCCTTCGGCGCTGTGCAGTCCCTCGATGGTCCGGTTCGTTCCACGCTCGCCGCGCGCCGCCGCTTCGTACACATAGATGCGGTCTTCGAGCAGGTGATACACGCCGGCAAGATCGCGGCCCATGCCGATGGGCCACGTGACGGGCGCGGTACGGATCTTGAGCACGCTCTCGATCTCGTCGAGCAGTTCGATGGGCGCGCGGCCCTCGCGATCGAGCTTGTTGATGAAGGTCATGATCGGCGTGTCGCGCATGCGGCAGACCTCCATGAGCTTGATCGTCCGTTCTTCGACGCCCTTCGCGCAGTCGATGACCATGAGCGCGCTGTCGACCGCGGTGAGCGTGCGATAGGTGTCTTCGGAGAAGTCTTCGTGGCCCGGCGTGTCGAGCAGGTTGATGATGTTCTCGCGGAACGGGAACTGCATGACCGACGAGGTGATCGAGATTCCGCGCTGCTTCTCGAGCGCCATCCAGTCGGAAGTCGCATGTCGCGCGGCCTTGCGTCCCTTGACGGTACCCGCGAGCTGGATCGCGCCGCCGAACAGCAGCAGCTTTTCCGTGAGCGTGGTCTTGCCCGCGTCGGGATGCGAAATGATGGCAAACGTGCGCCGCCGCGCCGTTTCTAGCCCGGTCGAAGTCATGAAACTCTCAATCGGTTAATTGGTTGCTTGCCGAAGCACGAGCTTCAGGACAATGGCGTCTTCGCGCCCATCGGGGGCCTGATAATACCCGCGCCGGATGCCGATTTGTTCGAATCCGAGGCGCTGGTAAAGACGGATGGCGGCGAGATTGCTCGGGCGGACCTCGAGAAAGGCTTCGCTGACCCCGGCGGCGGCGGCCCGCTCCATCAGGTGTTCGAGCATCCGGCGCCCGAAACCGACCGTGCGGAACTCTTCGCGCACGCACACATTGAGGATGTGAGCTTCGCCTGCGCCCAGGCTCATGACGCCGTAACCGATGACCTGCCCGGAAAGATCGAGCGCGCGGCACGTGTAACCCACGCGCAGGCAGTCGCGGAAAATGTTCTCGCTCCAGGGGAAGGCGTAGCTCTTCTGCTCGATCGCCGCCACATCCGGCAGGTCGATCTCCATCATCGGCCGGATGTGGACCTGCGGGACCTCATCCATGTCCTCACGCGCCGCGGCCATTATCCGTTCCCCGGGGCATTCGCCCCGCCCGTGATCCGCGCATACGTGGCACGCGCGAACTTGAGGTCTTCCCACGCCTTGCGCTTGTCCGCCGGAGTGCGCAGTAGATAGGCGGGATGGTAGGTGATGACGAGAGGCGTATTGGCTTCGCCGAACGTGTGCAGCTTGCCGCGCAGCCGCGCGAGTGGCGCATCGGTCGCGAGCAGGTTCTGCGCGGCAATGCGCCCCACCGCGAGAATGATTTTGGGCCGGAGAAGCGCGATCTGGTTCGACAGGAACGGCAGGCAGCGCGACACTTCTTCGGGTTTCGGGTCGCGATTGCCCGGCGGACGGCACTTGAGGATGTTGGCGATGAACACCGTCTCGCGCGGCAGGCCGATCGCGAGCAGCATCGCGTTGAGCAACTGACCAGCGCGCCCGACGAACGGCTCACCCTGCCGGTCCTCATCCGCGCCGGGCGCTTCGCCGATCACCAGCCATTCGGCGCTCGTATTGCCCACGCCAAACACCGTCTGCGTGCGCGTCTTGCAAAGGTCGCAGGCCGTGCATGCCGCCACGCGCCCACGCAATTCATCCCAGGTAGCGACCGGCGGCGGCGGCACGAAGGACGGGACTTGAGGCGCGCGCGCCGCGGGCATGGCCGGCGCCGTTTCGATCACTCGCGGGGGTTCGATCTCCGGCGCAGTTTCAACCGGCGCGTTACGAGGTACCCACCGGTCGATGCCGAGCGCGTCCAGATAGGCGTTGCGCAAGGTTGTCATCGCCATTCCTCAGGCGGCACCCGCGTGCGGCCGCCGCATCTTGCGGACTAACCACTGCACCGGCCCATACGTGGCGTAGGACACGAACATGGCGAACAGCATGGTGGGCGGATCCCAGGCGATCAGCATCAGCATCGGAAAGATCACGAAGCCGATGTACGAATATTTGACGCGCTTGTCGACGTCGACCTGTTTCAGGCTGAGATAGCTGAACGGCGAGACCATGAGCGCGGCGGCGTATCCGGTGACGCCGAAGGCGAGCAGAAGGCCCGTCAATCCCGGCTCGCGCCATTTGCTGAACAGCCAGACGAACGAAGCCACGAGGATGGCTGCCGACGGGCTCGCGAGACCTTCGAAGTATCCCTTGCCGACTTTCGAGGCGCGCGTGTTGAAACGCGCCAGGCGCAAGGCCGCGCAGGCACAGTAGAAGAACGCGATGACCCAGCCGAATTGCCGCCACTTGTCGCCATGCTCGGCGATGCGGATCACGCCCCACTGGTACACCAACACCGCCGGGGCGACGCCGAACGCCACCATGTCGGCCAGGCTGTCGTATTCCTTGCCGAACGGGCTTTCGGTGCCAGTCCAGCGCGCGACGCGGCCATCGAGCCCGTCGAACATCATGGCGATGAAGACCGCCCCGCCGGCGACGGCGAAGTTCGTGTCGATGGACGCGACGATGGAATAGAAACCGGAAAACAGACAGCCGGTGGTCAGCAGATTGGGCAGCAGATAAACGCCACGTCGCGGCGGATTGGCGGCTGATTCCGGGGAAGTCTGAGTGTCTGGCGTCACGGCCGGCATCATAGGCGAATCGTCCACCTGATACACTCTCGCGCCCCTATGCGCTGGTCCCAATACCCGGTCAACACGACCAAAGAAACTCCCGCCGATGCTGATGTCGTGAGCCAACAGCTCATGCTGCGCGCCGGGCTCATTCGCAAGCTCGCTGCCGGGCTCTACACCTGGATGCCTCTCGGCCTTCGCACCATGCGAAAGGTCGAAAACATCGTGCGCGAGGAAATGGATCGTGCCGGAGCGCTCGAATGCCTGATGCCGGGCGCCATTCCCGCCGAGTTGTGGGCGGAATCCGGCAGGTGGGACAAGTTCGGACCTGAACTGCTGCGCTTCAAGGATCGCCACGAGCGTGACTTCTGCCTGGGACCCACGCACGAGGAAGTCATTACCGACATCGCGCGCAGCGATCTCAAGAGCTACCGGCAATTGCCGGTCAACTTCTACCAGATCCAGATGAAATTCCGGGACGAGCGCCGGCCGCGCTTCGGCGTGATGCGCGCGCGTGAATTTCTCATGAAGGATGCGTACTCGTTCGACATCAGCCCCGAGGCGATGGAGAAGAGTTACCAGGCGATGAAGAAGGCTTACACCGCCATCTTCACGCGGCTCGGCTTGAGGTTCCGCTCGGTGGTGGCCGACACTGGCGCCATCGGTGGCAGTGCGTCCGAAGAATTCCACGTGCTCGCGGATTCCGGTGAAGACGCCATCGCGTTCTCCGATGGCGACAGCTACGCCGCGAATCTCGAAATGGCCGTGGCGCTGCCGCCGGCGACGCCGCGCGGCGCACCCACGACCGCGATGCAGGAAGTCGCGACGCCCAACGCGAAGACCATCGACGAGGTATCGAAGTTTCTCGAACTACCCGCGAGCCGGCAGGTGAAGACGCTGGTCGTCGACGGCGCCGAGGGCGGCGTCGTCATGCTGCTGGTGCGCGGCGATCACGAACTGAATGCGGTCAAGGCACAGAAACTGCCCGGCGTGCTCAATCCGCTGCGCATGTCGTCCAACGACTCGATCCAGAAAGCGACGGGCGCCGAGCCCGGATCCCTGGGCCCGGTCGGCTTCAAGGGCCCGATATTCGCGGATCACTCCGTGATCGCACTCGCCGACTTCGTTTGCGGAGCAAACAAGAACGGCGCTCACCTCACGGGCGTCAACTGGGGTCGTGATCTGCCGGAACCCAAGGCCGTCGATATCCGCAATGTCGTGCCGGGCGATCCCTCGCCCACCGGCCAGGGAAAACTCGGCATCGCGCGTGGCATCGAGGTCGGCCACATCTTCGCGCTGGGCCAGAAATACAGCGAGGCCATGGGAGCCTCGGTACTCGACGTCTCGGGCAAGCAAGCCACGATGTACATGGGCTGCTACGGAATCGGTGTGACGCGCGTCGTTGCCGCGGCCATTGAACAGAATCATGATGCGCGCGGCATCATCTGGCCGGATGCGATTGCGCCGTTCCAGGTGGTGGTCGTACCGATCAACGCACCGAAGTCACCCGCTGTCCGTGAAACCGCCGAACGCATTTATGCCGAACTTCTCGCCGCCGGAGTCGACGTCCTGCTCGACGATCGCGACGAGCGACCGGGCGTCAAGTTCGCGGACACCGAACTCATCGGCATCCCGCATCGCGTGGTCATCGGCGATCGCGGCCTTACGGCGGGCAAGCTCGAATACCGTCACCGACGTGCCGAAGCCGCGGAAGAGTTTCCGCTGGCGGATGCCATCGGCTTCATCCGCGGCCGGCTGCTCGCGGCCAGTCCCGGCTAACAAGTTGCGGACCATGGCACCTCACCTGCCCAGGTTCGCCGCCCTACTGATCGCAGCGCTGCCGCTCGGAGCATTTGCCGCACCCGCGCCCGAAGCGCAGCGCGAACCCGAGATCAAGAGCGCGGTCCAGCACGCCATCGACCAGGCGGAATGCTTCGAAGACCGTTACGACTCGGCGGTCTGGTACAAGATGATGGAACCGCGCCTGCGCAAGAAGGTGCCGGATCACGACGAGCGCATGGCGATCCTCAAGACGGTGTTCTGCGAAGCCAACCGCAGGGGCGAAATACGCCTGCCGCCCGGACTCGTCATGGCCATCATCGACATCGAAAGCAGCTTCAATCGCTACGCGGTTTCATATGCGGGCGCGGTTGGACTCATGCAGGTCATGCCGTTCTGGCCCGAGAACCTCGGCATGCGCCGCCACCAGCTCATCAAGGTGTCGGAGAACATCCGCATGGGCTGCGCCATCCTGCGCGCCTATCTCAGGCGCGAGAATCACAACATCGCGCGCGCGCTCGCGCGCTACAACGGCAGTACCGGCAAGCGCGTGTACTCGGACAAGGTGATCAACCAGTGGACGCGCTGGAACGGCGCGGACGACCTCGGCAACGACAGCGAACGTCACGCCGAAGTGAAACTCACCGTCCGCTGACCTTCCGCCGGATCGGCATGTTCGGTGGCGACGTCGGTCACGCGCGAAGCCGGCGATCCTTCCCAGAGCCACGCCACGAATGAGTTGACGGCCGATTCGTCGCCGCAAGCGACCACCTCCACTCGCCCGTCCGCGAGGTTGCGCGCGAACCCCGTGAGTCCGAGCGACTCGGCCTTTCTCACGCAGGTTGCGCGGTAGAACACGCCTTGAACCCGCCCCGAAACAAATGAACGTCGACAGATCATGCGGCATGATAGCGACTCATGACCGAGATACTCATTGTCTATTACTCGCGACACGGGGCGACCGCCGAGCTCGCGAGGCATGCCGCCCGTGGCGTTGAAACCGTCGCTGGATGCAGCGCCACATTGCGCACGGTTCCGGCGGTCAGTGCGGAAAGCGAACGCCCCGTCAAACCGCTTCCGGACGCGGGTGCGCCCTACGCCACCAACGACGACCTGCGCCGTGCCGACGGCTTGTTGTTAGGCAGCCCCACGCGTTTCGGCAACATGGCGGCACCGCTCAAGTATTTCCTCGATGGCACCTCGAGCCTGTGGCTCGACGGCACTCTCGCCGGGAAACCGGCGGGCGTTTTTTCCGCGTCGCAAACAATGCATGGCGGGCAGGAGTCCACGCTCCTGACGATGGCCGTGCCACTCCTGCACCACGGCATGCTGCTGGTCGGTCTGCCGTTCACCGAACGCAGCGTCAACCAGACGCGGACGGGTGGCACACCTTACGGTGCGACCCACGTTTCCGGCCTGGCCTCGCAGCCGGGCGTGCTGTCCGAAGATGAAATCACGCTGGCGCGCGCGCTCGGCAAGCGTGTCGCCGAGATCGCCGCGAATCTCGTGGCAGGTCGGGCGGCGCGCCGCTAAGTCCTGGCCGGCCCGTCGATGACGTCTCGGATGAACGGCACCGTGATGCGACGTTGCGCCGCGAATGCGGCGTCGTCGAGCGTATCGAGGATCTCGCAAAGCGTGCGCATGTCGCGCGGAAAACGTCGCTGCAGGTAACGCGCGGTTTCCGCCGGCAGTTCGAAGCCGCGCAGTTCCGCGCGCAGGTTCAGCGCCTCGATCTGTTCGTCATCGTTCAACTCGCGCACCGCGAATACCGCCGATGACGCCAGCCGGGACTTGAGATCCGCGAGGCCGAACGACA
>Ga0315912_10002332_pt1 | contig 20536 bp, 19 predicted proteins | sample VfabasoilMG_FD_204469 | JGI IMG/M metagenome (GOLD analysis project Ga0315912, IMG submission 204469) | Garden soil microbial communities collected in Santa Monica, California, United States - V. faba soil | ecosystem: Environmental > Terrestrial > Soil > Garden | place: USA: California...
GCGGATACGCCATTTTCCCTGCTGGCGCATGCGACATCCCCGGCGCTGCTGCGTGCGGCGGCCAGCCAGGCAAGCGCCGGCGTCGTACCGGCCGGCGTTTCGCCCTTGCCTAAGGGGTCGTCGGGCGGACGCATCCGCCTGGCCTATGTGTCCGGCGATTTCCGGGAGCATGTGATGGGCTATCTGCTCGCTCCGCTGCTCGCCGCGCACGATCGCGCGCGGTTCGAGGTGATCGGCGTTTCCTTGCTGCCGGCGGAAGACAGCGAGGCCGGACGCGCGTGCCGCGCCGCCTGCGACCGCTTCATCGATGCCAGCCGGATGAGCGACGCAGCCATCGCCGGCATGCTGCGGGGCATGGCCGCGGATATCGCCATCGACTTGATGGGCCACACTGCGGAAGGGCGCCCGGGGATATTCGCCCGCCGCGTCGCGCCCGTGCAGGTGAATTTCCTGGGCTTCCCCGGCACCATGGGGGCCGACTTCATGGATGTTATTCTGGCTGACGACCACATCATCCCGCCGGACCATGAGGCATGGTACGCCGAGCGCGTGGTGCGTCTGCCAGATACGTTGTTTCCGACCGAGCCCGCGCCGCCGGTTGCCGGCGCGGTGCCATCCCGCGCCGATCTGGGCCTGCCCGATGGCGGATTCGTTTTCTGCAGCTTCAACAATGCCTACAAGATCGCCCCGGCGATGTTCGACACCTGGATGCGCATTCTGCGGCAGGTGCCGGGCAGCGTGCTGTGGCTTTACCAGTCCAACGCGGCGGTTCCGCGCAACCTGCGCCGGGAAGCCGCCGCCCGCGGCATTGACCCTGACCGCCTGGTGTTTGCCGCCAATGTGCCGCCTGCGGACTACCTTGCCCGCTTGGCGCGCGCCGACCTGTTCCTGGACACGTTGCCCTACAACGCCGGGGCCACCGCGGGGCATGCCTTGTGGATGGACCTGCCGGTGCTCACCATCACGGGGCCGACTTTCGTCGGCCGCCTGGCTGGCAGCCAATTACATGCCATTGGCCTGCCGGAGCTGATTGCGTCCGACCTTGCCGGATATGAGGCGTTGGCCGTCGCGCTGGCGACGGAGCACGCGCGCCTTGCCGGCATTCGTGAACGCCTGCGCGCCAACCGGGCAACGCACGCGTTGTTCGACCACGCCCGTTATTGCCGCAACCTGGAAGCCGCATACACCGGTATGCTTCGTCCCTCTCAGGATTAGTCCCTCACGATGTCTGTTGCTCTCGCCGCTCCGCGCCTTGGCTGGCTTCTTGCGCGTGTGTATCTGCCGTTCGCCGCCGGATATTTCTTGTCCTACCTGTATCGCACGGTAAACGCCGTGGTCGGGCCGGTGATCGCCGATGACCTGGCGCTGTCCGCCACCGATCTTGGGCTGCTCAGCAGCACCTACTTCATCATGTTTTCCGCTGTACAATTACCTCTGGGCATTGCGTTGGACCGGTTCGGCCCGCGTCGGGTGCAGACGGTGCTGCTGCTGATCGCCGCCACGGGCGCCGCGCTGTTCGGCATGGGAAATTCCATGGCTGAACTGGTGGCAGGGCGGACGCTGATCGGGCTGGGCGTCGCGGCTGGGCTGATGGGCGCGCTGAAGATGATCGCGCTGTGGTTTGAGCGCGAGCAATGGCCGCTGGTGAACGGACTGCTGATGGCGGCGGGCGGCCTGGGTTCCCTGTTCGCCACCGCGCCAACGCAGGCGGCGCTGGGCGTGATGAGCTGGCATGAGGTGTTCTTTCTGCTCTCGGCCATGACCGTATTGGTGGCGCTGACGATCTTCCTGGTGGCACCGGAGAAGCCGGCCGCCGCGCCGCCGGGCACGTTGCGCGAACAGATTGCCGCGGTGCGTGAAATTCTGCGGGACGGTTTCTTCTGGCGCATCACGCCGATCTTCACCGCATCCCAGGCTGCGTTCATCGGCATCCAGACACTTTGGATTGGCCCGTGGTTGCGCGACGTGGCGGGACAGGACGCGGCGGCGCGCGGAAACAGCATGATGCTGGTGACAGTGGCAATGACGTTGGGTTTCATGACATCTGGCATGACCGCCGGGGCGCTGGCGAAGCGCGGAATTTCCAACATGGCCGCGGCCACCTGGTCCATGGTGGCACTGTTGCTGGCGACACTGTGCCTGATGGTGATGCCGCTGGGCCTGCTGCCCGTGAACGTGGCCAGCAGCGTGATGGCCTGGGGCGTGTTCGCGTTCCTGGGAACCTACGCGATCATCTACTTCCCGGTGCTGACGGGGGCCTATCCGCTCCATCTCTCCGGCCGTGTTACCACCAGCGTGAACTTTATCATGTTCGTGACAGTGTTCCTGACCCAATGGGGCTTTGGGCGTGTGCTGGACGGTTGGCCGCGTACATCGACAGGTGGCTACGCGCCGATGGGCTATGCGATGGCATTTGCCATTGTGGCCGGCATGCTGACCGTGACGTTGGTATGGGTGCTGGCGAGCCGGGCGCAACCGCGCCAGGGTTAGGTCTTCTGCCGTGCGAGCTGCGCGGCGAGTTCGATGGCGGCTATGAGGCTTGATGGTGCGGCGATGCCCTGGCCGGCGATGTCGTAGGCGGTACCGTGGTCCGGCGAGGTGCGGACGATGGGCAGGCCGAGCGTGACGTTGACGCCGTGGTGCATGTCGATCGTTTTCAACGGGATCAGCGCCTGGTCGTGGTACATGCAGATCGCCGCGTCGTAGCGGGCGCGGGCTTCGGCGGTGAACATCGTGTCGGATGGCCAGGGACCGGAGACGTTGATGCCATCGGCACGTAGTTGGCTGAGGGCGGGGGCGATGATGGTGGTTTCCTCATCGCCCAGCGCGCCGGATTCCCCAGCGTGCGGATTCAGCCCGGCAACGGCCAGGCGCGGCATGGCGATGCCGAACTGATGGATCAGCGCCTGATGCGTGATGCGCGTGACCTCGACGATCGCGTTCGCATCCAGCGACGCGATCGCGTTGCGCAGGGAGGCATGCACGGTGACCGGCACAACGCGCAGCGCCGGGCAAGCGAGCATCATCACAGGACGGTTCGTTGCTCTCGTGATCTCGGCGAGGAATTCGGTATGACCGGGATGGTTGAAGCCCGCATGATACAGTGCGGCCTTGTTGATGGGGTTGGTGACGACGCCACCGACAGCGCCTGATGTCGCGAGGCGGGCGGCCTGTTCAATGGAAGCGATGATGGCGGGCGCGTTTGCGGCGTTGGGCTGACCGGGCGCGGCGGGTTCCGTGAGGCGAACCGGAAGGACAGGCAGTGCATCCGGGAACAGGCGGGATGCGTCTTCCGGCCCGTTCACCTCGCGCAGCGGCACATCCAGCCGCATGGCCGCGGCGAGGGTCCGCAGTCGCGCGGGATCGTCCAGCACCACGAAGGCCGGGCCCTTGCGGCGCAGTTCCTGCCACGCGCGCAGCGTGAGCTCTCCGCCGATGCCGGCGGGATCGCCCATTGTCAGGGCCAGCGGTGCCATCACACGTGCAGCGCGCGGGATGCCACTGCGAGAGCGGCTTCCTTGACAGCCTCGCTCAACGTCGGGTGCGCGTGGCAGGTGCGCGCCACGTCTTCCGCACTGGCGCCGAATTCGATGGCGGTGGCGATTTCCGCGATCAGTGTTCCAGCATCCGGGCCGATGATATGCGCGCCCAGCAGCTTGTCTGTGGCCTTGTCGGCCAGCAGTTTCACGAAGCCTTCCGTGTTGCCCATGGCGCGGGCGCGGCCGTTGGCTGTGAAGGGGAATTTCCCCACGCTGTAGGCGGTGCCGGCCGCCTTCAATTCCTCTTCGGTCTGGCCAATGCTGGCAACCTCGGGGTCCGTGTAGACCACGCCGGGGATGGCAGAATAATTGACATGACCGGCCTGGCCCGCGAGCAGTTCGGCCAGTGCCACGCCTTCCTCTTCCGCCTTATGTGCCAGCATGGGACCGGCAATCACGTCACCGATGGCATGGATGCCCGGCACGTTGGTGGTGTAATGCCTGTCTGTCCTGATCCGTCCGCGTTCGTCCAGCGCCACGCCGGCTTCCGCCAGCCCGATGCCCTGGGTGAAGGGCCGCCGGCCGATCGCCAGCAGCACGATGTCCGCGCGGATTTCCTCCGCCGTGCCGCCCTTGGCCGGTTCCACCGTCAGCGTGACGGTGCCGATGCCCTTGGTGGCGCCGGTGACCTTGCTGCCGAGCTTGAACTTTATACCCTGCTTGGCCAGCACGCGCTGGAAATGCTTTGCGATCTCGCCATCCATGCCCGGCACGATGCGGTCGAGGAACTCGATCACGGTCACCTCGGCGCCGAGGCGGCGCCAGACGCTGCCAAGTTCCAGGCCGATCACGCCGCCGCCGATCACGACGAGATGGCCCGGCACCTTGTCCAGTTCCAGCGCGCCGGTGGACGTGACGATGGTCTTTTCATCCACCTCCACGCCCGCGAGCGGCACGCTTTCGCTACCGGTGGCGATGACGATGTGTTTGGTATCGTAGACTGTGCCGCCCACATCCACCTTGTTCGGGCCGGCGATCTTCCCGCTGCCCTTCAGCCACGTCACCTTGTTCTTCTTGAACAGGAACTCGATGCCCTTGACGTTAGCACCGACCACTTCGCCCTTGCGGGCCTGCATGCGGGCCAGGTCGAATTTCACACCTTCGACGATGACCCCGTGATCGGCCAGCGCATGCGCCGCGTGGTGGTATTCCTCGCTCGATTGCAGCAGTGCCTTGGACGGGATGCAGCCGACATTCAGGCAGGTGCCGCCGAGCGTGGCGCGCTTCTCCACGCAGGCAACCGTCATGCCCAGCTGCGCCGCGCGAATGGCGCAGACATAGCCGCCGGGGCCGCCGCCGATGACGATGACATCGAATGAATCGGCCATATCAGTCGCTCCTTGACGCTCGCGCTGCGCTGCCGCTCACAGGTCCAACAACAGGCGACGCGGATCCTCCACGCCTTCCTTCACCCGCACCAGGAAGGACACTGCTTCCTTCCCGTCCACAATGCGATGGTCATAGGAAAGCGCGACGTACATCATTGGCCGGATCTCTACCTTGCCGCCGATCGCCATCGGGCGGTCCTGGATCTTGTGCATGCCCAGGATACCGGACTGTGGCGGGTTGAGGATCGGCGTGGACATCAGGGAGCCGTAGATGCCACCATTGGTAACGGAGAAGGTGCCGCCCGTCAGGTCATCCAGCTTCAGCGCGCCATCGCGGGCGCGGCGGCCGAAATCGGCGATCCTGCTTTCGATGTCGGCGAAGCCCATGCGGTCCGCGTCGCGCAGCACCGGAACAACCAGGCCGGAAGGACCGCCCACGGCAATGCCCATGTGGACGAAATTCTTGTAGACGATCTCGTCGCCGTCGATCTCCGCGTTCACGGCGGGGAATTCCTTCAGCGCGGCGACGCAGGCGCGCACGAAAAAGGACATGAAGCCGAGGCGTACGCCCTTGTGCTTCTTTTCGAACGCATCCTTGTATTCGGCGCGCAGGGCCATCACCGCGGACATATCCACCTCGTTGAAGGTGGTCAGCATGGCGGCGGTATTCTGCGCTTCCTTCAGCCGCGCGGCGATGGTGCGGCGCAGGCGCGTCATCTTCACGCGTTCCTCGCCTTCCGCCGGTTCGCGCGGCGCCTTTGGCGCAGCGGGGGCAGAAGCGGCAGGTGCGGCGGCGGGGCGTGCCAGGAATTCCAGTACATCGCCCTTGCTGATGCGCCCGTCCTTGGCGGAGCCGGCGCCGATGTCAGCGGTGCTGACACCCTTCTCCGTCATCAGCTTCTGCGCGGCGGGCAGCGGCACGTGGCGCGCTACATCCGCGGGCGGCGTAGCCGGGCGGGAGACAGGGCCCAGCGGACGAGGCGGCGGACGTACGCCGGCATCCGTAACCAGCGGCTGGGTCGCGGCGGCGGGTGCCGCGGCAGTCGGTGCAGGAACGTCCACGGCCTCGCCGTTTTCGCTCAGCAGGGCCAGCAGGGCGCCTACCTCCACCTCCGCGCCTTCCGGCGCAGCGATGGCGCCGATAACGCCGGCGGAGGGCGCATTCACTTCCACCGTCACCTTGTCGGTTTCCAGTTCCACGATCGGCTCGTCTGCCTTCACGGCGTCGCCGGCCTTGCGGATCCAGCGCGCCACCATGGCCGTCGTCACGCTCTCGCCCAGGGTGGGAACCTTGATCTCGATGCTCATCGTCTTCCTGCTTCCTGTCAGCCGTGCAGCGCGGCGCCGACCAGCGCCTGTTGCTGCGCGTTATGCACGCGGGCCTGGCCCGTCGCCGGGCTGGCCGCTTCCGGCCGGCCGACATACAACGGCCGGCGCACCTTCATGTCGATCCGCGACAGCGCCTTCTCGATCCGCCGGTCCACGAAGGTCCAGGCGCCCATGTTCTCCGGTTCCTCCTGGCACCACGCCACGTCCGCGTTGATGTAGGGGGCCAGCACGCGCGAGAGGGTGAGTTCCGGGAACGGATAGAGTTGTTCCAGGCGCACGATCGCGACGTCGTCGATCTTCTTGTCGCGCCGTTCCGCCAGTAGGTCGTAGTACACCTTGCCCGTGCACAGTACCACGCGCCGCACTTTCTCCGCGGCCACCAGCGTGTCCACCTCCGGCAGCACCACCTGCAACCTGGAGCCTTCCGCGAATTCACTGAGCGGTGAGACCGCCAGCTTGTGCCGTAGCAGGGATTTCGGCGTCATCACCACCAGCGGCTTGCGGAAGTTGCGCTTCAACTGCCGGCGCAGGGCGTGGAAGTAGTTGGCCGGCGTGGTGAAGTTGCACACCGTCATGTTGCGCTCGGCGCAGAGCTGCAGATAGCGCTCCAGCCGGGCGGAGGAATGTTCCGGTCCCTGACCCTCGAAGCCGTGCGGTAGCAGCATCACCAGGCCGGACATGCGCAGCCATTTCGTCTCGCCGCTGGCGATGAACTGGTCGATGATCACCTGTGCACCGTTGGCGAAGTCGCCGAACTGTCCTTCCCACAGCACCAGGGTGCGCGGATCGGCTAGCGAATAGCCATATTCGAAGCCCAGCACGCCCACTTCGGACAGCAGGGAATTGAAGATCTCGATCTTCGCCTGATCCGGTCGGATGTTGTTCAGAGGCACGTATTCATTCTGGTTGGTCTGGTCGATCAGCACCGCGTGGCGGTGGCTGAACGTGCCGCGCTGGCAATCCTCTCCGGACAGTCGCACGCGATGGCCTTCAACCAGCAGCGTTCCGAAGGCCAGCGCCTCGCCGGTGGCCCAGTCGATCCCCTCGCCGCTGTCCATCATCGCCTGCTTGGCTTCCAGCTGGCGGGCGATCTTGGAATTGAGGTCGAAATCCGCCGGTTGCTTCGCCAGCGCCGCGCCGACTTCCTTCAGCGCCTCGGTGCTGGCGGCGGTGGTGCGTTCCTCCCACTCCTCGAACTGGTCCGCCTGCTTGAAGCCGGCCCAATGGCCTTCCAGCCAATCCGCCTTGTTGGGCTTGAAGCCCTGGGCGGCCTGGTATGCGGCGTCCAGCGTCGCGTAGAACTCATCCAGCATCGCCTGGGATGTTTCGGCCGGCACACTGCCATTGGCGGCACAGGCTTCCGCGTACAGCGCCCGCGTCGTCTTCCGCTCGCGAATGGCCTTGTACATGATCGGCTGCGTGAAGGCCGGCTCGTCGGACTCGTTGTGGCCGTGGCGGCGGTAGCAGACGATGTCCAGCACCACGTCGCAGCCGAATTCCATGCGGAATTCCGCGGCCATGCGGGAACAGAAGATCACCGCTTCCGGGTCATCGCCGTTCACGTGCAGGATCGGCGCCTGGATGGATTTCGCGACGTCCGTGCAATACAGCCCGGAATAGGCATGCACCGGCACGGTGGTGAAACCGATCTGGTTGTTCACCACGATATGCACCGTGCCGCCGGTGCGGTAGCCGATCAACTGGCTCATCGCCAGCGTTTCGTACACCAGACCTTGCCCGGCGAAGGCCGCGTCGCCGTGCAGCAGGATGCCCATGACGGACCGGCGGGCAATGACATCGCCCGCCTGGTCCTGGCGTGCGCGCACCTTGCCGGCCACCACCGGGTCCACCGCTTCCAGATGCGAAGGGTTGGGCTGCAGGGAGATGTGCACCTAGTGCCCCGCCATCTCCACGTCCACGGACGTGCCAAGATGGTATTTCACGTCGCCGGAGCCCTGAACGTCGTCCGGCTTGAAGCTCTCGCCGCCGAATTCGGAGAACACGGCGGTGAACGGCTTCTTCACCACGTTCACCAGCGTGTTCAGCCGGCCGCGATGCGGCATGCCGATGGCGATCTCGTTCACGCCGGCGGCGGCCGCCGTCTCGATGATCGCGTGCATGGCGGGGATGGTGACTTCGCCGCCTTCCAGGCCGAAGCGCTTGGTGCCCACGTAGCGGCGCTGGCAGAACGCCTCGAACCCTTCCGCCTCAGTCAACTCGCGCAATATCTTCGTCCGCGCCGCCGCGTCGAACCCACCCAGCCAGGGCGCGCCCTCGATTCGGCGCTGGATCCAGGATTTCTGGTCCGGATCCTGGATATGCATGAACTCCACGCCGATGGAGCCGCAATAGGAGGCACGGACGATGGACAGGATTTCACGGATCGTTGCCGTTTCCCGGCCCAGCACGAAGTCGATGAAGATCGGCCGGTCCAGGTCCGCCTCAGTGAAGCCGTAGGTGGCGGGGTCCAGTTCCGGGTGCGGCTTCGGCACCTGCAGGCCGAGCGGATCCAGGTGCGCTTCCAGGTGGCCGCGCACGCGGTAGCTGCGAATCAGCATCAGCGCGCGGATGGAATCCAGCGCGGCGGCCCGCGCTGCTTCCGGGCTGGCTGCAGCGGGGCGGGCAGGGGCCGGCTCCGCGTCCACCAGGAACTTCCGCGGCGCCCAGGATGCGCCGGTGGCGTCCTCCAGCACGGCGCGCGCCTCGTCGTTCAGGGCGCTGAACAGGTCGGCGAAGCTGGGGTCCACGCTGGCCGGGTTTTCCACCCAACGGGCATACAAGTCGGCGATGAACGCCGCGTTGGCGCCACTGAAGGCGCTGGCAAGAATATCGACGCCGGCCATTCCCTACGCTCCTCCTCTGCCGTGCCATCGCCGGAATGCGGGCACGCGGTGGCCCCGGCGGTTGCCCGCCGGCCTCCAGTCCCTGTCCCCTCCCCGGCGCGCCGCGCCCGGGAGCATCCCGGGCAATGCAGCCTTCGTGCCACTATGTGGCGCACGGTCCCGGCATTTGCCATGCCTGTGTATGACGTTGCACGCGCCAAGAGCACGCGCGGCCCGGTTACGTCAACGCGGTGCGTGCGCACGTGACCCATGTCAACTGCAAGCATGGCACCAAAACAGAAACGCGGCGCTAAGGGGGCGCCGCGTTTGTCGTCAGTGGCCGAGAAAAAATCCGGTCAGCCGGGCAGGGGCCGCTCATCGGCCGGCGGTTCCGGCGGGCGTGCCGCGCGCTGCCGGCGCTCGGTCATGAACTGGTCGAATTCGGACTTGTCTTTGGCGAAGCGCAACCGCTCCAGGAAGTCGCCGAACTCGCGCTGCTCGTCCTCCAACCGGCGCAGGGTCTCGGTGCGGTATTCGTCGAAGGCGCGGTTGCCGCTGCCCGGGCGGGCAGCTTCGCGCCGCTCCTCCGCGCCGCCGCACCAGCCTGCCCAGGGCGGGGTCCAGCCGCGTCCGTCCGCCGCTCCGGCGCGTTCATGTCGATGTGTCCAGCAACCCATGCGTCCACTCCAGATTTGCGATACCAGCAAGGCGAGGCCGATCGGCCACCACACAATGAAACCCAGCACCGTGGCGACCACACGGATTGCCCGGCCTTCCCGTCCCATCCATGTCCAGGGCGGGCCTGCCCAGGGTGGTGGCCCCCAGGGAGATTGCTGGCCGTGGCCGCCGGCGGAACCGCCGCCGCGCCATCCCCCGCCGCCATATCCCATCCGATCCGCGCTGCCGCTCATGCCAGGTTCCCCATTGGATCCATGCGTGTGTGTCTACATGTGAATGTAAGACACATTTACATTGGGGATGCCACCCCGGATTGTCAATGGAATTCGGCGGCGGCTTTTTTCTGCCCCCGTTACGCCGCGTCAGGCCTTCGTCAGGAACTCGGTCCGCAGCACCAAGCCCTCCACCTTCAAATCCTTGATCAGCGTCACGGAATCTCCGTCCTTCAGGGCGGTTCCGTTGCTGTCACGCACGTTCTCGGTCATCGCGGCTCCTGTTCAGGCCCGTGCGGCAATGGCCGGGCGCGGCGCTGCATGGGCCGTTCCGCGGCCACCGGCACGTCAGCCCTTCGTTCCACCCGCCAGGCCCAGGCTTTGCAGATACAGCAGCACCCCGGCTTCCAGCAGTTGCTCCGGTGGCATCGGCAGCTTGCGCCGCCCTGCATCCGCCCGCCCGAACAGGGATGCGACGCCATGCGACAGCGCCCACACATGCAGCGCCACCATCAGGGAAGGCGGGCGCTTGCCCGGCGGCAGCCGTTGCGCCAGCGTTTCCGCCGCGTCCCGCAAGATGCCGAAGGCCCGGTCCCCCGCCATCAGCAGGCCCGGATGCGCTTCCTGCGGAATGCGCGCCTCGAACATCGCCGCGTAGTAGGCCGGTTCCCGCCGCGCGAAGGCTAGATAGGCGGCCCCCAATGCCTCGAATGCCGACACCGGGTCCGGCCGACCTTCGTTCCATGCCGCGCCCAACGCACCGGCGAAGCGCTCGAAGCCGCGCAGCGCCACCTCGGCCAGCAATGCCTCCGCGTCCCGGAAATGCCGGTAGGGTGCCGCCGGGCTTACGCCCGCAAGGCGGGCCGCCTCCGCGATGGTGAACCCCGCCGGCCCCTTCTCCCCGATCAGGCGCAAGGCTGCCTCCACCAGGGCCTCCCGTAGGTTGCCATGGTGGTAGCCACGTCGTTCGGAGCCGCTGTCTCGTGTCCACGCCATGTGAATAGGTCTTACATGACCCGGAGCGCCGGCCCAAGTGGCAGGAAACGAAGGGCCCGGGTCTTCAGCCCTTGAGCGTGCGCACCATGGTGCTGCCCAACGCGGCCGGACTGTCCGCAATATGGATGCCAGCCGCGCGCATCGCCTCCAGTTTCGCCTCGGCCGTGTCCTTCCCACCGGAGATGACGGCGCCGGCATGGCCCATGCGTCGCCCGGGCGGGGCGGTGACGCCGGCGATGAAGCCGACGGTGGGCTTTTTCACCTTCTCCCGTGCGAGGAATTCGGCCGCCACGATCTCGCTCTGCCCGCCGATCTCACCGATCAGCACGATCTGCTTCGTCTCCTCGTCGGCCAGGAACATCTCCAGCACCGTGACAAAGTCGGTCCCCTTCACCGGGTCGCCGCCGATGCCGACGCAACTGCTCTGCCCCAACCCGGTCGCGGTGATCTGGGCCACGGCCTCATAGGTCAGCGTGCCGGAGCGGGAGACGATGCCGGTGGAGCCGCGCTTGTGGATGTGGCCGGGCATGATGCCGATCTTGCATTCGTCCGGCGTGATCACGCCGGGGCAATTCGGCCCGATCAGGAGGGAACGCGAACCGTCCAGCGCCCGCTTCACCCGCACCATGTCCAGCACCGGGATGCCATCGGTGATGCAGACGATCAGCGGAATTTCCGCATCGATCGCTTCCAGGATCGCGTCCGCGGCGAAGGCCGGCGGCACGTAGATCACGCTGGCATCCGCGTCGGTCGCTTCCCGTGCCTGCATCACCGTATCGAACACCGGCAGGTCCAGGTGGATGCTGCCGCCTTTCCCGGGGGTGACGCCGCCGACCATCTTCGTGCCGTATGCGATCGCCTGCTCCGAATGGAACGTGCCCTGCGCGCCGGTGAAGCCCTGGCAGATCACCCGCGTGTTCCGGTTCACCAGGATCGCCATTATGCGGCCTCCTGCACGGCGGTGACGATCTTGTGTGCCGCGTCCGCCAGGTTGTCGGCGGCCAGGATCGGCAGGCCGGAGCGGGCGAGGATTTCCTTGCCAAGCGCCACATTGGTGCCTTCCAGCCGTACCACCAGCGGCACGCTCAGCGCCACTTCGCGGGCTGCCGCCACCACGCCCTCCGCGATCACGTCGCAGCGCATGATGCCGCCGAAAATGTTGACCAGGATGCCCTCTACATTCGGGTCGGACAGGATGATCTTGAACGCCGCCGTCACCCGGTCCTTCGTCGCGCCACCGCCCACGTCCAGGAAGTTCGCAGGGGCCGCGCCATAAAGCTTGATGATGTCCATGGTGGCCATCGCCAGCCCGGCGCCGTTCACCATGCAGCCGATATTGCCGTCCAGCGCCACGTAGCTGAGCGCATACTTGGCGGCTTCCAGTTCCTTCGGGTCCTCCTCCGCCTCGTCGCGCAGCTTTTCCAGTTCCGGGTGGCGGAATAGCGCGTTGTCATCGAAGCTGATCTTGGCATCCAGCGCGATGACATCCCCCGCCTTGCTCACCACCAGCGGGTTCAGTTCCACCACGGAGCAGTCGAGGCCCGTGAATGCGGCATACATGGCGCGGGCGAAGGCATTGAACGATGTGATCTGCTTGCCGGTCAGCCCGAGGCCGTAGGCCAGGCGCCGCGCGTGGAAGCCCTGGAGGCCCGTTGCCGGATCGATCGCCACACGGATGATCTTTTCCGGGTGTTCCGCCGCCACGTCCTCGATGGCGATGCCGCCCTCGGCGCAGGCCACGAAGGTGATCCGGGACGTCGCACGGTCCACCAGGATGGAGACGTAGAATTCGTGCTCGATGTCGCAGCCGGCCTCGACATACACCCGATGCACCCGCCGCCCGGCCGGGCCGGTCTGCTTCGTCACCAGCGTGTGGCCGATCATCGCCTCGGTCGCCGCCCGCACATCGGCCAGGGACCGCGCCAGGCGCACGCCGCCCTTCCCCGTGGGGTCATCGGCGAAACGCCCGGCACCGCGTCCGCCGGCATGGATCTGGGATTTCACCACGTAAAGCGGGCCGGGCAGCTTCGCCGCCGCGGCCTCCGCCTCATCCGGGGTCCAGGCGACGTGGCCGTCCAGGACGGCCACGCCATAGGTTCGAAGCAGCTCTTTCGCCTGGTATTCGTGAATATTCACGCAGCTGCCTCCATGCAGTTGTTATCCGATCAGCTTCTTCGCCGCGTCCACCAGTTCCCGCACCGCGGCGCAGGACTTGTCGAACGCCGCCTTCTCGGTCGCGCTCAGCTCGATCTCGACGATCCGCTCGATGCCGCCGGCACCGATCACCACGGGCACGCCGACATACAGGTCGTTCATGCCGTACTGGCCGGTCAGCAGCGCCGCGCAGGGCAGCACGCGCTTCTTGTCCTTCAGGTAGCTCTCGGCCATGGCGATGGCGGAGGAAGCCGGGGCATAGAAGGCGGAGCCACGCTCCAGCAGCTTGACGATCTCGCCGCCGCCATTGGCGGTGCGCTCGACGATCGCGTCGATCTTCGCCTGCGTCGTCCAGCCCATCTTGATCAGGTCCGGCACGGGGATGCCGGCGACGGTGGAATAGCGGGTCAGCGGCACCATCGTGTCGCCGTGGCCACCCAGCACGAACGCCGTCACGTCCTCGACCGACACGTTGAACTCATGCGCCAGGAACAGGCGGAAGCGGGAGCTGTCCAGCACGCCGGCCATGCCGACCACGCGGTTGGCGGGCAGGCCGGACTTTTCCTTCATCACCCACACCATGGCATCGAGCGGGTTGGTGATGACGATGACGAACGCGTTCGGGCAGTAGGTCTTGATGCCTTCGGCCACCTGGGCGATCACGCCGGCGTTCTTGCCGATCAGGTCGTCGCGGGACATGCCCGGGGTGCGCGGGAAGCCGGCGGTGACGATCACCACGTCGGACCCGGCGATGGCGGCGTAGTCGGACCCGCCGGTCATCATCGAATCGAAGCCTTCGACCGGGCCGGACTGCATCAGGTCCAGCGCCTTGCCGGCGGCGACACCACCAAAGACGTCGAACATGACGACGTCGCCGAGGTCCTTCAGACCGGCCAGGTGGGCAAGCGTGCCACCAATGTTGCCGGCGCCAATGAGGGCGATCTTGTTGCGGGCCATATTGTCTTCCTTACGTCGCGCGGGAGGGGATCGTCCGGGGGACGGACGGACCGTATCGTACGGGCGTGTGTTTCCTGGACGTGGCCCGGTAGCTACCCCATCCCCCCGCCAGGGGCAAGATACTGCGCTGCACCATGACCCGGGAGCCAGCACAGTATTATCCACTATCTGCCAAGGCCGGGTTAATCAGCCCCCGGGACCTCGCGGTCTTCCGCTATGGCGGGGAAACTGGCCCCGTATCCGGTATCGTGCCGGGCAACCCGGTTATCCCCACCCCGGGGGTGGCGGGGTGGGGATGGCCCGCCTGCCTGCCTCAGGCAGGCGGCGTATAGGCGCTGCGCAGCTTCGCCGCCTTCGTCCGTACGCCCGTGACCTCCTCCGGCGACATCAGTCGCATCAACTGGATGTCACGCACGGACCCGGACGACATGATCACACCGCTGATGGCCGGCGCCATCGTCGGGTCCGGCACATCGAAGATCACCATCGCGCCAGGTCCGTCGCGGACGGTGCTGTACATCGAGATCAGCTTGCCGCCGGCCGCCTCCAGCAGATTCGTCACCGCGGCGACGCGGCTGGTCGTCGGATTGTCCATCAGCGCGTTCAATGCCTTTGGCGCATAAGTGGCGGTAATGCAGAACAACATGTCGGTTCCTCCTTGGTTTGTCCGAGAGAGAGCGCCGTCTGTCGTATTTTGCGGAGTTGGGCCGCCGATCGCCGGGGCCCGGAACAAATATAGCGTTGCAGCCTATGCAATCGCAACATTCTTATTTTTTAATCGAATCCAGTCCAGGAGAACAAAATATCACGTATCGCGTTTAATATCTTGCCCTACCAGCGGCCGGTTGCCCTATGTCAAATGCGCCATGCCCAGCCAGTCCTGGCTCTGCATCTCCTCCAGGCGGGAGGCCGTCCGCTCGAACATCTGCGCGTTCTCCCCGCGCATGTACAATCTGTCCGGCATGTCGGCGGCGGAGGCGACCAGCTTCACGCGGTGGTCGTAAAGCGAGTCGACAAGCGTGATGAAGCGCCGCGCCTTGTCGAAATTGTCCGGGCTCAGGCGGGGAATGCCGTCCAGGATCAGCGTGTGGAAATGCGTCGCCAGCGCCAGGTAGTCCCCGGCGCCCAGCGCCGTGCCGCACAACGCGTCGAAATCGAAGCGGGCGACGCCGCGGGCCGCCTGCGGGACGCGGAAGCGGCGGCCCATCACGGTCAGGTCCACGGGCGTGCCGTGCGGCATGCCGGTCAGTTCCTCGAAGGCGCGATCCAGCGCGGCATCGGCCCTGGCGTCCGCCGGGACATGCCAGGTGGGCATGCCGCGGATGCGGTGGCGGCGGAAATCCTGCCCGCCATCCACCACCAGCAGGTCCAGCCGTTGCTTGATCAGGGCGATGAAGGGCAGGAACGCATCCCGCCCCGGCTGTCCCTTGAACAGGTCGTCCGGCGCGGTGTTGGAGGTGGCGACGACGACCACGTTGCGGTCGAACAGCGCCTGGAACAGCCGGCCGAGGATCAGCGCGTCAGCGATGTTGTTGACCTGGAACTCGTCGAAGCAGAGCAGCGCGGCCTCGGCCGCGATCCGGTCAGCCAACGGGGGAATAGGGTCGCCGATCTCCTCGTCGCGCTTTATCTCGTGGATGCGGGCGTGCGCGTCCTGCATGAAGCGGTGGAAATGCAGGCGCTTGCGCCGCTTTACCTCCGCGGTGGCGAAGAACAGGTCCATCAGCATGGATTTCCCGCGCCCGACTTCGCCCACCAGATAGAGGCCATTGGGCCGGCTTTCCCCGGCTTCATCCGCGGGCTTGCGGCGCAGCAGGCGGGAGAGGAAACCGCCACCGGAAGGCGCGGCCAGTGGCGGGTCGTAGCCGCGCAGCTTGGCCCACAAATCCTGCAGCCGCTCGGCGGCCAGTTCCTGCGCCTGGTCATAGGTCAGCGCCCCCGCCGCCAGCTTGGCGCGGTAATGGGGCAGGGGGCCTTCGTTCGGCGGGGTTGCGGCTGCGTCCATGAAGCCCGGCGGATTAGCGTATCAGCCCTTCGGCATCCACCCCTTGCGCGGCATCCCCGCCATCCGGCACACATTTGGCCGCAGGAGGTGCCCCATGGACCCGCTGGACTACGCCGCCCTGGAAGCCGCCCCCATCGCCACGGACCCTTTTCCTCACGTGGTGGTCCGTAACTTCGTACCCCCCGCTGCCCTGGCCGCGATCAAGGCCGACCTGCCGCCCATGGCCAAGCGGGGCAGTTTCCCGATCGGCTCCCTGCGCTTCGGCTCCTCCGCCCGCGGTCTGATGGCCGCGATGGAAGGCCCGAAACTGCGCGACGCTGTGGCCCGGAAATTCAACCTGGACCTGGCGGACGCCCCCACCATGCTCACCCTGCGCGGGGTGACGGACGCGCGGGACGGCCACATCCACTGCGATTCGCGCGGCAAGCGCGTCACCATCCTGCTGTACCTGAACCCGGAGAGCGCCGACTGGGAGGATCACAAGGGCTGCCTGCGCCTGCTGCGCGGGCCGGACAGGCTGGACGACTATGCCGTGGAAGTCCCGCCCGTGAACGGCACGCTGCTGATCTTCCCGAACGGCCCGAACACCTGGCACGGGCATGAGACGTTCCATGGCCAGCGCTATTCCGTGCAGCTGAACTACATGGCCACGGACAGCTGGGCGAAGTCGGAAATTCGCCGCCACAAGTTCTCGGCGTTCCTCAAGCGGCTCACGCCCGCCGCCTGAAGGGCGGGGCGGGGGGCAATCCCGCGACCTCCGTGATCAGCTTGCGCAGCACCGCCTGGGCGAAATCCGCCTCTGCCGCCACCGGCACGACGAAGGCGAGCGGCCCGCCGATCACGTCGGTTCGGTAATACGCTTCCAGCCCCGGGTCGGAATCCAGCATCACCAGGCCGTTCACGGTGATCCCCGCTGCCACCGCCGCGTCACGCGCGGCCGTCGCATCCCGCCCGTCGTTGTTGCGCCCGTCGGAGGAGATGTCGATGACCCGGCGCGCGGCGGTGATCCCGCTCTCCGCCATCAGCCGCGCGGCGTAGTCGATCGCGCCGGAGATGGACGTGTAGCCGGGTGTCATCCGCGGCGTGTTCGGGATCGCGGCTGCCAGCGCCTCGGCGGACCCGGCGCCGGAAATCACCGTCCAGATCGGCGTGAACCCCGGCCAGCCGGTTCGCCGCGCCTCGATCTGCCGGTTATGGTTGGACCATTCGAAATACATCGCCGCGATCCGGCCCAGCCGCCCGGTTGCCACCGCGGCCAGGAATTCCGGGCTGCGCAGCGCGTTGGCGTAGCCCATGCGTTGCACATGCTCCCGGTCGTCCGAGATGCTGCCGGATGCGTCGGCGCCAAGCGCCAGCAGCACATCCACCTCCTCGGCCATCGGCAATCCTCCAGCGGGGAATAGCTACTCTATCATGTCACTGGCATACGGCGGGGCGCATGTGGATACTCCCCGGACCCATCCGAGCAGAGACATGAGCAGCAGCCCCAACAGCTATCCGTCGCGCTTCAACGTCACCCTGGCCGATGCCATCGCCGCGAAACTGCCCCCGGGCCGCCGCTCCGCGGAGGTGTTCCGCCATGGCTCCATGCACTTGCGCTATTATGCGCCGTCCGCCAGCGGCCTGGATCACGACCCGCAGACCCCGCATGACCAGGACGAGGTGTATATCGTCGCCGCCGGCATCGGCACATTCCTGTGCGGAGAGCAGCGCGTGGCATTCGGCCCGGGCGACGCGCTTTTTGTTCCCGCGAATGTCGTCCATCGGTTCGAGGATTTCTCACCGGACTTTGCCACCTGGGTGGTGTTCTACGGTCCCACCGGGGGCGAGGTTGCCGAAGGCCGAAACTGAGGCGACCGCACGGGAGTTTCCGCGCGAGTTCTCCCGGGGCTGGCCTGTCGTCCTTGCCTGCTTCTGCATGGCGTTGCTCGCCTGGGGCTTCGGCCTGTACGGCCAGAGCGTCTACCTGGCAGAACTGACTCGCCGGAACGGCTGGTCCACCGGCCTGGTGTCGGGCGCCAACACCACTTGCTGGTTGCTGGGCGCGCTGGCGATGACGCGGGTGCATGCGGTCGTCGCCCGCTTCGGTCCACGCGCGGTGCTGATGGCCGGCTGCCTGGCCATGGCGGCCGGCGTCTGGCTGGAAACCCGGGTGACGGCGCCCTGGCAGTTGTTCGCGTGCATGGCGCTGGTCGCGCTGGGCTGGGCGGGAAGCTCGTCCGTGGCCATCGCGACGACGATTGCCCTGTGGTTCGACAAAGAGCGCGGCCTTGCCCTGTCTCTGGCGCAAAACGGCGCTTCCGCCGCCGGGTTCACCACCGCGCCGTTGCTGGTGGTGCTGACCGAGGCGTGGGGGTTGGTGGAGGCTGTCACCTGGATCTTGGCCGGGTTGCTGGCGCTGATCCTGCCGCTGCTGGCCTGGGCGATGCGCGCGCCGGTGCACACCCCGCAGTCCCGCGCCGGCTTGCAGACGGCGGCGCTGAAGGACCGTCGCTTCTGGCTGACATCCGGCCCGTTCGCGCTGGCGATGCTGGCGCAGGTGGGGTTCATCGTGCACCAGGTGCCTTTCCTGCTGCCCCGCCTGGGCGCGGCGGATACGGCGTGGATTGTGGTGGCCGCGACCGTTGCCGCGCTGGCCGGGCGCATCCTGCTGGGGCTGGTGATCGACCGGTTGGACCAGCGCGTGGCGGCGGCGGCGTCCATGCTGGTGCAGGCGGCGGGGATGCTGCTGATGCTCGCCTGGCCCATATTCGTCGGACCCAGCCGCGCCGCGCTGTTCATCGGCATGCTGTGCTTCGGCATCTCGGTGGGCAACATGATCACCCTGCCGCCGCTGGTCGTCGCCCGCGCCTTCCCGCCGGCAAGCTACGCTGCCGTGGTGGGGCTGAACGGCGCCGTGGTGCAGGTGTGCTTCGCCTTCGGCCCAGGGCTGCTTGGCCTGGTGCATGATTTGTCCGGCGGCTATGCCGCCGTGCTGGCGTTGTGCGCGGCCTTCCAGGTTGGCGGCGCGGGCCTCATGCTGGCGGGCGGAAGGGCACGATTATGACAACCGCAACCGCCATCGGCCGCAGTTTGCGCATCTACCACGCCCCTGGCCGGGCGGCGGTGCTGGATGCGTTCTATCGCCGCTTCATCGACGCGGGAGACATGGCGTTCGATGTCGGTGCGCATGTCGGGGACCGCGCGCTCAGTTTCTCCCGGCTTGGGGCGCGCGTGGTGGCGGTGGAGCCGCAGCCGCGCCTGGCACGGCTGCTGCGCCTGGTGCTGCCGCGCGATGTGCCCATCGTCTCCTGTCTTCTGGGTGCCACGTCCGGGCGCGCCACGTTGCGGTTGAACAGCGCTAACCCCACCGTGGCCACGGCGAGCCCTGATTTCATTGCCGCCGCCAATGGGGCGCCCGGTTGGGAAGGGCAGGATTGGGACGGCATGCTGGATGTGGCCGTCACGACGCTGGATGCCTTGGCCGCCGCGCATGGCCAGCCCGCCTTCATCAAGATCGACGTGGAGGGCTACGAGGCCGAAGTCTTGGCCGGGCTTGCCACGCCACCGCGCGCGCTGAGCTTTGAATTCACCACCATCCAGCGCGAAATCGCCGCGGCCTGCCTGGCTCGCCTGGCTGCCCTTGGCTACACGGCGTTCAACGCCTGTCTGGGGGAGAGTATGCGGTTCGCGCATCTTGAGCCGGTGGACGCGGCCAGAATGGCCGCGTGGGTTGCGGCGCTACCGATGGAAGCCAATTCCGGCGATATCTATGCCAGTCTGGAGCTGGCGCGGCTGATCTAACGGCCAGTCAGGTCAGCGAGCAGCGGCAGCACCTCGCGCGCCACGCGTTCTATCTGCGCGGGCCGTTCCTCATACGGCCCGAGGAAATCCAGGATCATGTGGCGCACGCCGGCGGCGTGGTATTCGCGTACGCGTTCGGCGATCTGTTCGGGCCGGCCGAGGGCGCAATAGCGTTGCGCGGCCTTGCGAAAGTCCATGGCGTAGCGGACGGAGAGGGTTTCCGTGGCGGCGTCCAGTGCCTGTTCGTAGGTGTCGTCGCAGCGCATGAACAGCAGGTGGGATGTCCCGAAGCAGGCGACGGGCCGTTGTGCCGCGGCCGCGGCGATTTTTTCCAGGCCCTGGCGGTACATCTCCGGCGTCAGCAGATAGGCCAGCCAGCCGTCGCCGATGCGGCCGATGCGACGCAAGGCCGCGTCCGACCTTCCGGCGAACCAGATTGGTGGGCCGCCGGGCTGGCGGGGCGGCGGCAACATCAGCACGTCCTGGAACGGGCCATAGTGTTTTCCGGTGTGGCTGGCGGGTTGTCCGGACCAGAGTTTGCGCAGCACCCCGACGCCTTCCGCCAGCCGGGCGCCGCGTTCGTTCAGGGGCACGTCGCAGGCGGCGTATTCGTTGGGGAATTCGCCGCCGACGCCGACGCCGAAAATCAGGCGGCCTTCGGTGAGGTGGTCCAGCGTGGCGATTTGTTTCGCGACGGGAGTGGGGTGGCGCAGCGGCAGCAGCAGGACGGAGG
>Ga0315912_10002333_pt1 | contig 20530 bp, 17 predicted proteins | sample VfabasoilMG_FD_204469 | JGI IMG/M metagenome (GOLD analysis project Ga0315912, IMG submission 204469) | Garden soil microbial communities collected in Santa Monica, California, United States - V. faba soil | ecosystem: Environmental > Terrestrial > Soil > Garden | place: USA: California...
TTTCATCGCTCAACCTGGGTTCCCGCTTGCGCGGGAACGACGGCGAAAATCAGCGCTTGTTGCGGATCGGGACCGGAATCTGGCTCGCCGGGATTTCGCGCACCAGCTCGAGCAGGTCCCACTCGTTCGCCTGCGTCTTCTTGATGCGGAACTGGTACATCGCCTGCATCGCCTGGTGGTCTTCCTTGCGGAAGGTCATGGTCCCCTTGGGCGATTCGAAGGACAGGCCTTCCATCGCGGCGATGAGCTTCTCGGTGTCGGTGCCGCCGGCCTTCTTGATCCCCTCGACCGCCGCGATGCCCGCCGCCATGCCGCCGGCGGTAAAGAAGTCGGGCTGCGCGCCGGCGAAACGCTTGCGGTGCTCCGTAACCAGCCAATCGTTGACCTTGTTCTTCGGGAACCCGTAGTAGTAGTAGATCGCGCCCTCGGCGCCGGCGAGGTCCTTCCAGCCCTTCATGACCGGCAGGATGTTTCCGCCGGGCGCCAGGATGATGTTGAAGCGCTCGGGCTTGAGGTCATTGATCTTGGTGGCCGGATGCGCGCCCGCCCAGATGATCGCGATGATCCGCGTGCCTTTTTTGTCCTTGAGCGCATCGAACATGCGCTGGGCGGGGGCGGTGAAGTCGGTGGTTGCCTGCGGCACGTACTCCTCGTGCACGATCGTGGCCTTGCTGCCAACGGTGGCGAGCGTGTCCTTGAACGCCTTGACGCCGTCGCGGCCGAACGCGTAGTCCTGCGCGAGCATCGCGATTTGCGCGTCTGCCGGGAGCGCCACGGCGCCGGCGACCGCGTCCTGCGTGGAATTGCGCCCGGTGCGGAAGACGTAGCGGTTCCACTTGTCGCCCGTGATCGCGTCAGCCACCGCCGGCTCGACAATCAGGACCTTCTTGTATTCCTCGGCGACCGGCAGCATCGCCAGCGCGGAGCCGGAGCTCGTTGGTCCGACGGCGAGGTCGACCTTGTCGTCGCCATACGCGGTGGCGAGAAGCGACTTCGCCAGATCGGCCTTGAGCTGGGAATCCTTCTCGATCACCACGATCTTGCGGCCGAGCACGCTCATCGTGCCTCCGGTCGCGTACTCGAGCCCAAGCATGAAGCCGGCTTGCGTCTGCTTGGCATAGGCCTCGAGGGCCCCGGTCTTGTCCGTGATCAGTGCGATCTTGATGTCCTGGGCGAAAGCCAGGCTGGCGGTGCCCGCGAGCGTAAACGCCGCGAACAGGGTGGTGAGGCGATTCATGTTCCCTCCTAGGATTGAAAAAGCCATACGACCTGTTGCAACACGGATGCCAGACGACAAAGTGTTGAAATTTAAGAGAAATTTATGTGCAACGGACAGAATTGTCCGAAATGCATACATATATGTGTATGAAAAGAAGGCAGTGTGACCGGAATCCGGACAGCTACTTCATGGCGCTCAATTTCTCGTAAAGCGTCGCGCGCGAAATGCCGAGCATGCGCGCAGCCGAGACTTTGTTGCCCCTGGTGGCCGCCAGCGCCGACTGGATCGAGCTGCGCTCCAGTTCCGCGATCAGCTGCGGCAGCGGCCGCAGGGGCCCGGACTTGCGCGCTTCGGCCAGCGCCGCCGGCGCGGGAATCACCTGCGCGAAATCTTCCGCCGCGAGCCGCGGGTTGTCGGTGAGCATGGCCGCCTGCTCCAGCGCATTGCGCAGTTCGCGGATGTTCCCCGGCCAGCGATGCGCGGCGAGCACGGCCAGCGCCGAGGGGCTCAGCTCGCGTTGCGGCATGCCGGTGCGCGCGGCGATGGATTCGAGAAGGCTTTCGGCGAGCGCTTCCAGGTCGGAAAGGCGCTCGCGCAGCGACGGCAGCTTCACCGGCAGCACGTTCAGGCGGTAGTACAGGTCCTCGCGGAAGCGTCCGTCGGCCACCATCGCCTTCAGATCGCGGCTGGTCGCTGCGATCACGCGCACATCCACCTTGAGCACCCTGTTCGAGCCGAGCGGTTCGATTTCCTGCTCCTGCAGTGCGCGCAGCAACTTTGCCTGCAGCGCGAGCGGCATGTCGCCGGCCTCGTCCAGGAACAGCGTCCCCTTGTCCGCCAGCTTGATCTTGCCGTCACGGCTCTTGCGATCGGCGCCGGTATAGGCCCCGGGTGCGACGCCGAAGAACTCCGCTTCCATCAGCGTTTCGGGCACCGCCGCGAGGTTGACCCCGATGAACGGCCGCTTGGCGCGTGCCGAGGAAGCGTGGATGGCGTGGGCGAGCAGTTCCTTGCCCGTGCCGGTTTCGCCCAGCAGCAGCACGGTCGAGTCAGTCTGCGCCGCGCGGCGGGCCTGGCGCTTTACTTCCAGCGCCGCCGGACTGGTGCCGATGAAGCTGGCAAACGTGTACTTGGTGCGTCGCTGCGCCGCCAGTTCCTGGCGCGCCTCGTCCAGGTCCTGCTGCATGCGCGCGAACTTGGCGATCAGCGGCTGCAGCGTGGTCTCGGGATGGTCGAACAGCACCATGCCGATGGCGCCGATGACTTCGCCCGCTTCGTCGCGCAGCGGGATGCGCGACACGACGAAGGTGCCGGCTTTGTTGGTCAGCAGGTCGATGAGAATCGGCTTGCCGGTCTCCAGCACGTGGTGCATGAGGGTGTTCGGCACCACTTCCTCGACCGGTCGGCCGACGAAATCCTCGCTGCGCGCGAATCCGAGCGCCGGGAGGAAGCGCTTGTAGCCCTCGTTGATCCAGACCACCCGGCCGGCGCGGTCCACGAGCATCATGCCCTGGCTGACGCTGGAGAACAGCTCGAACATCGAATGGGCCGCGAGCTTGCGGATGGCGACCGCATCGCCGGGCAGCGGCAGCGCCACCCGTTTTCTCACTCAGGCCTTGCCGGGGGCTTGGGACGGCGGCCGACATTGACCGCGAGCTCCAGGTCCTGGCCCTTGCGCTTGACCTTCATCTTTGCGGAGCTGCCCGGCGCGATGCCGGTGACCACGTTGAGCACGCTTTGCGGATCGAGGATGGGCTTGCCTTCGATCGACACCAGCACGTCGCCGGGCCTGACGCCCGCCTTGTCGGCGGGACCGCCGTTCAACACGCCCTTGATGATGGCGCCCTCGGAAGTCCCGAGGCTGAATGACTCGGCCAGCGCCGGCGAGACCGGACCGAGCTCCACGCCGATCCAGCCGCGCGTCACCGAGCCGTTCTTGATGATCTGTTCCAGCACCACCTTTGCGGTCGAAACCGGCGTCGCGAATCCGATGCCCATCGAGCCGCCGTTGCGCGAAAAGATCGCAGTGTTGATGCCGACCAGGTTGCCGCTGGCGTTCACCAGAGCGCCGCCCGAATTGCCGGGGTTGATGGCGGCATCGGTCTGTATGAAGTTCTCGAATACGTTGATGCCGAGGCCCGAGCGGCCGAGTGCCGAAACGATGCCCGAGGTCACCGTCTGGCCGAAGCCGAAAGGATTGCCGATCGCCAGCACGATGTCGCCGACGCGCAACGAGTCCGAGGAACCGAATGTGGTCGCCGGCAGGTCTTTCGCATCGACGTGCAGCACCGCCAGGTCGGTTTCCGGATCGCTGCCGACCACGGTGGCGAGCAGCTTCTTGCCGTCGGAGAGCGACACTTCGATCTCGTCGGCGGCTTCGACCACGTGGTTGTTGGTGAGAATGTAGCCGCTCGGGCTCACGATCACGCCGGAGCCCAGGCTGGTCGCTTTCTGGGGATCGTCGCCCAGGAAACGGCGCAGCTCGTACAACGGCGAGTTGCGCGGCAGGCGCACCTCCTTCGAGGTGGAAATGTTCACCACCGAGGGCATCGCCTTCTTGACTGCCGCGTAATACGAATCCGGGCGCGGCGCCGTGGCGCCCGCAACCGGCGCCTCCTGCTGCATTACCGCGGTCGGCAGCAGCGGCGCGCGCGCCGGCAGCCACTCGGGCTTGAGCGTCGCGACCACGAACAGCACCGCGAGACAGATCGTGGCCGTCTGCGAAAAGATGATCCAGAGACGTCGCATGGGACTTTCCAATTTATCATGTTTTGCCTTTTCTTTTAATCACTTAGAAGCGAATGCGTGGACTTTCCGTAGGCATCCCGATAAAATCGCGCTTCCCCATTTGAACCCCCGTTCCCCCGGCCCGACATGAGCGAAAAAAAGATCGATAAGACGCGGCGCAATCTGATCGCCGCGACGGCTGCCCTCAGCGGCGCGGCGGGTGCTGCCGTCGCGGTTCCGTTTGCCTGGAGCTGGTGGCCGTCGGAGCGCGCCAAGGCGGCCGGTGCGCCGGTGCAGGCCGACATCTCGAACCTCGCGCCGGGCGAACTCCAGGTCGTGGAGTGGCGCGGCAAGCCGGTATGGATCATGCGACGCACCAAGGAGATGCTGGAGTCGGTGAAAAAGTCGGACGACCGCGTGTCGGATCCGAAATCCGAAGTGCCGCTGCAGCCGGAATACGCCAGGAACGAATACCGCTCGATCAAGCCGGAGGTTCTGGTGCTCGTCGGTATCTGCTCGCACCTCGGCTGTTCTCCGCAAACCAAGGGCGCAGACGCGAAAGCGGAGATGGGCGCGGACTGGACCGGCGGGTTTCTCTGCCCCTGCCACGGATCGAAATTCGACCTCGCGGGGCGCGTCTACAAGGGCGCCCCGGCGCCGGTCAATCTCGACGTGCCGCCGCACATGTACCTGTCCGACAACACCATCCTGATCGGCGACGACAGGAAGGGAGCCTAGGCCATGGCATCCAGGCTGATGGCGCTGTGGGACTGGTTCGATGCGCGCATGCCCTCGGTCGCCGAGGAGTTCCGCAAGCACGCCTCAGAGTACTACGCGCCAAAGAATTTCAACTTCTGGTACTTCTTCGGCGCGCTGTCGATGATCGTGCTGGTGATCCAGATCGTCTCGGGCATCTTCCTGACGATGAATTACAAGCCCGACGCGGCGCTCGCCTTCGGCTCGGTCGAATACATCATGCGCGACGTGCCCGGCGGCTGGCTGATCCGCTACATCCATTCCACCGGGGCATCGGCGTTCTTCGTCGTGGTCTACCTGCACATGTTCCGCGGCCTGCTGTACGGTTCGTACAAGGAGCCGCGCGAACTGATCTGGATCTTCGGCGTGCTGATCTACCTCACGCTGATGGCGGAAGCCTTCATGGGATACCTGCTGCCCTGGGGACAGATGTCCTACTGGGGCGCGCAGGTGATCGTGAACCTGTTCGCCACCATCCCGTTCATCGGGCCTGACCTGGCGATCTGGATCCGCGGCGACTACGTGGTCGGCGATGCGACACTGAACCGCTTCTTTGCGCTGCACGTGATCGCGATTCCGCTGGTGCTGCTCGGGCTGGTCGCGGCGCACATCCTCGCGCTGCACGACGTCGGTTCGAACAATCCCGACGGCGTGGAGATCAAGAAGACCAAGGGGCCGGACGGGCATCCGCTGGACGGCATTCCGTTCCACCCCTACTACACGGTCAAGGACTTCGCCGGCGCGGTGATCTTCATGGCGGTGTTCTGCCTGGTGCTGTTCTTCGTGCCGGAAATGGGCGGCTATTTTCTCGAGTACAACAATTTCATTCCTGCGGATCCGCTGAAGACGCCGGCGCATATCGCGCCGGTCTGGTACTTCACGCCGTATTATTCGATCCTGCGCGCGGTGCCGCCGCTGTTCAATTCGCAGTTTCCGGGCGTGCTGGCGATGGGCGTCGCGACGCTGATCCTGTTTTTCCTGCCCTGGCTCGACCGCAGCCCTGTGAAGTCGATCCGCTACCGCGGCGCGCTCTACAAGGGCGCGCTGGCGACCTTTGTGGTTACCTTTCTGGTGCTGGGCTACCTGGGCACCCAGCCGGTCACGGTCTGGGGCCAGGCCGGCGCCTGGCTGGGTCATGCCGATCGCGCCACGATCGCGGCCCGGGTGTTCACGATTCTCTACTTCGCGTTCTTTTTCCTGATGCCCTGGTACACGGCCAGGGACCGGACCTTGCCGGTGCCGAACCGGGTGACGATGTGAAGCGCGCCATGAAGAATTTGTTGCTCACGCTGCTGTTCGCGCCGCTCGCGTCCGCAGTTTCGGTGCAGGCCTCCGAAGGCGGCTACCGGCTCGACCGGGCGCCCATCGACTCGACTGACCTGGTGAGCCTGCAGTCGGGCGCCAGGATCTTCGTCAACTACTGCCTCAATTGCCACGGCGCGCAGTACATGCGCTACAACCGCCTCACCGACCTCGGCCTGACCGAAGCGCAGATCCGCGACAACCTGATCTTCACCGACGCCAAGGTCGGCGACACCATGAAGGTGGCGCTCACGGCGAAGGACGGCAAGGCGATGTTCGGGGCCGCGCCGCCGGATCTCACCGTGGTGGGCCGCTCGCGCAGTCCCGACTGGCTCTACACCTATCTGCGCACCTTTTACCGGGACCCGAAATCGCCGACCGGCTGGAACAATGCCGCCTTTCCGCAGGTGGCGATGCCGCACGCGCTGTGGACGCTGCAGGGCGAGCGCGCGCTGGAGATCATCCCGGCCAAGGACGGCCACGGCGCGCCCGAGTACAAGTGGACCCAGATCTCCCCTGGCACGCAGGACACCGTGCAGTACGACACCATGGTGCGCGATCTGGTCAATTACCTCGTCTATATGGGAGAGCCGGTCGCCAACAGCCGCAAGCGCATCGGCATCTGGGTCCTTTTCGCGCTCGGCATCCTGTTCATATTTGCCTATGCCCTTAAGAAGGAATACTGGAAGGACGTCAAGTAACAGTGGAGTGCGCGGTTTGGCGCGCGAGACCGGCGCGCCAAACCTCTCCTCCCCCGTACCCCCTTCCCCAACGAGTAATGAAATCTAGCCGGGTCACTTGCCCGGCTTTTTTCTCTGTCTAGGAACCCCGCATCATGATGCAACTGTACTCAGGCACCACCTGTCCCTTCAGCCACCGCTGTCGCTTCGTGCTGTACGAGAAGGGCATGGACTTCCAGGTCATCGACGTGGACATGTACAACAAGCCGGAAGACATCGCGGTGATGAATCCCTACAACCGGCTGCCGGTGCTGGTGGAGCGCGATCTCGTCCTGTACGAGTCGAACATCATCAACGAATACATCGACGAGCGCTTCCCGCACCCGCAGCTGATGCCGGCGGATCCGGTCATGCGCGCGCGCGCGCGGCTGATGCTTTTCAACATGGAAGTCGAGCTGTTCTCCCAGATCGACGCGCTGGAATCGGGCAAGGAGAAGCAGGCGGACAAGGCCAAAGCACACGTCACCGACCGGCTGATCGAACTGTCGCCGATCTTCACCAAAACCAAGCACATGCTGGGCGACGACTTCACGATGCTGGACGTCGCCCTGGCGCCGCTGCTGTGGCGCCTGGACCACTACGGCATCAAGCTCGGCAAGCCGGCCGCGCCGCTGATGAAGTATGCCGAGCGCCTGTTCTCGCGGCCCGCGTTCATCGAGGCGCTGACGCCGTCCGAAAAGGTGATGCGCAGGTAGGCCGGGACCGGATGCCGATGCCGACCGAGATCTCCACCAAGCCTTACCTTCTGCGCGCGCTCTACGAGTGGTGCGTGGACAACGGCTATACCCCGCATCTTTCGGTGAAGGTGGATTCGCGCTCGCAGGTGCCTTCCGAATACGTGCGCAACGGCGAAATCACGCTCAATGTGTCCCCGAGCGCGGTGCATAAGCTGCAGATGGGCAACGAGCTGGTCGAATTTTCAGCGCGCTTCGCCGGCGTCGCGCGCCAGATTTCCGTGCCGGTACCCTGCATCAGCGCGCTCTATGCGCGCGAGACCGGGCACGGCATGACGTTCGATGTCGATGCGCCCAAGCCGGCGGTGCAGGCCGACGCCGAGAAAGAGGCCGGCAGGCCCGGGCCTTCGAACGAGTCGGGCCCGGCGCTGCCCGCGCCGGCGGGTGTGGCGCCGACGGAACCGACCAGGCCCACGGGCGGCAAGCCGCAATTGCGGCGTATCAAGTAGCTGCCTCCGTGCGTCCCCGCGAAATCGGGGACCTGGGATTAGAATCCTTTCAGCGCCGGTTTAGCTCAGCTGGTAGAGCAGCGGTTTTGTAAACCGAAGGTCGGCGGTTCGATTCCGTCAACCGGCACCAAATATCTGTTCAGCGGCGTCCATTCGCCGCACGGATTCCCCCATCATCTACGCCAGGCTCAGGCAGCTACGTGCTGCGGGATGGCCCACAGCCCGCGGCGCGGACTGATAATCGCACAGTGTCTTGATATTCTCAGCGACTTGCCGCGTTGCCGCACCGATTTCGTGACATTTACCTGCTCGCCTATCTGTGCGAGAACTCCGGTCCCGAAAACTTTTACAAGCCCCAAACGAGCTATTGCATATTAGCCGACGGTCCCGTTCCCCTCTCTGGCGCGCTCGGGATATTGCATGGTCACGACTCTGACTTCACCCATCTGGACCTCATCGAGTCCGTCTCTCAAGTTTCTGATGACCTGTGCCGTAGCACGAACCGATGGCCCGCACGCGATTATGGCCGCAGTTCCATCCATCACGTAGTGACCCCGTTCGTCCACCATTGCCCTGGATCGCAGACTGGTAAGCGCGCGCCCCAGCGCTTGAACCGCACGTGCGACGTCGTCCCCGCGAAACAATATCCCGAATTCATCCTCGCCCACGCGCGCCAGCACGTCCGAGTGGTCCAGGAACTGGTCTATCCGCGCGCCCGCCTTTCTAAAGACCGAGGCCACCTCATGGGGCTCCAAATGCTTGCCGTCCGTTGGCGAAGGCCTTACGCGCAGCAATGCAACACTCCCCCCGCCAGTCGAGGCCATTGCCGCAAGACGCCCTTCCAACAACTGCAAGAACACCGTCTGATTCGGGAGTCCAGACGCGATGTCCATTGACTTCGCCACCAGGTTGTCCTTGACATCCAGTTCATGCCAGATCAATACGCAGGTACCAAAGGCGACAAGAAGAATAGCGACCAGAAACGCGACCGCCACCGATATTTGTCCGATAAATGGATCTTCCGGGGTAAGTGCGATGGTGGCAACAATCCGGACAACGGTTTCGGTCAAGAAAATCCATAGTAGAAATTCAAACGCAAATTCAGGCTTCCGCCAAGGTTTTTCCGAGTCTATTCGGCTTCTTCGCATCTGCCATGCCAGTTGGCCGACGAGATAGCACTCGACCGCAGCCATGTAGACAACCCTCGGCCAGATTGGATCCACCGCCAAGTACATCAGCCCGAGGATTGGGCCGGTAATGACCGCGAAAAACCAACGCTGCGTACCGTCAAGAAAGTGCTTCGTCAGCGAAGATGCGACATTTCCCAATAACGCGACCGCGCAGATGATGAGGGCGTTGCCAGCTACTATCGACACGAAAACCGGAATGATTTCACGCAGGACCAGTAGAAGACTTCCGGAAGCAAGTGCCAGGAGGGTCAGGCCCCAGTACCACAGCGCGCCCGTGCCGCGTCGCGGCCCTGCGATCGATGCCAGCGGGGCCCCGATCGCGACGCTCAACGCAATCAGGACGGTGACCAGGGTCTGCAAATCAAGCTGAAGCATGCCTGCTCTCCAAAATAGTTCCCGAACTACGTTCGGAGACTACCAACAAATTTTTGGAGAAAACGCTCGGTTTTACATGCGAGACGACTTGTAGTCGAAGTTCGGGACTCTAGGATAAGAAGGCGAACGCGCGAGTGCCGATTTAAACGCGTGTCAATCTCGCCGCGGCAGTCGACCGGGCGGCGTCGTTCCTTCGACAGAGGTTTCGGCTTCGTTACCAGGCCGGCTCCTCGATCGGCTGAATCAGATCCTCGCCGTCCGACTTGAAGGCGTTGAGCCGCGCAGTTCCCCGGTGTCGGGGTCCCACTCGAATTGGCGCTCGCCGGCCGGGCCAGCCTGGCACACTGCTTCTCCGGGTCGGAATCGAGCAGTGCAACCTCATGCCGCGCGCGGGTCTGATTCAGCATGGGTCCCTTGAGCGCAATGCCGAAGAATTTCAGCTTCTCAAGATCCTCGCTGTCGGGTTCTTCGAACAGGCCGATCGTGTCCGAAAGCTGGCCCTTCGAGGCGCCGGGCGTGATCCTGACGCCATCGGCGACAAGACCGGCCCGCTGGCGATCGGTTGCTTCATCGAAGTACCACCGCGGGAAGTGCCGCAGGTCGCCGGCTGCCTTCTGGGCACTGGCCATATGCCAGCGGTCTTTGAGCCACGGCTCGTTGGCTTTCAGGATGCGCTGCTTCCCCGTCGCGCCGTCGCTGGATTCGGAACCGCGCCGATTCGACGTGGAGGACGTCGATGGACCGCGCATGGCGCCAATGAACATCAGCACGACAACGGCCACGACGATGAATAAAATGCATTCCACGGCGAACCTTGGGAGAGACCTGCGCTAGAGGCGGAAGTATGCTGTCAGCAAGCTAAGAACACCCCTCATGCCGCACGCCTGCGGGGGCAACTCTGGGGGCAACAGGCCGAGTGTCGGGCATCGACCTCTCGGAATGGCGCGGCTCTCCAGCTAGTATTCGATCCCGTCAACCGCACCAACCATGGCCTCACCATTGAAGACGATCCTCGGCGCAATCTGTGTTGCTGCCCTGCTGCTCGGCGGGCCTGCGGCTGCGCAACGGGCGGGGAAGGGAACTCCCCCCAGTGAGGAATGGAAGGCGCTGTTCCAGCAGGCGACGGCCCTCTTCTTCCAGGGCAAATTCGAAGACAGCGTGGTGGCGGCGAAAATGTCGCTCGAACTCGCCGAGCGGGAGCGCGGCCCGGGGCATCCCACCGTCGCTGCCTCGCTCAACCGGCTGGCGGAGTCGTACCGGGCGCTCGGCCAGTTCGCCGTCGCAGAACCGTTGTACAAGCGAGCCCTGGAAATTCGCGAGGGGGCGCGCGGCGCCGATTCGCCCGAAGCGGCGCAGTCGCTGAACAACCTCGCGCAGCTCTACTCGATGCAGGGCCGGCTTGCCGAGGCGGAGCCCCTGTTCAGGCGCGCCCTGGCAATACGGGAGAAGGCGGGTGGGCCGGATCACCCGGACGTCGGCGCGACGCTCAACGGCCTGGCCGAGCTCTACCGCGAGCAGGGCAAGGTCGCGGAAGCGGAGCCGCTGTACCGGCGCTCGCTGCCGATCTGGGAAAAAGCATTCGGCCAGACACCGCAGCCGCCGGGAACGGTCAACCAGTTCTCGTTCGCGCTCTCAGGCATGGCGTCCATCGAGGGCCGGCAGGGCCGGTTCGAAGCGGCCGAGACGCTGTACAAGCGCGCGATCGCGCTTATCGACGATGCCCGCGACCGCGATCATCCGCTGATGTCGCGCCCGCTGCAGGGGCTGGCCACGCTGTACGCCCGGCAGGGCAAGCATGATTCCGCCGAGGCCCTGTACAAGCGCGCGGTGGCGATCCTCGAGGATTCGCTCGACCGGGACCATCCGCGCATGGCGGCGGTGCTCCAAGGACTGGCCGGCGTGTACGCCGCTCGCGGTCAGAATACGGCGGCTGAAGCGCTGCTCAAGCGCGCGCTCGACATCCGGGTGAAGGCGCTCGGCGAAGCGCACCCCGACGTCGCCCAGACGCGGAACCTCCTGGCCAAGCTCCGCTCGGTGAAGCCGGGCAGCTAGGCTGCCCCGGCACTCGCTGGGAAGGCGCGTATCGTCGGTGTGATCATGCGGTTCTTCTCGTGGGCGCGAGCGCGCGGCACAGTTCGCGCAGCCGGTTGCGCTCGTTGCGCGACAGGCCGGCCGGGTCGAAGCGGTAGCGCTGGTGCAGCCGCAATGCCTCGCGGATCTGGTCCGCCGATTTGTAGGGGATGCGCGCGTCGATCCGCTTCATCCATGCGGCGTGCGTCTCGCTCGGCGCGCGCGGCGGCAGGGATCTCGCGACGGCGTAGAACTCCGAGTCTTCGCCCGGATAAGGGCGGCGCGCAGTTTCGATGGATTGCTTTTCGCGCACGACGCGCCGGCCGCGCAGCACGCTCCAGCCCAGGTAGAGCGCGAGCACGGCGAGCACTGCGTACCAGCCGTCGGCCATCTTGAATTCGTCGCGCTGGGACCAGCGAAAGCCGGCATAGCGCAGCAGGTCGGCGAACCCCTGCCAGACCGGCGCTTCGCTCTCTTCCTCGTCGCCCCAGCTTGCGGGGGTCGCATCCATTTCCAGCCAGCGGCCGTCCACCCAGGCGCGCGACCAGGCGTGCGCGTGGCGCGTGCGCACCACCCAGGCGCCTTCCAACGCGCTGTATTCGATGGCCGAGAACCCGGTCGCATAGCGCGCGGGTACGCCCGCGGTTCGCGCGAGCAGCGTTGCCGCGGTGGCGAAGTATTCGCAGTGCCCCGCGCGCGAGCGCGTGAGGAAATCGCCGAGGGCGGTTTCCCCGGCCGGTACCGGCCGCTCGCGGAACGTCGAATAGGCGAAGTTCCCCAGGTGCTTTTCAATGCGGCGCAACCGCTCGGCCGGTGCAAGTTCGCGCAGGCCGAGCTCGGCGACGATGGCCTCGAGGACCGCCCGCTCTTCGATGGGAACCGCGGAGTCGTCGTCTGTCGGCGGCGCGTAGAGGGCGATCCCCGGAGCCGCCTGCGCTTCGTAGTTCGCCCAATCGACGGCGAGGCTGGCGTGCGCCGCGCCCAGAGCGTTGCGGCGCATCTGCGTCGCGGGGAACGAGGCGATGCGCGTGGTTCCCGCCGGCAGCGGCAGCAGGAACTGGCCCAGGTGGAAACGCGCCGACATGCGCACGCGATAGGGCGGCGGTCCCTGCTGCGGGTTCCGCTCCAGCACCCAGGTTTCGTTGTCGGCCTCGGAATCCAGGTTCTCCATCGGCGCGCCGCGCGCGACCCAGATGCCGGCGACGTAGGTGTTGTAGCTGGCGCGGTGCAGTAGTTGATGATGCGGCTGCACGCGACCGGCATCCTTGCGGTCGGCGTAGACGCGCAACACGATCGCGTCGTATTTTTTCAGCCGCCCCAGTGAGCCCAACTCCGTGCGCGAACGGTAGGGATCCGGATCGACGCCGTGCACGTTGAGGTCCAGCACCCAGTCGACCAGCATCAGCTGGGCCTGCGCGAGCCCGACATGGCTCACGTGCCCGAGCGCCGCGGCTGCGCTCAGCATCAGGGCGGCGACGGCGAGGCCCCCGCGCCCGCGCGGTCGCGCCGCGTAGATCAGCAAGGCGGTGCCGGCCACGGCCGCGATGTAGAACTCCGGCCCCCGCTGGTTGGCCATGCCCGCCGCCAGCAGCGCGAGGGCGGCATAGACCGCGCTCACGTCCACGGGCGGATCCTTGACGTCGGGTTGCTCGCGCTTGAGCTTGCGCATGTAGCGGAACAGCGCCGAGAGCGGGATGCGCCGGTCCGCGCTCACCAGTTGCGCCGCGAAAATCGGCGACAGCACGATCGGCAGCCAGGTGAAGGCCTCGAGGATGCCTCGTCCGATGCCCCGGTTGGCGGCGAGCAACGCGGCCAGCAGGACGAAGCCGATCGTGGAAAGGTCGGCGATCGTGGAGTGCTCATTGGCGCCGAGGTCGATGCGCAGCCGCATCGCGCGCAGCGACTCCAGCACGATCCCCAGCAGGACGCCGATGATGAGGTTGCCGCTCTGCCAGCCCCAGAAGGCGAGCGCGATGCCGATCAGCAGCGCCGGCGCGTTCATCGCAGCCCGGCCAGCCCCAGTTCGATTTTGCCCGGCACCAGCAGCAGGACGCCGGGGGGCGGTTCAGGCGGCGCGTCCCGTTCCGTGCAAACCAGCAAAGCGCGCACGTCCGCGCCCGTGGCCCGGAGCGCGGCCGCCAGCTTGCGCCGCTCTTCATCCCAGGAAAGCAGGATCAGGATCACGCTCGAGAGGCTGTCGCGGCGCGCGACCACGGCGCGCGAGAGTTCGGAAAATGCGCCGACGTCGCTCGGCCCCACCGCGGCGAGCACTTCCAGCATGTGTTCGGACTGCAGCTGGCCGCGCCCGGCGGTATAGGCGCGGACGCCGGAATCAACGAAAAGAAGGTCGAGCAGGCATTCGTGCGTGTCCATGGTGTAGACGAAGGAGGCGGCGAGCGCGACCGCGTCCTCGAAGGCTGCGTCTTCGCCGCGCCCGGTGCCGGTGTCCAGCACCAGCGCATGACGCTCGAAGAACTCGTCCTGGTACTCCTTCACGACCGGCTTGCCGGTGCGCGCGTAGCTCTTCCAGTGCACGCGCTGCAGCGGGTCGCCCGGGCGATAGTCGCGCAGCGCCAGGAACTCCTCGGAGTCGCCCACCGAGGCGGCGAGCGACACGCCGCCGGGCTGGAACTTGCGCCGGCCCGGCAGCGCGATTTCCGGCAGGCGGTAGCGGCGCGGCAGCGCGGTCAGGCGGGCCGCGAGCGGCAGGCGCGCAAGTCCGCGCACCAGCCCGAGCGGGTCGGTCCGGCCGACCGTGAGTCCGGCGAATTCAATGCGGCCGCGGCGGCGCGGCGTGAAGGCGAGACGCAGTTCGCGCCGTTCACCCGGCGCGATGGCGCCCAGCTCGACGCGCTGCACGTCGCGCGGCAGCCGGCGCTCGATCAGCCAGCGCCAGCGGAAATAGCCGATCGTGCGGTCCCACCAGTTGCGGCGCTCCTCGCCCGGCTCGCGCGCGCGGCGCCATTCTTCATACGCAGGGCGGGGATCGCGGAACTGCTCCAGCACGGAGGCGCCCTCGAGCGCGTGCGCGCCGCGGTTGGCGAGCACGACGCGGTACTGGCAAGGTTCGCCGGCAGTGGCGTAGCGCGGCAGGTCGCGGCTCGATTCCAGGCGTGCGCGAAAAAAAAGGCTCGCCAGGTAGCTCAAGACCAGCAGCACGAAGAGAAACGTAAAGGCGCGGTAGGTGACCGTCTGGTTGGTGTCCAGGCCGGCGGCCGCCGCCATGCTGCAGGTGCCCAGCACAAGCCAGCCGGCGGGGGTCAGCCGTTCACGCATTCCCTGATCGAGCGCGCTGGCGATGCGCAGCGCGCGGAAAATCGCCCGCCTCATGTCGGCGCAGGGCGATTCACGCCGGGACCGGCACCTCGCGCAGGATGCCCGCGACCAGCGCCGCAGCGGTAGCGCCGGCGAACTTCGCCTGCGGATCGAGCACCATGCGGTGCGCAAGCACCGGTACGGCGAGTTCGTGCAGGTGCTCCGGGCGCACGTATTCCTCGCCGTCGAACAGCGCCAGCGCCCTGGCCGCGCCGGCGAGCGCGATCGAGGCGCGCGGCCCGCAGCCGAGCTGGACCTGCGGTGCGCTGCGCGTGCGGCGCACGATTTCCACGACATAGCGGCGCAGTTCGTCGGCGAGGCGCACGTGGCGCACGCGTTCCTTCAGCGCCAGCACTTCTTCGCGCGTTGCTGCCGCGCGCAGGCCCGCGAGCGGGTGACCGAAATCCTGCGCCGCGAGCACCTCGGCTTCCACGTCGGCGTCGACGTAGCCCAGCGCGATGCACATCGCAAACCGGTCCATCTGCGCCTCGGGCAGCGGATAGGTGCCGCGGAATTCAACCGGATTCTGCGTCGCGACGACGAAGAACAGCTCGTCCATCGCGTGCGTGCGCCCTTCGACCGAAACCTGGCCCTCGGCCATCACCTCGAGCAGGGCCGACTGCGTGCGCGGCGAAGCGCGGTTGATCTCGTCGGCCAGCAGGATCGAGGTGAACACGGGCCCGGAACGGAATTCGAACACCTGCTCCTTCTGGTTGAAGATCGAGACGCCGAGGATGTCGGAGGGGAGCAAGTCGGGCGTGAACTGCACGCGCGTGAAGCGCGCGCCGATGGAGGCGGCGAGGCTTTTCGCGAGCGTGGTTTTTCCCGTGCCAGGGTAATCCTCGATCAGCACGTGGCCCCCCGAGGCGAACGCGGCCAGCAGCTTGCGCACCCCGTCGCGGCTGCCGCGCATCACCTTCTCGATATTGCCGGCGATGCGGGCAAACAGCGCGGCGCCTTCGGCGGCCGGCGGCAGCGCTGCGGACCCGGCGTTCAAGGTTCCTACGCTTCCTGCAGGCGCCGTTCGCGGACCGTCTGCGCGAAGGCGAGCACCGCGCGCGCGAGGGCGGTACGGTCTTCCAGCGTGCGCATCACGGTGTTGGTGACCAGCACTTCCATGCCGCTCGCGCGCACGTCCTCCGCGCTCGCCTGGTCCTCGGTATCGATCACGAAGCCGTCGATGAGGCGCAGGTACTCCAGGGCGGCGCGGCGCGCCGAGGCTTCGTGGCCGAGTTCCCGCATGATCTTGCCAGCCGAACCCCTCAGCGCCTTGCCGCCGACGATGGGCGTGACCGCGATCACCGGGGCGCCACGCTTGCGCAACATGTCGCGCATATTGGGCACTTCGAGGATCGGGCGGATGGTGTGGTACGGGTTGGCCGGGCAAATCACCACCGCTTCCAGGTCTTCCGAATCGAGCGCGTCGGACACTTCCTGCGTCAGTCTCGCGTCCTCAGCGCCGGCGTACTTGAAGCCGGTGACCACCGGCTCGCAGGCGAGGGTATCGAAGTACTCCTGGAAACTCACTTCGCCGTCCTCGGTGAGGACGTAGGTGCGCACCCGGTCGTCGCTCATCGGCAATATGCGCGCCGCGATGCCCAGCTGGCGGCAGAAATCGAGCGTGATCTCGGTAAGGCCCCGGTCCTCGGCAAGCCAGGCGGTGCGCAGCAGCGGCGCGGCCAGTCCACGGTCGCCGAGCGAGAGCCGGTCCGGGCCGCCGAACTGCTTCAGCGTGGCAAACAGCGCATGGCTCTCTCCGGCCGGCTCCCAGGCCGCGGCCGGGTTCGCCATGCCCGCCAGCACGTACAGCACGGTGTCGATATCGGGGGAAAAGCGCAGCGTCAGGTGTTCGTAGTCGTCGCCCGTATTCACGATCGCGGCCAGGTCCTTGCCGCGCAGCCGGTACAGGCCGTCCACCAGCTTTGCTCCGCCCACCTGACCCGTCAGCGCAACGACAGTTCCCATCCCGCTAGTGTACCGGGATCGGTTCGCGCGCCAGCGCCGGTTGCGGCCCGCTCAGTACCGCCAGCTGCCCGAGTTCCGCAGCCGTGTGACGGCGCAGCAGGCAGCGCGGTGGCGTGCCCTCGACGCGCGCGCCGGCTCGTGCACCGGCGTGCAGGGCGACGGCGTCGGAGAGGCAGACCGGTTCGTGGCATTGCTTTTCCTCGCAATGATCGCCGCCGAGCGCGGCCAGCCGTACGCGTGCCAGGGCGGGCTGCGCGGGAAAGGCATTCTTCCAGGGCTGCGTGGGGCCGAAGTAGGTCGTGGTCGGAATGCCGATCGCGGCCGCGAGGTGATACAGGCCGGTGTCGGTCGAGTACAGGTGCTCGAGGCGGCAAAGCGCTTCGACGAGGGCGGGCAAGGTACTGAACCGCTCGAATTGCGCGCCGGCGGGCAGGCCCGAAATTTTCCCCGCTTCAAGCAGTCGCTGCGCGTCCCGGTCCGCGGGATTGACGAGCACCCGGACTTCGCAGCCGGGATGCCAGCGCGCGAGTGCGGCGATCAATGCATGAACTGTGGCGGGCGCCATGCTGCGCCGCGGCTCGTCCGATACCGGGGCCACCGCGACGATTCTCGCGGGGCGGCGCCGCGCCGCGAGGCTGGAAATGCACGCGCGCTGAGGCGCCGCCAGCCCGGGCTCGTAGGCGCGCGCGACCAGCCATGCCGGCTCGAAATGCCGGTGATCGTCCGGCACCTGCGGCCACTGCGTGTAGAGGTCCTTGAAGCGCCCGTCGAGAAAAATCCTCCGGCGCGCGCGCACCATGCGGCCCAGCCGTGCGATCGGCGGGCCGGCGCCGACCAGGACGAGCAAGGCGTCGAACGGAGCTTCGAACAGGCGCAGCCGCGCGAGCTTCGCGTACAGCGCCAGCCGGCTGGAAAAGCCGATCACGCGCAGGCCGGTTTCGCGTTCGAAGAGCGGCGCGTAGTTGGCGCGCACCAGCAGGGTCACGTCATCGCCGGGATAGGCATCCGCAAACGCCCGCACCGTGGCGAACGCGACCACCGTTTCGCCAAGTTTGCCGCGCAGGACGAACAATATCCTGCGCGTCACAGTCTTGCCGCGAGTTCCGCGCCCTCCAGCATGGCGCGCTTGGCGTCCAGCTCGCCGGCTTCCTTGGCGCCGCCGATGAGGTGAAGATTTTTTGCTTCCCTGGAAAAAGGAACAAACGAATCCTGACCGGCGCACACAATGACCGTGTCCGCGACTATCAGCGTTTCCTTTCCTTCCGCAGCGATGTGCACGCCGGCGTCGTCGATCTTCCGGTACTCGACGCCCTTGATCATGTCGACGCCGTTGCGCAGCAGTTCGGTCCGGTGCACCCAGCCGGTGGTGCGCCCGAGCGTGCTGCCGAAAGGCGTCGTCGAGCGTTTCAACATGGTGATTTTCAGATTTTCATGAGGTTTTTCCGCACCCTCAAGGGAAAGGCCGCCTGAAACGGAAGAGTCCTCGGAAATGCCCCAATGCCTGTTGAACTCCTTGAATTCCAGCGCAGCCCGGCTGGACCGCTCGAGCAGATAGAGCGCCACGTCAAAGCCGATGCCGCCGGCGCCGAGAATGACGACGTTTCTCCCCGCCTGCGCGCGGCCAGAAAGCAAGTCCACATATCCGGTGACGCTCCGGTGGTCGAGGCCGGGGATTGCCGGCTTGCGCGGCACGATGCCGGTCGCAAGGACCACCTCGTCGAATTGCGCGAGTTCGGCCCGCGTCGCGGGATGGTTCAGCAGCACGCGGGCGCCGGCGCGCCGCAGCCGCTCGCCATAGTAGGCCACCGATTCGGCGAACTCCTGCTTGCCGGGGATTTTCTTCGCGAGATTGAACTGGCCGCCGAGTTCGGCGGCCCTTTCGAACAGCGTCACCTCGTGCCCGCGCTCGGCCGCCACCGCGGCGCAGGAAAGGCCCGCCGGCCCGCCGCCGACGACGGCGATCTTCTTTTTGCTCTTTACGGGAATGAAGACCAGGGAAGTTTCGCGGCCTGCTCTGGGATTGACGACACAACTCGCCGGCTGGCCGATGAAATAATGGTCCAGGCAGGCCTGGTTGCAGGCGATGCAGATGTTGATGCCGGCGCGGTCGCCGGCCTTCGACTTGTTCGCAAAATCGGCGTCCGACAGCATCGCGCGCGCAAGCGACACCATGTCGGCGTCGCCGCGCGCGAGGATGTCTTCCGCGATCTCCGGTGCGTTGATGCGATTCGAGGCGATCACGGGAATCTTCACCGCCTCCCTGATGCGCCGCGCCGCCCAGGCGAAGCCGGCGCGCGGCACGGCCTGCGCGATGGTGGGAATCCTCGCCTCGTGCCAGCCGATGCCGGTGTTGAGGAGGGTCGCGCCCGCGCGCTCGATGGCTTTGGCGAGTTGTACCGTCTCGGCGCCGCTCAGGCCGCCTTCGACCAGGTCGAGGGCGGAGATGCGGAACACGATGATGAAGTGCGGTCCGGTCGCCGCGCGCGTCTGGCGCACGATCTCGAGCGCGAAGCGCATGCGGTTCTCCAGCGAGCCGCCCCAGTCGTCCTTGCGCTGGTTGGTGCGCAGCGCGAGGAACTGCGTGATGAGGTAGCCCTCCGAGCCCATGATCTCGACGCCGTCGTAACCCGCGACCTGCGCGAGCACCGCCGCGCGCACGAAATCGCCGATGGTCTGCTCGATCTCCGGCGCGGCGAGCTCGCGCGGCGGGCGGGGATTGATCCCGGACTTGAGCGCGGAGGGGGCAACGATATCCTGGTGAAAGCCGTAGCGGCCCGAATGCAGGATCTGCAGCACGATGCGGCCGCCTGCGTCGTGCACCGCCCGCGGCACGGGCTTGTGCCGTTCCGCGTCCTCCTTGGTGCTCATCTGCGCGCGATGCGCGGAGAGTTCGCCCGCGTCGTTGGGCGAGAAGCCGCCGGTGGCGATCAGCGCCGCGCCGCCTTTGGCGCGTTCGGCGTAGAACGCCGCAAGCCGCGGCATGCCATCAGGGCGCGCTTCGAGACCGGTGTGCATCGAGCCCATGAGGATGCGGTTGGGAAGCTGCACGCCCGGCAGGTCGAGCGGACGGAAAAGCTGGGGATAGGCGGACATCGATCCGCGATTCTAGCCGCGTGTCACCAGTACCGTTCCGGCAAGAATCAAAACGCCGCCGGCGAGCGCGCTGGCGGGCAGCGCTTCGCCCAGAAACAGCATCCCCCAGAACACCGCAAACAGGGGCATCAGGTAGGTCACGGTAAGCGCGCGCGTCGCGCCCGTGTCGGCGATCAGGCGGAAGTACAACACCATGCCGAGCGCGTTGCCGAGCAGGGCCAGCGCCAGCAGGTTGCACAGCGCCAGCGCGGTGGGCTCGGCGGGAGGCGGCGAAAACGCCAGCAGCGGCAGCAGCATCGCCGCCCCGGTGAGCTGGCTCCCGACCGCGACGCCGCGCGAGGGCGTCTGCGCGGCAAACCTGCGCAGCACCACGCCGGTGTAGCCGTAGCACAGGCAGGCGGCGAGGCAGGCGGCGACCGCGGCGGCGAACATCGGCGTCGCCGCGAACTCGCCGGGTTGGGCGATCAGCGCGACGCCGCAGGCGCCGGCCGCGCAGCCGGCGATCTTGCGGGCCGTCAGCCGCTCGCCGAGAAACAGCGCGGCAAACACCGCGCCGAACATCGGCGAAGTGGAATTGAGAATCGCGGCGAGCGCT
>Ga0315912_10002334_pt1 | contig 20516 bp, 15 predicted proteins | sample VfabasoilMG_FD_204469 | JGI IMG/M metagenome (GOLD analysis project Ga0315912, IMG submission 204469) | Garden soil microbial communities collected in Santa Monica, California, United States - V. faba soil | ecosystem: Environmental > Terrestrial > Soil > Garden | place: USA: California...
CTCGAGCTGCTCGAACAACGGCGTGCCGGGATACGGCGTGAGGATGTGGAACGTCGCGCACTCGAGGCGGTTCTGCTCGATCCACTCGACGGTCTTCTCGAACACGCCGGCATCGTCGTGATCGAAGCCGAGCACGAAGCTGCCGTTCACTTGAATACCGTTCTCGTGCAGGATTGCGACGCGCCGCGCGTAGTCGTCGGGAACGGGCGAGCGCTTGCCGGCGTCCTCGATGTTGCCGGCGTTCAGCGACTCGAAACCGATGAACACGCCCGTGCACCCCGCGAGCGCCATCTCGCGCACGAGCGTCGGATCGTCCGTGACGTCGATCGTCAGCGCAGCGCTCCAGATGATCTCGAGCGGCGCCAGCGCGCGACATAGCTCACGCAGGTAGTCGGGCCGCGAGCCCAAGTTGTTGTCGACGAACACCGCATACGGCTGGCCGTCGGCCCGGAGCTCCGCGACGATCTGCTCGGCGTCGCGCAGTCGATACGGCATGTGCAAACCGTCGGTCGAGAGATAGCAGAAGCCGCAGCGGTTGTGACACCCGCGCGTCGCGATGACGCTCGACGTCGTGAGAAAGCCGTCGCGCGGCAACAGGTCGCGGCGCGGCGGCGGATCGTCGCGATACGGCTTACGGTAGTCGCCACGATACACGGGCTGCAGCGTGCCCTGCTCGACGTCGTCGAGAATTTTCGCCCAGAGCTGCACGCCCTCACCGAACGCAATCGCGTCCGCGTGCGGCGCCGCTTCGTCGGGCGCCGTCAGCACGTGGAGCCCGCCGAGGATGACCTTCGCGCCCCATTGCCGATACCAGCGCGCGAGCTCGTAGGCGCGCTTCGCGAACGTCAGGTGCACGCTGATCGCGACGACTTCCGGAAATGGGTCGAGAGGCGGCGGACCCTGTAGCAGATTCTCGTCCCAGTACTCGAGCTCCCAATGAGCCGGAGTCGCGCCAGCGATGGCCGTGAGCGCGAGCGACGGCGTCAGCACGTGTTTGCCGAAGCTCGCGTGCGGGTCTTTGCGGTAGAACGGGTTGATCAGCAGCGCGTAGCGCCGGCGCCGCGGCCCCGGGATCGCGTTGGGATCGAGCGGCGGCGCAACCGCCATCGGCTCCGGCAGCCAAAGGGGTTTGAGTCTCGGCACGGGCCACCTCTTAGATCCTGGCTTTGGCTATCGTCAAGTACTTTGCAAGGCAAAGTCAACTGGCCGATACTCGCGCTGCGCCAGACGCGACGAGAGGGAGAACGGAGACCCGGCGATCAGCCCGTGGAGAAAGTCTTTTCGCGCGCCGTGATGAACTCGAGCAGCACGGGCGTGCCTTCTTGCGTCATGCGAATGCCGCGCACGAGTGCGTGCAGCACTTGGTCCGGCTCCGTCACGCGCTCGCCATAGCCGCCCATCGCCTTCGCGAAGTCGGCGTAGTTGCCCGAGATGTCGGTCGAGCCGTACTTCTGGCGCGAGAGCACCATATCGTCGTCTTCGGTCGCCATCGCGAAGTTGTTCGACAGGATCGAGAGGATCGGAATCTTCGCGCGCGCACAGGTTTCGAAGTCCATGCCCGTCATGCCGATCGCCGCGTCGCCCCAAAAGTTCACGCACAGCTTGTCGGGGTGCGCAACCTTCGCGCCCATCGCGAGGCCGAGCCCGTAACCGAGCTGCGTGCTCTTGCCCCAGCCGATGTACGTCAACGGAGCGACGGGATTCCAGAACGGCGACAGCTCGTCGCGCGGGCTGCCCGCGTCGTGCGTGATGATCGTGTTCGGCACGTCGGCGACTTGCAGCAGCTCATTGATGATGCGATACGGCGACAACGGCTTCGCGTCGCTCGTGAGGTGCGGCCGCCATTCGGCGAGCCACGGATCCTTCTGCGACTTGATCCGCGCCGTGACCTCGCGCATACGGCCGCGCGGCCGCCCGCGCAGCCGGTCGTTCAGCGAATCGAGCAACATTGCGAGCGCGAGCTTCGAGTCACCGACGAGCGCGTGCTCGGCCGGAATCGCCTTGTCGACATCGGCGGAGTCGACCGTGTTGTGGATGAAGATCTTGTCCTTGGTCGGGAACCGAATGCCGTAGCTCGTCGGCGTGAAGCTGGCACCGATGCCGAATACGACGTCGGCGTCGGCGACGTGCGTCGCGACCGCGCGCGGCAGCGTGCGGCCGCCCGAGCCGAGCGACAACGCATGATTCTCGGGAAACGCGCTCTTGCCCTCGAGGCTCGTCGTCACGGGCGCCTCGAGCAGCTCGGCGAGCTCCTTGAGCTCCGGCCAGGCTTTGGCGTAGTGAACGCCCTGCCCTGCGTAGATCAACGGCAGCCGCGCCGCGAGCAGCGCTTCGGCCGCGGCGTCGACGTCACGCGCGTCCGGCGCGCTGAGCATGCGGCGCGTCGCGCGGTAATCGATCTCGCCCGGCACTTCCGCGGTCCACATATCCGCCGGAATCTCGACGAGCGTCGGCCCCGGCCGCCCGTTGCGCGCGATGCTGAAAGCGCGGCGCAGCGCCGGCACGAGCATCTCCGTCGCCATGACGGTTTCGGCCTGCTTCGTCACGTGCCTGAAATTCAGCGACGAGCTGAAGTACGGCTTCATGTAGTGCCGCTCTCGCGGCGCGCCGCCGGCCACGACGACGAGCGGCACGCCTTCCGAGTACGCCTGCGCGACGGAGCCGAAGGCGTTCTCGATGCCGGGGCCGTGCTGGCAGCAGAACACGCTGACCTTGTCGCCCGACGTCATGCGCCCGACCGCATCGGCCATCGCGCAGCCGACGCGTTCCTGACGCACGACGAGCGGCCGGATGTCGATCGCCGCCGCGAATTCCGTCAACGGGTTCAGCGGATACGTGAACAGAATGTCCACGCCCTCGCGCTTCAAAACCTCAGCAATGACTTGACCGACGTTCATGACCCATCCCCCTTGTCTTGTTAGAGGTCAGCCGCCGAGCGAGCGGCTCAGTCGAGGTCGCGCGCTTCCTTGCTGATCTCCGTGTCGCCGGGCTTGCGCAACATCTTGTCGATCTCGTCGATGTGCGCTTCTTCTTGCGCGATCAAGCTGCGCGCGTACTCCTCGAGCGCAACCGACTTGCCTTCGACGAGCTTCAGCAGCTTCGTGTAGAGCGCGAGCGCGTTGTGCTCGGCCTGCAGCGTCTCACGCAGAATCTGCCCGATGTCGTGCTGATGCGTCTCGAGTAAGCTGCCGATCGCGAGCGACGGATGCCCGCCGAGCCGCGTGACCATCTCGCCGGCCTGCTGCGCGTGCTGCAGCGACTCGGTCGCCTCGTCTTGGAACCATTTGACGATCGGAATGCGGCTGTAGCCGAAGATCATCATCGAGTAATGCGTATAGCGCACGACTCCCGCGAGCTCGCATTCCAAGATCCGATTGAGCTGGTCGATGACCTTCTTCGTATTGAGCGCCATGGCGGTTCCTTCTCTGGTTGTCAGGCAAAACGAGGCAAGAGCGCGAGCGCGTTGGCGCGCTCGACCCGCGCGAGCTCCTCTGCGCTGAAGCCCACGGTCTGTAGACCCTTGAGCTGCGGCGCCCCGTCGAAGAACGGCGCGTCCGTGCCGAATACGATCTGCGACGCACCGACGAGCGTCTTCAACGCTTGCATGTTGACGGGGTTCGCCGAGCCCGCGGTGTCGTAGTAGAAGCGCCGCAGGTGGTGCAAGCGCGAGTTCGGCGCAGCCGGCGCGCGCAAAGCTTCGGCGCTCATCTCGGCCCCGAGCAAACGCCCCGCGACGCCGACGAGCGGCCCGCCCGCGTGCGAGAAGATGAAGCGCACGTCCGGGCAGCGCGTCGCCGTCTCGCTGACGACCAAGCTCGCGATCGTGCGCATCGTGTCCATCGGATACTCGAGCATCTGATTCGGCACGCGCGGCAACAGGCCCGAGCAGCACGCCGCGTCGGTCGGGTGAACGTAGACGACGGCTTTGCGGCGGTTCAGCTCGTCGAGCACGGGCGCGAAGCTCGGGTCGCCGAGCCAAGCGTTGCCGTAGCTCGTGAGGACACCAAAGCCGTCGGCTTTCAGCGTATCGAGCGCGTACTCGATCTCGCGCAACGATCCGTCCACGTCGGGCAGCGGCAACACCGCGAACAAGCCGAAACGCCCCTTGTGATCGCCGACCATGCGCGCGGCCGCGAACTCGTTCATCTCGCGTGCGAGCCGCCGCGCTTCCTCGGCATCGCCGAACCACACGCCGGGCGCCGTGATCGACAACATCGCCGTCTCGATTCCGACCCTATCGAGCTGCTCGACGGCCCACGCCGGCGAGTAGTCGCGCCACGCCGCGAACCCGGGAATCGGCGTTGCCGGCGTGTTCTTCGCCGTCAACAGCGCGTGGAACGCCGGGCTCACGAAATGTTGGTGCACGTCGATGCGCCGAGTGCCGCCTGCCTGGCCACGCAACACGCCCACCGGCGCCAGCGCTGCGGCGCCCGCCAACGCGAGCGCATTCAAAACTTCACGCCGGCTCAAGTCCGTTCGATTCACGTTGCGCTTCTCCCCCGAGAGCCCGTAGGCTCGTGCCCGCCCGCCTCGTTTGTATCCTGCGCCATCGACCGATTCAAGGACTATATGGCTTCTCGACGCGCCGCCCGGCCCCGGCTGGCCGGCCTCACCTCCGTCGAGTTCATGAAGCGGCATTGGCAACGCAAACCGCTGCTCGCGCGGCAGGCGCTCCCCGACGTTGCGCCGCTGTCGCGCGCCGAGCTGTTTGCGCTCGCACGCCGCGACGACGTCGAATCGCGCCTGGTGCGCAAGCGCGCCGGCCGCTGGTCTCTCGCGCACGGGCCGTTCCCGCGCAACTCCCTACCGCCCGTGCGGGAACCCGCGTGGACGTTGCTCGTGCAAGGCGTCGACTTGCACGACGAAGCCGCGCACGCGCTGCTCGAGCGGTTCCGGTTCGTTCCCGACGCGCGGCTCGACGACGTCATGATCTCGTGGGCCAGCGACGGGGGCGGCGTCGGCCCGCACGTCGACAGTTACGACGTGTTCCTGCTGCAGACGAGCGGCACGCGCCGCTGGCGAATCGCGCGCCGCTACGACGCAACGCTCGATGCGCGCGCGCCGCTCAAGATCCTGCGGCGCTTCGTCGCGGAGAACGAATACGTGCTCGGTCCGGGCGACCTCCTGTATCTGCCGCCGGGCTGGGCACACGAAGGCGTAGCGGTCGGCGGAAACTGCATGACTTGCTCGATCGGCATGCGCGCGCCGCAGCGCGGCGCGCTCGCCGGCGAGATCGCGCAACGCTTGGCCGAAACGTTCGAAGACGCTGCGCTCTATCGCGACGCGGGCCAAGGCGCGACACACGCGCCGGCGGCCATACCGCCGGCGCTCGGCCGCTTCGCGCGCCAAGCGCTGCGCCGCCTCGCGAGCCGGCCGGGGGCCGTCGCGCGTGCGCTCGGCGAGGTTCTGAGCGAGCCCAAGGCGAACGTCTGGTTCGAGAAACGCAGGGCACGCTGGCGACCTAAGGCCGTCGCGCTCGATCGGCGCACACGCATGCTGTACGACGCCAAGCTGCTGTTCATCAACGGCGAAGCCGTGCAGGTGCGCGGCGGCGACGCGGCCCTGCTACGCCGGCTCGCGGACGAACGGGCGCTCGACGCGCGTGCCGTCGGCCGCGCCAGCGCGGCGGCTCGGCAACTGCTCTCGGAATGGTTCGCGGCGGGGTGGCTCCGCTGACGGAGTCAAGGGCGGCACGCACGGGCGGCGTCATTAAGAAAGGCCAAGCAACCCCCTTCGGGGCGCAGGAAGCGCTAAATTGCACGTCGAAACGTTGGGGAATTCAGCAAATGTCGAGACAACCACTGAGCCGCCGCGCGCTAGTCGTCACGTTCGCAGCCACGCTCTGCGGCGCCGCGATTTCCGCAGCCGAGGCGCAGCGGCCCGATTTCACGGGCCTCTATGAGTCATACCGTGACCCGTCGCAGGCTCGGGGCCCCGGCGGCGCGCGAGCGGCGCTTCCGCTGACCGACGAGGGCAAGCGCCGCGTCGCGGAGTATCAGACGCTCGCCGGGCCCACGCGGCTGAACGGCGCCACGTTCTGCGCCGACTACGGCGTGCCGAGCATGATGAGCCTGCCGGGGGCATACCCGATCGAGTTCATCCAAAAAGGCGATCAGCTCACGATCATCTACGAGGTCAACAACGAGACGCGGCGCGTCTACATCGGCGACCGGCAGCTTCCTCCCGAGCAGCGGCTCCCGAGCCGCGCGGGCTACTCCGCGGGTCATTGGGAGGGCGACGTGCTCGTCGTCAAAACCACCGACTTGCTCGATGCTCAGGATCAGTCCGGCAGCCCGTATTCCGATCAGGCTACGATCGACGAGCGCTTCTCCATGGCGCAGGGCGCGAACGGCACGAAGATCTTGACCTATCAGGCAAAGATCACGGATCCCGTGTACTACACGGAGCCGATCGACATCGAGCGCAAGTATCAGCCGTACGACGGCTTCATCATTCCGTACGGCTGCCAGGACGAGCTGTGGTACGAACTGCTCGACCTGCGGCGCGAACAATTGGAGTCCGGCAAGCCGGTCGAGGCGCGCATGAGCGACGTCTACAAGGTCCGCGAGGATCGGGAATAGTTAACGTAGGTCTCGCGCGCTCGCGAGACGAGGAGACTGTATGAGAAACATCAAGACGTTCGTCGCCGCGGTCGGCGGCTCCGCTCTCGCGCTTTGCGCAGCGGTGGCGATGGCGCATCACTCGGCCGCGCAATTCGACTTCGCACAGCGCGTCACGATCGAAGGCACCGTCAAGGAGTTCAACGTCACGAATCCCCACACGTGGGCGACCGTGGAGCTCACCGACGACAAGCGCGGCACGCGCGACGCTCAGTACGAAGGACACAGCGCGAGCCACTTCTATCGCGCCGGCTACACGCGCGACATGGTCAAGGTCGGCGACAAGATCGCGATCTTGATTGCGCCGCGCAGGGACGGCGAGGACGGCGGCTTCATCCAAGCCTTCACCGTGAACGGCAAGACCGTCGGCTTCGGCGGTTTGTCGCCGGAGACGGGCAAGCGCGTCGAGGGCGGCTCGAACTGATTCTCGCGCGCCGTCGGCGCTTCGGCTCACGCTCGCACGCGAACGTGCGAGCGCTCCCCTCTCGATTGCCTTTGATGCCCAAAGTGGCGGATTCTGTTCGCAACAGCGCTACCTACGGCAGGGCCGATGCGTCGCACTCGCAGAGCACCGCTGGTCAGGCTCGGGCTCTTGATCCTCGTGATGCTTTCGCTCGCGCAAACCACCGACGTGGTGAGGCGGGGCTCCCCGGCGGATGCTCGATTCTTCCAGATGACGGTCTGGGCCTACGAGAATCCGGGACCGAATTGGGAGAGCACGATTACCGACGTCGACGTGCCGATGTTCGGGTATGGGAACCCACAGCCGCCCGAGCTCTCGATCGTGCGATTCGACGGCTGGTACCAAACTGCATTGCCCGTGTCGGCGGCGGTTTACGACTGGTCGCGGATCCTGGCCGTCGTCGTCGACGAGCCGTACGCAACTCGTCTCGACGAGGTCGCATGGACCGGTCCTCCCGTCGAGAACTACCGCGCCTTGAACCCGTGCTATCAGCACGAGGGAAACGCCGCTCGTAGGGCCAACGTGCTCGAGACCCGAGCCAAGCTGCTGAGCCTGGCGAGCTCCATGCACGACGTCGCGCCGCGAACACGCTTTTGGGTGAACTTCCACGAGCACGAGGTGACGTGGATGCGCGACGTCGACTGTCCGCTGACTCTGAACGATCCCGCGATCGACGTCGTGTCGCTGGACAAGTACGAGGTCCCGTTCTCTTCGCTCGAAGACGAATACGAGTGGTTCGTCTCCAGCATGCCGCAGCAGCAACTCGCGCTCGTCCCGGGCACCTTCTGGATGGCCGACGAGAGTCCTTATCCCGCGCGCAACATCCTCTACGGCTACTTCGACTATGCGAACCGTAAGAATCGAGTCTGCGATGTTGGGCTCGGGCGCGTGGGACGCACGGGCCACTATGACGGCTGCCGGGTCTGGATCGTCGCCGGATGGTCCTCGATTCCGTGGTACGCCGTCCTGGACGCGACCATTCGCACGGAGTACGTGCCCGGCGTCAACAACTACGTTGGCCTGCTGCACCCGAGCTCCGCTCCGATAGCGGACGCCTGGCGCTCCGAGCTCGCCAAAGCTCCTCGGCGTCGCTAAGGGGGTGCGGCGGTGGCCGCCGCCGACTCGGAGAGCAAACCTTTCAGCTCCGGAATGCACGAGCCGCAGTTCGTGCCGGCTTTCAGCGCCTTGCCGATTTGCTCGACCGACACGAGCTTGTCGCCGCGGATCGCGCGCAACAGCGTCGAGCGGCCGACGGCGAAGCACGAGCAGACGACGGGGCCGCTCTCGGGCGTGCCTTTCGGCGCGCGCCCCGCGAGGATCGCGAGACGATCCGCATCCGAGAGTGTCCGCGACGCGAACAACGTCGCGATCCAGTTGCGCGACGGCAGCCACTTTGCCGTCGCGACGAACACGCATGCCTGTAGCGAGTCGCCCTCGACGCTCGCTCCGCGATAGCGCCCGCCCGCTACGTCCGTGAGCTCGATACGCGAAGCCCTCGGGCCGAGCAACGTGTCGGCCCAATCGGGCCACGATGCCGGCAGCTCGTCGCCGGCGATCTCGTACCGCCAGTACCCCGCCCCGCGCGACATCGCGCGATACGACACGGCCGGAAGCTCGAGCGGAGCGCGCGACAGCGCGAAGCCGTACCACTGCGGCTCGTAGCGCCGCACGCGCGCGGGCGCACACTTCAGCTCCGGTTGACCCGACACGGGATCGACCGCCGAGGGAATCAGCGCGCAAACGCGCGCGTTGCTCGCGAACACGCTGCCCCAGTGCATCGGGACGAACGCTTGCCCCGGCGTGACCGAGTCCGTGATCTCGAGCCGCACGACGATGCGGCCCACCGGCGTCGCAACTTCGACGAGGTCGCCGAACGTCAAGCCGAAACGCGCCGCATCGAGCGGGTGAAGCTCGACGAACGGTTCCGCGTAATGGCCCGACAAGCGCGCCGATTTGCCGGTCCGCGTCATCGTGTGCCACTGATCGCGCACGCGGCCCGTGTTGAGCACGAGCGGATAGTCGGCAGTCGGCTGCGAGGCCGGCGCTCGAGGCGGCGTGGGCACGAGCTGCGCCCTGCGGCTCGGCGTGAAGAAGCGGCCGTCGGCGAAGAGCCGCGACGGCGGAGCGGCGGCGGACTCGCGCGGCCATTGGAACGGCTGCAGCGTTTCGTACTCGGCGTCGTCGATCGCGGCGACCGCGCCGATGTCGAAGTCGCGCGTGCCGCCGTTCTCGAACGCGGACAGCCGCGCGTGCTCGCGGAAGATCGCGGCCGGCGAGTCGAAGGCGAACGCGCCGCCGAACCCCATGCGTCGCGCGACCTCCGTCACGATCCACCAGTCGGGCTGCGCCTCGCCCGGCGCTGCCAGGAAACGCCGCTGGCGCGAGATGCGCCGCTCCGAGTTCGTGACGGTGCCGGACTTCTCGCCCCACGTCGCTGCCGGCAAGAGCACGTGCGCGCAAGCCGCCGTGTCCGTATCGCGCATGCAATCGGAAACGACGACGAGCTCGCAGCGCGCAAGCGCGCGGCGCACACGATCGGCGTCGGGCATGCTGACGACGGGATTCGTCGACATGATCCAGAGCGCCTTGATGTCGCCGCGCTCGACGGCGTCGAACAAGTCGACGGCTTTGAAGCCCGGCCGAGCCGCGACGTTCGCGGAACCCCAGAACCGCGCGACACGGTCGACGTTCTCCGCCGCGAAATCCATGTGGGCCGCGAGTTGATTTGCGAGCCCCCCGACCTCGCGCCCGCCCATCGCGTTCGGCTGCCCCGTCAGCGAGAACGGGCCCATGCCCGGCTTGCCGATGCGGCCGGTCGCAAGATGCACGTTCACGATCGCGTTGACCTTGTCCGTGCCGCTCGTCGACTGATTGACGCCCTGCGAGAACGCCGTGACCGTTTTCGGCGTCTGCGCGAACCAGCGATAGAGCTCGAGCACGTCGTCTTCGGGGACGCCGCATGCCGCGGCAACGACAGGGATCGACGCGGCGCTATCCTTCGCGCATCGCAGTGCGGCGCCGAAACCCTCCGTGTGAGCGTCGAGGAACTCGAGGTCGAGCGCATCCTCGCGGCGCAAGTAGTTCAGGAGGCCGTTGAACAGAACGACGTCCGTGCCGGGCCGAATCGGCAGGAAGAGATCGGCGATCTCGGCCGTCTGCGTGCGCCGCGGGTCGATCAGCGCCACCTTGAGCTTGGGGTTTGCCGCTTTCGCGGCGGTGACGCGCTGGAACAGCACCGGGTGGCACCACGCGAGATTCGACCCGACGAGCACGATCAACTCGGCCTGCTCGAGGTCCGTGTAGTCGTTCGGCACCGTGTCGGACCCGAACGCACGCTTGTAGCCCGCAACGGCCGAGGCCATGCAAAGCCGCGAGTTCGTGTCGATGTTCGCGCTGCCGATGAAGCCCTTCATGAGCTTGTTCGCGACGTAGTAGTCCTCGGTCAGCAGCTGGCCGGAGACGTAGAACGCCACGGAGCCCGGCCCGTGAGCGGCGATCGTTCGCGAGAATCCGCTCGCAACGGCGTCGAGCGCTTCGTCCCAACCCACGCGAGCGCCGCGGATCTCGGGATACAGCAGACGCCCTTCGAGCCCGAGCGTCTCGCCGAGCGCGGCGCCCTTCGAGCACACGCGGCCGAGATTCGCCGGGTGCTCCGGATCGGGGCGGATCGTATGGGAGCCGTCGGCGCCGCGATCGGCGAGCAGACCGCAGCCTACGCCGCAGTACGGGCACGTCGTGCGCACCGCGCTCATGAAGCCTTCGCGAGCGCCTCCGCCGGCAGATCGAGCGCGATGCGGCCGTCGACGATGCGCACGGCGTACGTCGAGGTCGATCCTTCGTCGGCGCCGGTCGCCTGCCCGGTCTTCAAGTCTATGACCCAGTCGTGTAGCGGGCACGTGACACGAGTGCCGTGCACGATGCCTTGCGACAGCGGGCCGCCGCGGTGCGGGCATTGGTCGCGCAGCGCGAACACTTCGCCGCTACTCGTGCGGAAAACGGCAATCGCGAGCCCACCGATCCGTACGCAGCGCGCGCCGCGCTCGGGCAACGCCGTGACAGGCCCCAAGTCGACCCAAGTCATGACACGAGCCCCGCGTGCGCTTCGGCCGTGAGCGGCGCGAACTCCTCGGCCTCGCGGCCCGCCGCACGCTCTGCCCAGGGATCGGTCTGCGTGTACTTCTGCGACTCCAAGAAGCGCTCGTACAACGCTTGGCGGCCCTTCGCATCGTCGACGACGCGCTCGCGCACGTGCGTAAGCCCTACGCGCTCGATCCACGGCGCGGTTCGCTCGAGATAGCGCGCTTCCTCGCGGTAGAGCTGCAAATACGCGCAGCAGTACTCGATGACCTCCTCTTCCGTCGCGACCTTGCAGAGGAAATCGGTCGAGCGGATCTTGATGCCGCCGTTGCCGCCGACGTGCAGCTCATACCCCGAGTCGACGCAGACGACGCCTAAATCCTTGATCGTCGCTTCAGCGCAGTTGCGCGGGCAACCCGACACCGCGAGCTTGACCTTGTGCGGATGCCACGAGCCCCACGTGACGCGCTCCATGCGAATCCCGAGCCCTGTCGAATCCTGCGTGCCGAACCGGCACCACTCCTTGCCGACGCACGTCTTCACGGTGCGCAGCGCCTTGCCGTACGCGTGGCCGGAAACGAAACCCGCGGCGCTCAGGTCGCGCCATACGCTCGGCAAGTCTTCTTTCTTGACGCCGAGCAGGTCGATGCGCTGGCCGCCCGTGACTTTCACGGTGGGCACGGCGTACTTCTCCGCGACATCCGCGATCGCGCGAAGCTCTTTCGCCGACGTGACGCCGCCCCACATGCGCGGCACGACCGAATAGGTGCCGTCGCGTTGGATGTTGCCGTGCGCGCGCTCGTTAATGAAGCGCGATTGCTTGTCGTCGCGGTACTCGCCGGGCCACGCACACAGCAAATAGAAATTCAGGCCCGGGCGACACTTGTGGCAGCCGTCGGGCGTCTTCCACTCGAGGAACTCCATGACGGCCGGGATCGACTTCAGCTTCTCGCGCACGATCGCCGCGCGCACTTCCTCGTGCGTATGGATCGTGCACGGGCACATCGGCTTCTTGGCCGGCGCCTCGGAGTAATCGCCGCCGAGCGTGTTCGCGAGCAGCTGCTCGACGAGCCCCGTGCAGGAGCCGCATGACGACGACGCCTTCGTGTGCGCGCGCACCTCGTCGAGCGTGAACAAGCTCTTCTTCGTGATCGCCTTGACGATGTCGCCCTTGCAGACGCCGTTGCAGCCGCAGATCTCGGCCGTGTCCGGCAGCAGCGTGACGGTGTCGGCGCCCGCGGTGCCCGAGTCGCCGATGTGCGCTTGGCCGAACAGCACGTTCTCGCGGAAGTCGCTGATCGCCGTGCCGTCGCGCATCAGCTGGAAGTACCACGCGCCGTCCACGGTATCGCCGTACAGCACGGCGCCCTTGATCTTGTTGCCTTGCACGACGAGCTTCTTGTAGACCCCGCGCGCGGCGTCCTTGAACACGAGCTCCTCCGTACCCGCTCCACCCGTGAAGTCGCCGGCCGAGAAGAGATCGATGCCCGTGACTTTGAGCTTGGTCGAAGTCTGCGAGCCCGCGTAGCGGCCGATGCCGAACTCCGCGAGGTGATTCGCGACGACTTTCGCTTGCTCGAACAGCGGCGCTACGAGTCCGTAGCACGAACCGCGATGCTGCACGCACTCGCCGACGGCGTAGATCCGCGGGTCGTAGGTTTGCATCGTGTCATTGACGAGCACGCCGCGTTCGCAGGCGATGCCGCTCGCCTTCGCGAGCGCCATATTGGGGCGGATGCCGACAGCCATGACGACGAGATCGGCGGGCACTTCGGTGCCGTCGGCAAACTTGACCCCGCGGACCCGGTCGTCGCCCAGGATCGCGGCGGTCTGCGCCGGCATGACGAACTTCAGCCCTCGCTCCTCGAGCGAGCGCTTCAGCAACGTGCCTGCCGATGCGTCGAGCTGCCGCTCCATGAGCGTTCCGACCAAGTGCACGACGGTCACGTCCATGCCGCGCTTCTGCAAGCCGTAGGCTGCCTCGAGGCCCAGCAATCCGCCGCCGATGACGACGGCGTGCTTGGACTCGCGAGACGCTGCAATCATGCGATCCACGTCCGCGATGTCGCGATAGCTCACGACACCGGGCAAATCTTTGCCCGACAACGGCAGCACGATCGGATTCGAGCCCGTCGCGAGAATCAGCCGGTCGTACGGCACCTCGAGCCCGCTCTTCGCGATCACGTTTCGCCGCACTCGGTCGATACGCACGACCTCGTCTCCGGCGTGCAGCGTGATGCCGTTCTCCGTGTACCACTCGCGCGTGTTCAGCATGATGTCGGCGACGGTTTTCTCGGCCGCCAGCACCGGAGACAGCAAGATGCGGTTGTAGTTGCCGTGCGGCTCGCTGCCGAACACCGTGATGTCGTACATCTCCGGCGCGAGCTTCAGCAACTCTTCGATCGCTCGCATGCCGGCCATGCCGTTGCCGACCAGCACCAGTTTTCGCTTCCGAGTCATCGTCACCATTCCTTGTGGCACGCGGTTAGCTGCCCGAGCACGAGCCAGCGTCCGTTTCGCATTCAAGGCGCGTGCCAACCCTGCGTAGCGGCAGGCACGCGCGGAACTCGTTGGTTCTCTTGGCTTTCCGCACCCGCGCGACCGGCACCCGACGGCGCTCGGCTGCGCCGAATGCGCCACGATGGGTCAGCGGCCCGTGCGGAATGCCGCAGATTGGTGCGACGCCGGTGCCGCGGCAGCCCGCATTCCGAGCACCGGCGCGGCTTTCCGCCGCCCCAATCCGTGGCACATCGCTTGCACGAGCGCCGGGATGCTCGACATCAAGACGTTCCTGAAATCCGGTCACGCACCCACGTTGGCCGCTGCGTTCATCTATTTCACGTTCTCGTGCCTGATCTGGGTGTTGAACGGGGCCATGGCGCCCTTCATCAACGAGACGTTCGCGCTGACCCCCGCGCAGACCGGGTTGCTGTTGTCGATTCCGATTCTCGCCGGCGCGTTGATGCGCTTCCCGCTCGGCGTGCTCGCGCAATACATCGGCAGAAAGCTTGCCACGATCGTCGAGATGTCGCTCATCGCGGTCGCGATGCTGTACGGCTACATGATGCTCGACTCGTTCAACGACCTGCTCGCGATGAGCGTGCTCCTCGGCATTGCCGGCGCGAGCTTCGGCGTCGCGATGTCGCTCGGCTCCGGCTCTTTCCCTCCGCAGCACAAAGGGCTCGCGATGGGGCTCGTCGGCGCCGGCAACGTCGGCACCGCCATCTCCGTCGCCGTCGCGCCGCCGCTCGCAGAGATGCTCGGGTGGCAGACCGTGTACGGAATCGCCGCCGTCGGCGTTTTCGTTCCCATGACCGTGATGCTCGTGTTCGCTCGCGAGCCGGAGGACATCGACGCGCATGCGCCGCTGCGCGAGCACGTCGCGTGTCTTTTCGAGAAGGACGGGTGGGCGTTCAGCCTCATCTACGTCGTCACGTTCGGCGGCTTCATCGGCCTCACGAGCTTCCTGCCGACGTACTACTACGACCAGTTCGGCGTCAGCAAAGTCGAGGCGGGGCAGCTCACGATGCTCGCGGCGTTCATGGGCGCCGCGCTCCGCGTCTTCGGCGGTTGGATCGCCGATCACTGGGGCGGAGTCAACACTCTCACGGTCGTGCTCGTCGTCGTCGCCGTGACGCTCGGCCTGACGGGCCTTGCATCGGGCTCGCTCGTCGCGACGACTCTGCTCTTGATGCTCTGCTTCGCGGCGCTCGGTGCCGGCAACGGAGCCCTCTTTCAGCTCGTGCCGCTGCGCTGGCCGATGACGACGGCCGTCGCCGGCTCGATGATCGGCGAGATCGGCGCCCTCGGCGGCGGCATCGTGCCGAATGCAATGGGCCTCTCGAAGGAATACCTCGGCAGCTACGTCCTCGGTTTCCTGCTGTTCGCCGTCTTGTCGCTCGTGATGCTCGGCGTGATGCGCTTCATGCAGATCCGCTGGACGCGCACCTGGGCCGAGAAAGGCGGGCGCGCACGCGCCGCTCACGCGCAGCCTCCCGTCAACTGGGCAGCAGGAACAACCACACGACGAGCAGCACGTTGAAGAGCAGCGACACGAGGAAAGCGAGCTTCCACAGCGCGGCCGGATCGCGCGTCACGAGCGGCGTCGGCGGCAGCGCCGTCAACGGCCGCGACGCACCGCGCTCGAGCGCGAGCGCGAGCTCCTCGCCGGTCTCGAACCGTTCCTGCCGGTCGCGAGCCACCGCTTTGAGCACGACGTGGTCGAGCCAAATCGGCACGTCGGGACGGCGCCGGGACGGGGCGACGGGATCCCTTCTGAACGGAGCGCGTTGATACGGCTCGATCTCGCCGTACGGCAAGCCGCCCGTAAGCCAGCGATACAAAGTCACGCCGAGCGCGAACAAGTCGCTGCCGGCGTCCGCCGCTTCCCGTTCGCCGCCGTCGACGCCCCACTGTTCCGGGTTCATGTAGCTCGGCGTACCCGCGTGCAGGGTTCGCGACGTCGCGCTCTCGCGCCCCGACAAGGCGACGCTCAAATCGAGGATGCGCCATCGGCCGTCCGCCCCCCGATGTAGATTCGCGGGCTTGATGTCGCGGTGGATGACTCCTTGCCTGTGCAGGCGCCCGATCGCTCGCGCGGCGGCGGTAGCACCTGCCACGATGTCCGCAATCGGGAACGGCTGCTTCTCCTCGAGCAGCTGCTCGAGCGTACGGCCTTCGTGCCAGTCGAACACGACATAGAACGCAGTCGCATCGGGAACTTCGCGGACGCGCACGAGCTCGTCGGCTCGATGAGCGGCCACGCGCAAACCGAGCCACGCCTCGTGCGCGAGCATCGCGCGCTCCTCGGGATCGCTCGCGCGCGCCTCGTGCAGCGTCTTGATGGCCACGAGCTCGCCGCTCGCACCGTGACGGGCTTGATAGAGACGATGGACGCCGTTGTCCGCGACGAGTGCTGTGATGCGAAAACCGTCGAGCTCGTCGCCGACCTTGAGCTTGCTCGGGCTCGGCAGCTGACGCCCCTGGCGCAGCGCATCCTCGAGCCGCTCCGGCGCGAGCCCTTTGACGCGGACGACGAGCGCCGTCGCGTTGTCGCGGCCGCCGGCACCAAGTGCGGCTCGAACGATCGCTTCGCTCGCCGACTGCGCCCCTTCACCGCCGAGGAGCTCCGCGAGACGGCCGCGCTGGATCCAATCGTGAACGCCGTCGCTCGTGAGCAAGAACGTGTCGCCGGCTTGAAGCTCGCCTTGCTGATAGTCGACGCGCACGTGCTCGTCGAGCCCGACTGCGCGTGTGAGCTGCGCGCTGAAATCGAGATGCTGCCTGGCGTGATCGGTCGTGAGCTGCACGAGCTCACCGTCGCGCAACAGCCACGCGCGCGTGTCACCGACGTGTGCGACTGTCCAGCCATGACCGTGCAGGGCCAGCGCCGTCAACGTCGTGGCCGCGCTGCCGCCGCGGCTTCCCGCGCGCCGATTGTGATCGGACAACCAGGCGTTCTGCGCACCGATGAGCCGGTCGAGAACGACCGTCGTTTCCCACGTGTCGGGCGCGCTGAAGAAGTCCTCGACGACCGAGCGCACGCTCGTCTGCGCCGCCATGAGCCCCTGCCCGCCCACCGACACGCCATCGCCGATCGCCGCAACCAAACCGCTCTTGCGCGCGTTGCGCAACGCCGCCGCAAAGTCCTCGTTGCGCTCGGCGTTGCCGCGCTCGCAGACCCAGCCGATCTCGACGTCGAAGCTCATTCTGGATCGTCACAACGACAACTCGGTCGCGCATCGTATGCCAATGAGCACGCATGACGCCAACGGACCTAGAACGCGTAGTCGAACGACACCCAGACTTTCTCGGTATCGGTGAGCAAACCATCCGCGCGGTAGTCCGCATACTTCGCCGTGAAGACCATGCGCTCCGTTCGCGCGACGAGCTGCAAGTCGAGCTCCTCGCCGTAGTGCAAGCTACCCGCGTCGGCCTCGTAGTCGTGGAACACCGCGGTTGCAGCGATGCTCGTGAACTTTCCGCGCTTCGCGAACGGATAGCTCACGCGCACGTACGAGTCCTCGATACCGGCCGCTGGAGTGGTCAAAAACTTGTCGGCCCAGCCCTGAAACGCGTGCAGCGTCGCGAGCGGCGTCTGGAACGCAACGGTGCCGCTACTGCCGAGGACCTCGTAACCGAGCCCCAACCCGAGCTTCGCGACGGTGAGCCCGCCTTCGATGAGCCCGTAGTCCGTGTCGACATCCGCTGCATTCAATCCGGCTTCGCCCTGCTGCGCAAACGCCAGCGCGTACGTCGACGTCAGCTTGCCGATCGGTTTCGAGCCCGCGAGCTTCGCGCCGACGGTATTCGTCGACGCCGTCGCAACGCCGTCGATGTCGAGGTAATAGTCGAACACCTGCAGAGTGCCGACGGGCAGCGTGTACGCGAGGTTCGCGAGCACGACGTCGCCCTCCCATTTGCCCTGCGGCGAGTCGGGTCCGAACACGCGGTTGACCTGAGAGGCATACGTCAGGTCCGTCTTGATCTTCGCGTTGCCCCACTGTGCACGCAGCGCATCGAACGTCTGCTCGTTTTGTCGCCAGCCTACGTTGCCGACGAAGCGCTGATCGTCGTGAACGATGCGTTGCCGGCCGAACGTCAACGTCGTGCGCTCGAGCGACTTGTTGATGACCGCCAGACGATTGATCGCGGCGAAATCGGCGGGATCGGCCACGACGGGATACTCGGTATGGTCGTTCGTCGTGCTGTTGTAGTCGTCGACGAAGTCGTCGACGACGACTCCTTCCGCCAAGAACGCCGTGCCTTTCAGCGGCGCAGTCTGGAACCCCGCACGCAACCTGGCCGTCAGCGCTTCGGCCTCGGAGGTAAACCCGACCTGCTCGACCGACTCGTACCGCGACCGAAGGTCGATGATCGTGTCGCCTTCCTTCAGCGCGTCTTTGAAAGTCTCGGCCGCATACGTCGGCGATATCGACGCAGCGCTGCCGAGCGCCACTGCACATCCCAATGCGATCTTGTTCAAAGCACTCATTTGTGAACCTCTTGGCCAAAAAAAAAGCCGCTGAAGGCGCTCCCATCCTGCGGAAGCGCTTCAGCGGCGTTGCTGGTCGAGCCCAACACTGGACTCGTGTTCGAATGCTTCAATACAAATGGCGTGCCAGCGCCACGGATCGCCGACGATCGTCGTCTAAGTCACTGAGGCCGAGCGTGTTTTTGGCAACGCGCGGTCGTCGCGCTTCCGCCGACGCAGCGCTCGCCGTGCGCCACAATGGCTCAATAAAGCGAGCGCGCGATGCAAACCGGTGCAGGCACGCACGCTCAAAACGAGTGAACGTCGGCGAACGGCGTGTGCATCTCGAATTGCCGCAAGTACGCCGGTACGTCTTGCGAAGCGAACGTTACGCGGTCGAACGGCGCGACGAGCGTGTGGCTGTCGCCGCTCGCGCGGGGCACGCTCTCTCGATAGAGATCGGAGCGAAAAACTCTCGCTGCGGCATTCTCGGCGCTCTCGCTCGGCGCGATCTGCCCCCAGCGCACCATCTGCGCGTAGACCCAGAGGCCGTCGGCCTCGCGCGGCGCATTCGCGCCGTGCCGGTGAAAGTACAAATAGTCTCGATCGCATACGCTGGCCCCGGCGCCGATTTTCAGCCGCCCGCCGAGCGTCGCCGCAATGATCTCCTGAGGCAGGCCGAGGTACTGCGGCTGCGCGAGACACCGGGCGAGCGCTTCGTGGTTTGCCGGATCGTCAGCCCACGCGGCCGCCGCGTCGAGCGCGCGCAGCAAGCTCGCCAGGCGCTCTCGTTGCTCTGCAAACGCGCTGCGCAACGCGAGCACCTTCTCGGCAGCGCGCGGAAACAACTGCGATTGCGTCACGACGATGCATCCCAACCCCTCGGCGACGGCGAGGCTGTTCCAGGGCGCGCCCACGCAAAAGCCGTCCACGAGCCCTGCGCGCAAGCTGTCGACCATCAACGGCGGCGGGATCGCAACGAGCCGAACGTCTCGATCGGGATGCACGCCCGAGGCGGCGAGCCAGTAGCGCAGGTCGAAGTTGTGGTTCGAGAACGGGAAGACCATGCCGAGCGTGAGAGGCGACGCGCGCCGCCGCACGACGGCGGCCAACGCGCGGCCCGCGTCCATCGGGTTGGCGAAGCTCTCTGTCGACGCCCGGGACTGCATCTCGGAGAACAAAGCGTTCGAGACCGTCACTGCGTTGCCGCCGCGGCCGAGCACGAACGGCGCCACGCAATCGACGTGGAAGTGACCGACACCGAGCGTCAACGCCACGGGCAGCGGCGCCAATGCGTGGGCGCAATCGACGTGTCCGATACAAAGGTGGTCGCGCAAGCTGGCCCACGACGGCTCCTTGACGAGCTCGAGCTCGATGCCCGCTGCGGCCGCGAAACCCTGCTCGCGCGCGGCCACGAGCACGGCGCAGTCTACGAGCGGGACGAACGCCGCCGCGATTCGTTCAGTCATTCGGTCCTCCGGCGCGGAGCAGCGCCGCCGCTGCCACGAGCGAGCGCGCGAGATCCGCGATCTTGCGGTTCTGGTTCATTGCCGTGCGGCGCAGCAGGACGTAAGCGTCGTCCTCCGAGCAACCGCGCTGCTGCATGACGATGGCCTTGGCTTGCTCGACGACTTTGCGGTCCTCGAGCGCCGACTTCGCCTGCTGCAGCTCGCACTGCAGCCGGTCGAACGCATGAAAGCGGCTGATCGTCACGTCGAGAATGGAACGCACGCGCTCCTTGCGCAGCCCGTCGACGACGTACGCGGAGACGCCCGCATCGATGGCGGCCTGCACCGCCGCGCTGTCGGATTTGTCGACGAACATCGCGATCGGCCGCCGCGCGAGCCGCGAGACCTGAAACATCTGCTCGAGAGTGTCGCGGCTCGGATTCTCGAGGTCGATCAGAATGACGTCCGGATCGACGCCGCTGATGCGCGCGAGCAGATTCGTCATGTCGCGTATGTAGTGAATCTCGAGCGCGCCGCCATCCGCCACGCCGTTGCCGGCGACGCGCAAGCCCTCTTCGAGGATCGCGGCGCGAACCGCGTTCTCGTCGATGATCAAAATTCGGAGCGCGCGCTGCGTCATGCAACGCGGCGAATGCAAGAAGCGTGCAGACCGCTCGATTGCTGTGCGGCGCCTGGTCGGTCACGCCAGAGCGCACCAGAACGGAACTCGCCCGAGCACGTGCTGCCCCGTAGTTGGGCGCCAATGTCTTACCTATGGGATGACCTCGCGGCTGCCGCCAACCGCCCCTTTGGGCTCCGCGTTCCGGGTCGACATTACTTAACCCAGCCGAGCCGGGCTGATAGTCACTTTTGACGCTATCATGCCCGCCTATGGGACGCCGCAGACAAGTCAGCGATCGCGAGATCAGCGTAGC
>Ga0315912_10002335_pt1 | contig 20498 bp, 15 predicted proteins | sample VfabasoilMG_FD_204469 | JGI IMG/M metagenome (GOLD analysis project Ga0315912, IMG submission 204469) | Garden soil microbial communities collected in Santa Monica, California, United States - V. faba soil | ecosystem: Environmental > Terrestrial > Soil > Garden | place: USA: California...
CCTCACCTGCGGGACGCGCACTCAGCGCGCCCACATGGTTCTTCGAACCTCATCGTCGACTCTGGCACGGGTCCAGGCGGAGTCCTACCAGAAGCCAACTTCCTCGGAACCTAACCACCAGGCAGCCAAGGGCAAGTGCGCTTTTTCTGGGGTGCTTTTTCCGGAGCAGCCAGCTCGGCACCCTGCTAGGGAACGGAGCGTGCGAGCCATGTTCTTCGGGACGCCGGCGATAGCGGTCCCGGCTCTCCTTGCTTTGGGGGACGGTGCGGAGGTCTGCGCCGTGGTGTGCCAACCGGATCGCGCAGCCGGCCGCGGGCTCAGCCTGACCCCACCCGCGGTGAAGGTCGCGGCAGAGCGACTCGGCCTCGAGGTACTGCAGCCACTCAAGCTGAAGGATGGAGAGCTCGCTCGGCAGATCCGAGAGCGCCGTCCCGACGTTGCCCTGGTCATGGCCTACGGCCGCATCCTGCCGAAGGACGTGCTCGAGGCGCCGCGCCTGGGCTGCCTGAATCTCCACGCCTCGCTCCTGCCAGAGTACCGCGGGGCAGCCCCCATCCAGCGCTGTCTGATGGACGGTCGCACGGAGACCGGGATGTGCCTGATGCAAATGGACGAGGGCCTCGACACCGGGGACGTGCTGACACGGCGCCAGATCCCCATCGGACCCGCCGAGAATCTCGAGCAGCTGTCCGCTCGCCTGGCAGAGCTCGCCGCCGAGATGACCCGCTCGGACTTGCCCCGCTTCCTTCGCGGCGAGCTGTCCCCGATCCCCCAGGACCATGCTCGCGCCACCCACGCTCCGCCGCTCACCGCCGCCGATCTGCCGCTCCACTTCGTGCGCTCTGCCCAGGCGCTTCACGATCAAGTGCGCGCCCTCGCGCCGAAGCCCGGCGCCGAGTGCTCCATTTCGCGCGCCGGGGCGCCCTCCCGCCGCCTGCGGGTGCTGGAGACCCGAGTGGCGCCCGAGAGAGAAGCGGAGGCGGACGGCCTCGACCAGGGCGAGCTCTTGCTCACCAAGAAGCAGGTCTTCGTAAAGACGGGTGCCGGCGTTCTGGAGCTCCTCGTGGGACAAGCGGAGGGCAAGAAGGTGCTCCCGGCCAGCCAGCTCCTCCAGGGGCGCACGCTGCAAGGCGGTGACCGCCTGCTCGCGGCGCAGCCGACATGAACGCAACGCCAAGCGCCCAGGGCAGCGCGGAGCTCGTGCTGGCCGACATCCGCCGCGAGTTCCCGGCCTTCCGCATCGTAGCCAAGCGCCAGAGCCTGCTCTCCACAATCGTGCACGGGCTGCTGGTCGTGGTCACGCTGGGTGGCCAGCGGCGCTACCTCTCCGACTACCACACCGTCATCGGGAGCACCTTGTTCGTCGCGGACTCGTGGGAGTCGCTCCCCGATGTCGACCGAACCATCCTGCTCTTGCACGAGCGCGTGCATCTGCGCCAAGCAAGGAGGCTGACGCCCGTAGGCATGGCTTTCGTGTACCTGATCCCGCTGTTCCCCCTCGGTCTGGCGTACGGGCGGGCGCGGCTGGAGTGGGAGGCCTACATCGAGACCATCCGGGCCACCGCCGAGCGCAAGGGCCTGGAGGCCGCCCGGACCCTGCGGCCGGGCCTGATTCGTCGATTTTGCTCGGCGGACTATGGGTGGATGTGGCCCTTTCCAGTTACGGTAAACCGCTGGTATGATCGCGTAATCGCTCAGATCGAAGCGGAGATCGGCGCGAAGAGCAGCGCGAAGGTCGACGCTGAGCACCCTCGGACGACGGACGAATTGCGAGAAGACTCCTGATGGCAGTGGTGGGCATCGATCTCGGTACGACGAACACGGTCGTAGCCGCCGTGCGCGATGGACGCGCAGCCGCACTCAAGGACCGCCTCGGCCGGGCCCTCTTGCCCAGCGTGGTTTCGTTCCCCCCCAAGGGCGAGCCGAAGATCGGCTACGAAGGCAAACATCGCCGGACCCTGGACCCAGAAAACACCGTCTTCTCGATCAAGCGCTTGATCGGTCGCAGCTGGGACAGCGAGCACGTGCAAACGGCGAAGGGTCGCTTCCCGTTCGAGCTGCGGGAGGGGCCCGGCAAGGCCACCTTGGTGCGGGTCCAGGGCGAGGACCACACCCTGCCGGAGATCAGCGCCCTCGTCCTGACCGAAGCGCGCAGGATCGCCGAGGAGCGGCTGGGCCAGGCGGTGACCGACTGCGTGCTGACGGTGCCGGCGAACTTCAACGACCTCCAGCGCGCTGCCACCAAGGTGGCGGGACGTGTCGCTGGGCTGCAGGTCGGACGCATCCTGAACGAGCCGACTGCGGCCGCGCTCGCCTACGGTTTCGGCAAGAAAGGTCGCGAGCGCATCGTCGTCTACGACTTCGGCGGTGGCACCTTCGACGTCACCTTGCTCGACCTGTCCGAGAACGTGTTCGAGGTGCTTTCAACGGCAGGCGACACGTTCCTCGGGGGTGACGACCTCGACCACGCGATCGTGCTGCGCATGGGCGAGGAGCTGCTCAAGAAGCATCGGGTCGACATGAGCGCGGACACGCTCGTGCGCGAACAACTCCGCGCAGCTGCGGAGAAGATCAAAATGGACCTTTCGACACGCAGCATGTCGAAGGTCACGATCGAGGAGATTGGCTTTGCGGGCGGCAAGGCCGTCAACTTCGACTTCTCGATGCGCCGCTCGGAGTTCGAAGCGCTCGCGGAGCCGTTCATCGAACGCACGCTGAAAGTCTGCCAGGAGGCGCTGGACGTTGCCGGCATCGGCACCAAAGAGCTCGGGGAGATCTTGCTAGTCGGTGGCTCGACCCGCATTCCACTGGTCAGGCGCCGCCTATCGAGTTTCTTCGGCAAGATGCCGCAAGCGCGGATCAACCCGGACGAGGTGGTCGCCATCGGTGCCGCCATTCAGGCCGCTGCTCTCGAGTCCAAGCAGGCTGGCGGCAGTATTCCGGGGCCACCCATGCCGGGCAGCATCCGGCCAGGCTCGGTGAAGAGCCCCTTGCCTTCGGCACCCGAAGGTCCGACGCAGGCTGCGACCACGGGCACCACCAAGCTCGGGCTCGCCAGCGCACCAGCGACGTTCGGCGAGGCGCGCCAAGCGCCGCCGCGCCCGAAGCAGGAGACGCTCTCGGGCGTGGGTGCGGAGCCAGCCGGCGTGCACGTTCGGCAGCGCCCGCGCACCCTGCTCGGGCTCGGTGACGACCCGCTCGGCGGCCCCGATCCGGACGCGCCGCGGACGATGACGGGGATCGGCCAGCCGCCGACCCCAGAGGAGCTCGCTCGCTTCGCCGGCTTGCCCGATGTGAAGGACGATGCGGACGACGGCCCCACCGGCCGCATCGCCCTCTCCAACTTCGACGACGTCACCTCGGTGATCCGCATGCCGGATCAGATCGCCAAGCTGCAGGACCGAGAAGCAGCCGCGCGCGAGGTCGAGGAGCCCGCCTTCTTCCCAAGTGCATCGGCGGAGCCGGCGGACGAGTTCCCAGGTGTGGAGGAAGGCTCGGTCAGCTTCGACCTGGCTGAGCTCGAGGCGAGCGCAGCAGCGGCGGCCGAGGCCGACCTGCCGGTGGTTCAGGCCCCGGGCGTCCCCGTCCCGCTCGACCAAATCCAGGAGGTGTCTGGCCTGCTCGAAATCCCGGAGGACGACGAAGCTGCAGACTTGCCCGTCGTAGCGACCCCGGCGCCGGCACCCCCAGCTGCCCCGGGACCCAAGCTGCCCGCCCAATTCGCCACGCCCTACGCCCGCCTGAACAAGACGATGCTCGGTACCGGTCCGGCAGGCCCGGACCTGCCCAGTCCCGCCGCTCGTGGCACCGGGGCCGGCTTGCCAGCAAAGGCCGGGGCCGGCTTGCCAGCGAAGACCATGGTGGGTCTGCCGCAAGTAGCCCCCGCCGGACTCCCCCAGACGGGTGGCGTCGGGCTGCCGGTTCCGGCAGCGCGGCCCGAGCGAGGCATCGGCTTGCCCAGCGTTCGCCCGGATCCTGCGCCAGCCCCCCGTGCTGGCGCCGCGACTCCAGCCTTGCGCTCCGAATCGGGCGAGCACCGACTCGGTCTGGCGGGCACGCAGGTGCTGCCGGCGGCCGGTGTGGGCTCCATGGCTGACCCGGACTCGCTGGAATCGACGGCCGTCACCGGAACGAGGTCTTCGAGCGTCGATCCCGGCGAGCTCGCCACGGGCGCGCTAGCAGACGCCGACCAGGACGAGGACACCGGGATCCTAGGCTCGATGACGCCCATCGAGCGCCAGCAGTCGGGCCTGCCGCCGCCGAGAGCGCGCGCGCCTTCCATCGACGAGTCGATCGAGGATGCCCTGATCTCACAGCCGCCTCCGTCGGGCGTCCCCGTCCCTGCCGCGCTGCATGGCGGAGCGATGGCCAAGACGATGCTCGGCAGCGTGCCGCCGATGGCGCCGATGGCGCCGGTGCGGCCGCCGCTCCTGATCGACGTGACGCCTCTGGCGCTCGGTGTCGAAACCTCCGGCGGCTACGTGGATACTTTGATCGAGCGCAACAGCCCGATCCCTTGCGAGCGAACGCGCACCTTTACCACGGCTCGCGATCACCAGCAGATCGTCCGCGTTCGCGTGAGTCAGGGCGACGCTGCTCGCTTCGCCGACAACACCGTGCTGGGCGAGGTGGAGCTCGGCGGCCTCGAACCGGCGCCCCGGGGCTCCATTCGCATCGACGTCACGTTTTCGCTCGACGAAAGCGGATCGCTGGCGGTGTCGGCGCGCCATCAGCGCACGGGCGCGGTCGCCAATGCGGTCCTGCGCCTCATTGGAATCGGCGAACGATGAGCGAGGGCGGCCTCGAGGCTGCGGTGAGCGCCTGGCTGGCCGTCCTCGACCAGCTGACCCACTACGAAGTACTGGGCGTCGCGAATCACGCGAGCGCTTCGGACGTCCAGAACGCGTTTCACCTGTTCTCCGAGCGCTTCCACCCCGATCGCCACCGAGGCGAGCCGCCAGCCATCAAGGACGGCATCGTGCGCATCTTTCGGCGAGGTAGCGAGGCCTACCGAGTCCTGCGCGAGCCGGCTCTGCGCGCCGAGTACGACCTCGGCCTGGCGACCCTGCGCAGCCGGGTCACGGCTCGCCCGGGCGAAGACCCCCTCCTGCAGTCGCTCGACGAGCTCTGCCGGACCCCGGGCGGGCGGCTGCATGCGCGTCAGGCATCGCGCGCCCTGTTCGATGGCAACTTGGGCGAAGCCGCGGCCCTGCTCGAACGAGCCCTCCTGGTCGAGGGCTCGAACCCGGCGCTCGAAGAACGACTCGAGGCATTACGCCAGGTTGCCGACTTGGGCCGGCCGCCGGACCCCCCGCCGGACGAGCCGTGACGGTGCTGGGAAAAAGTGAACGGCCGTTCCGTTAGCCCTGGAAACTGGGGGAAACAGTGATAGAAGATGGCCGCGAAAACCTCGACATTTCGTACCCGGCGGGACGGAAAACTTTCTGCTCCGCTGAACGTCTCTCTTGCTAGCATCCCGCGACCCCGCGGCCGGAATCACGACCGGCCAGGGCGCCCCCCGATGGACCCGGAGCGCACGTGAAGATCTCTTGCCCCTCATGTTCTGCCAAGTACTCGATTGCCGACGAGAAGGTTCAGAACCGCCTCGCGAAGATCCGGTGTCGCAAGTGCGGCACGTCCATCGTCATCGACGGCAATGTCTCTCCGGCGGCAGTGTTCGCGGGTGAGCCCGAGGCAGACGGGCCTCGTCCGGGTGCGCCAGCCGGCATGACGCCGGTGGCAGCGAGCGGCACCGTCTACACGGTGGATTTCGGTGAAAACGACCAGCGCCAGATGACGCTGATGGATGTGATGGCCGCGTACAACGCGGGCCAGGTCACCGGTGAGACCTACCTCTGGGCCGACGGCTTTGCCGATTGGACCCCCCTCGCCCAGATCGACGAGATCGTCGCCGCCCTGAACGCCGCCGCAACGGGCGTGGACGAAACCTCGGCAGCAGCCGCGTCGGCCGCTCCGAACGAAAGCCCCTGGGCCGATCATGCCGGTCAGCGGGCGCACATGAGCCCTGCGGCGGCGCCGGCTGCGGCGCGGGGCGCGGACCTGTTCGGTGGAATCGACCGCGCGGGCGCGGAGGTGGAGATCGCAACCAGCGCCAGCTCGGGCTCCTCGGCTGTCGGCTCGCCCAACGTCGGGTTCGGCGCGAGCGCCCCGAGTGGAACCGGCGCCCGCAACGAGTCGTCGGTGCTCTTCTCCCTGAGCGCCCTCACCGCGGCTGCCGGCACCTCGCGGCCGAACAACCTGGCCCCGGTGGTGCCGACCCAGCACGTCACCGAAGATTCCGGCCTGATCGATCTCAAAGCACTCACTGCGGCCGCAGAACACCGCCCCGCCGTCGCTGCCCCCGTCGCCGCAGCGCCCCTCGGTCTCGGTGGGGGACTGCCGCTCGGCGGCTCCCCGCTCGGCTCGCCCTACGGTGGCTCGCCGTACGGCGGCCTCGCCAGCCCCTCGCTCCCGCCGCAGCGGCCCAAGAGCAATACGGCACTCTACATCGGCATCTTCGCCATCGTCGCGGTGCTGGGCAGCGTCCTCATCTTCCGGCTGACGGAGAAGGAGGCAGCGCCTCCCCCACCCCCCGTCCCGTCCACGCCCATCGCAGCGCCGGCTCCCCTGCCCCCGCCGATGCCGACGTCCGCCGCGCTGCCCACCGCCGAAGCGAAAGCACCGTCGACGGGAGACGCCGAGGGCGAGTCGTCGCCGACCAAGTCGGGCGGGACGGCAACCAAGAAGAAGAGCTCTGGCTCCTCGTCGAGCTCTGGCACCACCAGTAGCAGCTCGAGCAGTAGCTCCAGCAGCAGCTCGTCCGGCGGGACGACGACCAAGAAGAAGTCGGGCGGGAGCGGCTGCGGCTGCGCTGCCAACGACCTCATGTGCAACATGAAGTGCAGCAGCAAGTGAGGCTCTGACCTCACGCTGCTGGCTGATCCAAGCTAGCAGAGCTGAGCTGGCTCCGATGGGCTCAGCCGAGCGCGCGCGCCAGCACCTCGGCTGGGTGCTCTGCGTGCAGCCCAGCAAAGCGCTCGACCTGGCTGCGACAGGAATGCCCGGTGCACAACACCCGGCCCGATTCGCCTGCGTCCTTCGGCAAGTGCGGACGCCAGCTGAGCTCGAAGATACCGCGCGACTCGGTCAGGTGCTCGGCCTCGTGCCCGTAGACCCCGCACATGCCGCAGCAGCCCACGTTCTCGAGCGCGAGCCCAAGGCCCAAGTCCGTAAACAGCTTCTGCCAGAGCTCCTGGGAGCGAGGCACCGCAGTGCGCTCCGTGCAATGCCCGAAGAGCGTCCAGCCGCCGCCTTCCGGCGGCGACAGCCGAGGAAAGCGGTCGCCCAGCTCCTCGCGCAGGCGCGGCAATTCGCGGCCCAGGTACTCCTGGAGCAAGAGCACTCGAAAGCCCGGGTCTCCTCCGAGCGCGTGTGGGTACTCGTCCCGATAGGTGAGCGTGGTTGCCGGCTCGATGCCGACCAGCGGCAGACCGAGGGCTCCGACCTCGCGCAAGAGGTCGCTGTTCCTGCGCACCGTCCGATCGAACCACGACAGGAACCCCTTGATGTGGAGCGCCTTACCGTTGTCGAAAATGGGCAAGAAGACGACGTTCTTGCCCAGCTTGTGCAGGAGATCATGGGCCGCAAGCGCGACGTTCGGCTCGTAGTAGGTGGTGAATGCGTCCTGCACGATGACCACCGTGCGCTCCCTCTGCTCGGGCGCCAGGGATGACAGGCCGCGTGCGTCCAGGATGGGCGTGCCGCGCTCGCGCAGCCCATCCGCCAGTGTGCGTGCCGCCAAGAGCGGCGTGTCCACCAGACCAATCCAGCCCAGGATGCGCTCGGTGAGCCCTAGCCCCATGAGCGCGCGCGACAAGCGCGGGAAGACATGGAGCACCGCGAGCATGCGCTCCAGACCAGCCACCAAATAGTCCTTGAGCGGACGGCGATAGCGGCTGTGGTACTGCTCCAAGAAGTCCGCACGCAGGGCCGGAACGTCGACGTGGATGGGGCAGTCGGTCGCGCATGCCTTGCAAGCCAGGCAGCCGTTCATGGCATCGTAGACTTCGTGCGAGAAGTCGGCCGGGCTACTCGAGCGGCCGCGAAAGAGCTCCGCTTTCGGCTGCTCCTCGAGCGCCCCCTCGCCCGGCTTGGCGCCGACCAGACGCAGCCACTCGCGCAAGATGCCGGCCCGACCCTTCGGTGAATGGATGCGATCGCGCGTCACCTTCGAGGACGGGCACATGACCGAATCGGGGTTCCAATCGAAGCACTGCCCGTTGCCGTTGCAGTGCACTGCGGAGGCGTACTTCTCTCGCACCTCGCCTGGGATCTGGCGATCGAACGCCCCCCGCTTCATCGCGTCGACGGAGACCAGGCGATCCTGCCGCCGAGCTGGAGCCGCGAGCTTGCCCGGGTTGAGCTGGTTGTGCGGGTCGAACACCGACTTGATCGCTCGCATCTCGCGGTAGACCTCCGGCCCGAAGAAGCTCGGCGTGTACTCGCTTCTGTAGCCGCGCCCATGCTCGCCCCAGAGCACGCCGCCGTACTTCTTGACCAGCCGCAGGACCTCGTCGCTGATGACCCGCATCAGCTCCTCGTCTGCCGGGTCGCGCAGATCCAGGGCAGGCCGCACGTGCAAACAGCCGACGTCCACGTGACCAAACATGCCGTAGCGCAGGCCATGCGCATCCAGGACCGCGCGAAACTCGCGGATGTAGTCGGCTAGGTGCTCCGGGGGCACGGCTGTGTCCTCGACGAACGGCACCGGGCGACGCTGACTGGGCGCACCTCCGAGCAAGGGCTTGCCCAAGAGGCCGACGCCCTTCTTGCGTAGGTTCCAGAGCGCCTTGATGTCCGCGGGTTGGGTCGCCAGGTGATAGCCCGTGGCCCCGCCCGGCTTCCCGAGCTCCTCGCCCAGGCGCGCCCGGAAGCCGAGCACGATGGCCTCCAGCTCCGCCTCGTCGTCGGACTCGAACTCGACCAAGTTGACGGCGCGGAACTCGGGCTCGCCGGAGGCATCGAGCAAGTGTGCAACCGAGTGCCAAATCACGTCGTCCTTGGCCAAGCCGACGATGGTGTCGTCGACGGTCTCGATTGCGCCAGGATTGGCATCGACGAGCCGCGTGGCCGCCCGCAGCGCATCGTCGAAGGTGCCGTAGCGAACGGCGAAGAGCTGCCTCTTCTTGCGCATCGGCGTGAGCCGCAAGGTGGCCTCGGTCACGATGCCGAGCGTTCCCTCGGAGCCACTGATGATGCGTCCGAGATCGAAGCCACGCTCCGAGACGACGTGCGCCAGGTCGTAGCCGGTCAGGAAGCGCTTCAAGCGGGGCAAGTTCGCCTCGAAGATCGCGCGTCCCCGCTCCGCGATGGAGGCGACCTCACGGTGCACACGACCGACCGTGTCCTTTCGCGCGCACTCGCGCTCTAGCTCGCTCGGGCCCATAGGTCTGGTCTCGAGCACCTCGCCGCCCAAGAGGACACAGCGCAGGCCTTCGACGTGCTGGCTCGTTTTGCCGTGGATGCGGGAACCCTTTCCCGAGGCATCCGTCGCAATCATGCCGCCCAACGTGGCCCTGCTACTCGGGGACAGGGTGGGCGCGAAGGTCACACCGTGCGGGGCCAGGAACGCGTTCAGCTGGTCGAGCACCACGCCCGGCTCTACGACCACGACCGAAGCCGCCAGATCGAGACGCCTGATCGCCGCCATGTGTCGCGAGACATCGACCATGATGCCGTCGCAGAGCGACTGCCCGTTCGTCCCCGTGCCGCCGCCGCGAGGGCTGATGCGCACCGCCCGGTAGGCCGGCTCAGCCAAGAGAGACAAGAGGAGGACCAGATCGGATTCGGACTTCGGGAAGACCACGGCCTGCGGCACCAGCTGGTAGACGCTGTTGTCGGTGGCAGCCGACAAACGGGCCGCATAGTCCTTGTTGATCTCGCCCGAAAAGCCACGCTCGGATAGCTCGTTCAGGAAGGCATCGTAGGCCGGAGGCAGGTGCCCGAGCGCGGGCAGGCTGGAAATCATGGGCAGCAAATAGCAGGGACCAGGGGCCCGCGTCAGAGTGCGATGCGAGGATCCAGGATGCGAAAAGGACCAACCCGGGACAGCGGGGCTTGGCCCCGGCGGTCCGTCACGCCAACCACCAGGCTCCCGGCTCCGTCGAGAAGCGCGTACGGAAAACCCGGAGCAGGCTCGCCCCGCCAAGGCGGGACGATCTCGGTGAACGCGATTGCCTCGGGCGCGAGCGCTGGCGCCGCTTTCCCCGGGACGGTGCAGGCAAGGGCAACGCTCGGCTCGACGTCGTAGGAGGCGCAAATCCTGAGCGCACGGTGCTCGGGAGCTCTGCGAAAAAGCGCACGCGCTGCCAGCTCACGCAAGATGGGCTCGCGCTCGAGCAGCACGAGATCCTGAAATGGCCGAGCCGAACAGGCTGTGTCGGACCGATCGAGGAGCCAAAGGGCGGCCACTCGGATGCCGAGCTCGGGCACCTGCAAGAGCTCACAAGGACGGAGCGCCTGCGCGGCCTGCTTGGGGGCCACGCGCGCAAGACCCAAGAGCGCAGCGGTGCGCACGTACGCCGGCTCGTCGTCCTTGGTCAGGGCAAGGAGGCGCTCCAGATCCTCGGAACGAGCGCCTTGGGCTGCCAGGGCGCGCACCCACGGATCGGTGTCCGCGAGGGCCGCTCCGGCGAGACCACCGAGTCCGCCGGTATGGACGAAGAGCGCGGCCAGGCTCCGTCGGTCCTGGACGGACCCGCGCGCGAGGAATGCCTCGAGCTCGGGGCCGCCCGCACCCTGCCTGGCCAAGAGGGGCAGAAGCTCGTCCCGGATCTCACTCCCCTCCGCCCGAAGAAGGCCAGCGAGCTCCTGCACACTGCGCGGCGAAAGGTCGCTCGGTAGCCCCTGCAGTGCCCGAAGCACCGGCCGGGGCAGCGGCTCGGAGCGCTTGGCAAGGGCCGCGATCAGGCGCTCGGCGAGCACCCGATCCATGCCACGCCCGAGCAGGTGACCATAGGCGTCGGCTTCGAGCCCGGAGGCGTCGAAGGGCGCCAGCACCGACTTTTCGTCCGCTGTGCCGAGGGCGCGTAGTGCCCGAGCGCTGGCGGCGACCGCTGCGTCGCTGGCGCGCGTGAGCTGGCCGAGCGTCTCCGCATCGACGTCCTTCGGTCCCAGGAGCAAGAGCAAGCGCGCGACGTCGCTCGGGGCAAGACCTGGAACACTCAGAGCCTCGCCGAGCAGTCCGCTCGTTTGGGCTGGCAGGGGCGCGCTCTGGTCGAGCAACTGAAGCGCCGCATGCCTTTCCACCAGGCTTCCGCGCACCAAGCGCTCGATGGCGAGCACCAAGAGCTCGACGTCGCTGCTGCGCGTGGCGACCTGAAACAGCTTGGCCGTTGGCAGACTGCCGCGGCGAACGCGCCCGAGCAGGACATCGAGCGGTAGCCCAGCGCTGGCGGCGACGCGCGCGCACTCGAGCAAACCCACGCCGCCGGAATGCTCCAGACACTGGGCGATGCTCTCCGCGGCCAGAGGAGTGAGCGGGTCGAAGAGCACACGCAGGCTCGGAGCGGCATCCTGCTCCGACAGGCGCGTGACGATGGCATCCCAAGAGCGGCGCTGGTCGAGCGCAGCCAGGGCTTCCGCCGCGGCAACCTGGAGGGGCCCCCAGCCAGGCTCCTCGAGTGCGGCTTCGAGCGCGGCCGCTGCGTTCGGATCGCCCAGATCGCCCAGGCTCAGCGCAGCCAAAGCCGCCACGGCGACCGAGCGATCGTCGAGGGCAAAAGAGAGAGCGGCCGTCGCCCGGGTGTCCCCGATGGCGCCCAAGGCAACTGCCGCGGCGCGGCGCACGCTCTCCTCGGCATCGAGCAAGCGGGGCACGAGCGCGGGGACGCTGGAAGCGTCGGCGACGCGGCCCAGGCCAACGCAGGCGTCGGTGCGAACGATGGCCGACGCGTCGTCCAAGGCTGCGGTCAGGGCCGAGGTCACTTCGGACGCCAGTGCGAGTCGGGCGCGTCCAAGGCAGCGCACCGCGGCGACCCGCACCTGCTCGTCGGCGTCGAGCGTCATACGTGCCACGGCGGCGACGTGGCGCGTGTCCAGGTCGAGCGAAAGAACGCGCAGGGCGGCTGCACGGATCGGAGCGGCCGGATCCTTGAGCCATCCGGCGACCTGGTCCCCCAGGCCGGGCATGCCGTGGGCCACGGCGGCGCGCGCAGCGGCTAGACGGACCGCGTCGTCCTCGTCTTCGAGCGCGAGCTCGACCAAGGGCCGCGCCGACCTCGGGGACAGCTCGAGCAGGCGCGCCGCGGCGCGGGCTCGATCCGAGCTCTGCTCGCTGGACAGATCGCGCCCCACCTCGAGGGCCTCGCTGGGCCAGCCGAATGCCCGGAGCTCCCGACACGGCAGGACGAGGCAGAGGGCAGCCAGCGCCGTCAGGGGGCGCAAGCGGGGAGCACGAAGGTCCACGAATCCAGGATCGGCCCAGTCGCCCCCTGCGTCAAAGGCGGGCGCCTAGGACAGCCCCCGCGCCCGCCGCAGGATCCAGCTGAGAGCGAGCAGGATGCCAGCCGGAAGGGTCCAGGCGTACGGCGGACCGACCGGTCGCTGGCTTCGCTGCTGGAGCACGAACGTCTTCTGGGGCGCTGGCAGCGTCCCAGCCTGGCTCGACGACACGAAGCGACCCGACAGCGCCGCCGCGACTGCCTCGAGCCGCGCGGGGTCCGGACGGCTGTCAGCATGGGCCTCCCCACCCACCTCGCAGGCAAACACGTGGCGGCTGGGCGGCGCGCCCCCCACCCGGACTCGGGCAGCGTACCCCCCCGGTCCAAGCTCCGGCAGCTGGAAGGAAAGCACGCCAGCTGCGCTCGCCACCGCGCCTTCGACCTTTCGCGCCTCACTCTCGGCCCCCAAGGTGGCGATCTCGACCTCCACCGGCTCGTCCGTACCGGGCAGGACGTTGACGAGCAGGGTCGCCTCGTAGCCGACGACACAGGGAGCGCGCAGCCGAACCTGCGCCGACTCGAAGCGCGGATCGCGCATCAGCCAGCCGAGCAGGCCCTCCCAGAGCACCCGGTGGCCATCACCGGCCGTTTCCATGCCGAAGCGACCAAAGGCGAGCCCGTGCGTGCCATCGAGAGCGAGCGTGATGGTGCGCCCGTCACCGAACTCCCCGAGGGCCAGGAGCGGCATGCGCTCGTCCACGGATGCATCGGCAGGGCCCTCACTCGGGTGCTCCCAGAGCACCAGGGCTTCCGGCTTGGCCAGACCCATACGGTTGTGCCCCGGCATCGCCGGCAAGGCGTCACCCACGAGGGCACGCAGGCCCCGCAGCATCGGCGCGGCCCGCCCGACGCGCGTGTAGGTCGGCGTGACTGGCGTGCTTTCGGTGAGCTCACCGGAGAGCGGAAGCGCGACCGGCAGGACGTCTTCGATCGGAGAGCCGGCGTAGCCACCCGCCGAGAAGGCGGAAGGGCCTCCCACCAGGATGAGCCCCCCACCCGACAGCACGTAGCGGCGCAGCGCCGAAAAATGCTCCAGCAGGTGATAGGTGCGGGCATCGATGTCCTGCAGCACGACTGCGTCGAAGCTCGGCAAGTGGCTGGTGAAGAGCTCGTCGACCGGGAAAGGGATGAGCGCCAGATCGTCTTGCGAAGCGCGTGCGTCGTCCTCCTCGGTGCGCAAGATGAAAAAGGAAACCAGGTCGATGCTGGCGTCCGATTTCAGGAAGGCGCGGAGCGCGCGTACGTCGTAGGTGGGCCGACCGGCTACGTGGAGGATGCGTGTCCGATCTCGGCGCACCTCGATGGTGAGCAGGCGGGCGTCGTTGTGCGGCACCTCGTCACCTGCGAGTGCCTCTTCGAGGCCCACTTCGATCACGCGGCCACCGGTTCGGTCCAGCGTCACTTCCAGATCCAGCTCCGCGTGCCCGTCCTTCGGCCGAGCCACTCCTCGAGCCAGCTCTTGACTCGGTCCGCCCTCGATGAGCTCGCGCACGCGGACGCCTACTGCCGTGCAATCCACACCCGCACTGCAGCCGACTTCGACGTGAAGGGTCAGCGGCTGGTGAGCGATGGCGGTGCCGGTCATGCGCACGGCCCGGATGCTGCGATCCTTCGGCTCCCGCTCCGTGACCCCGACCGCATGCACGATGACTCCTCGTGTGCGGGAGCCAAGCTCGCTCGAAAGCGTCTGCACCTTCGCCTCGAGGGGTGCGCTCAGTCGTCCGTCGGAAAGGACCACGATGGCGCGCGGAGCCTCGCCCGGCTGCGACAGGACTTGGTCGAGGGCAAGCACGAGGTCGCTGTCAGTGCGCGCCTCGCGGGGAGCATCCAGCCGCTCGAGCTCGCCATCGCCGAAGACGTAGCTAGTGATTCGTGCGTGCGGCCAGGCTCGGCGCAAGTCCTCGAGCGCACGCTCGGCCACCTGACGCCGCGTCTCCTGCTTGGCGTCAGCCGGTAGGGTCAGCCGATGCGAGCCGTCGATGAGGGCAACCACGGGTGCGGGCTCCGGTCGCCCACTCACGCTCACCCAGGCCGGTCGCAAGACGGCGACCCCGAGGAGGCACGCCGCCGCGGTGGAGGTGAGGGTCACGAGCCAGCTGCCCCGGCCCCCTCGCTGCTCGATCACCAAGAGCACGACGCTGGCGACAATGGCGAGCAGGAGCGCTAGTTGGGCCCAGGTCGGCAGATCTTCCGAAAAGGAGAACGACGTCACTCGAGGCCTTCAGGGCGTGCGCTGACGACGCCGCATCAAGAACGGGGCATGCACCTGATCGTCCTTGTAGTCGGAGCAGAGCACGTACATGCCCAGGTTCACCGCAAAGCGCACGGCGAGCTCACGCTCCGCGCTGCCCCCGTGCAGGATCGGAAATGCGAAGCCCTGTCCACCTGGTCCGGGCATCAGCGCGCCGAGCAGATCACACTCGAGCAGCAGGATCTGCACGTTCTTGCCCAAGGCGTAGCCCTGGACCGCCCCGCCCTTCGCGGCCAGGCCCGCTGGTCCGTCGAGCAGGTAGAACGACTTGAACAGGACGTGCGTCTTCGGGAGCGGCACCGGAGCGGCCTCCGGCACGACGCGCCCGAGCTGCCTCTTCACCCCAAGCAAGAACGCGGCGGCGTCCGGGCCCCGCGCATCGACGATCAACGTGCCGCCGAGCCCCAGGAACTCTCGCAGGCGTCGGACGGCCCCCTTCGACAGATCCCGAGGAGCGCGCTCCCCCTGCCAAATCAGGAGCGGCTCGGCCAAGAGGTCCACGCTCTCGACGCCAACCACGTCGACGACCAGCCGCGCGGGCGCGCTCGTGCGCGCCGTGAGCTCGTAGGACCAGCGCCCGAGCGCCTGCCGCACGGCGCCAGTGTCTCCCTCCTCGCCCGCCCGAAGCAGGCGTGGATGAAACGCCCCCGCCTCACCGAAGGCGCTCACCGTCCCCGCGTGCCCGAGAACCGCCAAGCCGGCGAGCCCAGCCACCGCTTCGAGACACAGTCGCCGCGAGTGGCCTCTGCTGGGGTCCTCGCGCTCGCTCACGGGACCGCCTCCACCCGCCACACACCTTCCTCCAGCACGAGCTCGATGCGCTGGCCGTCCGGCAGCTCGACCACCGCACGATCCCCCATCACCTGGACCGAGGCCTGCTCGAGCTCCGAAAGCGACTGGAGTAACGCGGCGCGGCGTTCCTCGAGTGCCGCCCGCCGCTCCGCAGAAAGCGTCGCTTCGACGCGCGTGAGCTGGCCGCTTTCGAGCGCCACGGCCAGGGCCCGCGCTGCGGCCTCCGGCGTGCGCGGCCGAGGAAAGAATGCTGCGTCCGAGTCGACGCGAAATCCTTCCCCCTCCAGGGTCAAGCCAAGCTCTGTACCGTCCCCCGAAACGGTCGCGGTTGCCCGCACCTCGGCGCCGGGGTCGGCGCAAGCGGCTGCCAGGGCCCGAAGCTCGGCGCGATCGCGCTCGAGCAACTCGCGCACGTCTTTTTCCGAGTAGGTCGCCTGCCCCTGCTCGCTGAGCAGGGCGTGAAGCGCGGCTGCGTCACCCTTGGCGACCGCCTGCTCGTACTGTCGCGCCGCATCTCTCGGATCCGGCATCTCCGTTCGCGCGCAGGCGCAAAGAACGCCGACCAACCAAAGCGTGAGCCAGGGCGAAAGGAGCAAGCGAAGCCGGGCGCTCCGCTCGACCTTGCAGCGGTCTGCTCGATGCCCTCTCCTCTCTTCCTGGCGCATCTCGGTTGTGAGATGCGCTCTAGACCAAGCTACGCAGGCTGGCCAGCCTGGCGCCTTTCCCGAGGTCGCCGCGCATGGCACGGTCGCCACCATGCAAGCCGCAGAGGAGGCCCGGGCAGTCCGCGCCCGAAAGTGGCTCATGACTGGCCTTTCCGGGCTCTTGCTCGCGATCGCGCTGTCGCTCGGCAGCAGAGGCTGGTTTGCGCCCACGCTGGCGCTCACCAGCGCTCTCGTGGCCGGGATTGGACTGCATCGCTTCGGCCGCAGCGGGCGCAGCGCCTCAGGTTTCGCTCCGTAGTGCAGCGATGGCCACGTCCTGACCAAGCTCCACCACACGCTGGACGGCCACACCGAACGTGCGCCCTTCGATCTCGATCGGGCTCGCCCAAACCCGATCGCCCACTGCCTGGGCCAGCGGCTTTGTCGCAAGGATGGCTTTGCCGTTGACCACCGGTGCAACCGGCGCGCCGTAGGCGGCGCCCTCCACCAGAACGTAGACGTAGATCAAGGGAACCTTCGCCCCCTCCTCCGTCTCGCTCATGATCTTCGAACGCAGTGCGGTCTCCAGGCGGTAGGCGTAGGCCGACCAGGACCAGCCAGTGACGTAGATCCCGCGCAGCTCTGCGCCCGCCCCGATCGGCACTGCCGCCACCCATTGGGCGTCCGGGCGTCCGCGCACCCCAGCCGCCTCGGGCATCGATCCCCGGGTTTCGACGTAGGCCTTGGTCTTCACCTGCGAAAGCTCGGGGAAAGATGGAAAGAAGTTCTTCTCCGCGAGCTCGTCGCTCTCGGTGTCGGCGCGCAGCACGCGACCGTCGGGCGCCGCGACGGCGAAGAAGGTCGACTTGGCCACGCCCAGATCGGGAACGCGATCCCGCGTGATGCGGAGCGCCTTGCGCGCGGACTCCGGCGCCGGAAGCTCCGGGAAGGCGGCCTTGAAAGTCTCTTCGAGCAGTCGCCCTCCCTCGGGCAGGCCACGACGCACCTGCGCCACGTCCTCACGAGCGGCCGCGGACAAGAAGGTCACGTGCTCACGCGCCAAGGCCGCGCTCTTCTTGCCAGCGTCTTCACAGCCGACCCCAAGAGCAGCGAGTGCCACGAGGCAGAGCACTTGGCCGCCGCGCATCTGGCCGAACCAGCGGAGCCAGCGGCGGCAGTCGGCGACCAAGCGCGCCTGTTTCATGCGGCCCCTTGGGTGGCGCGGGCCAGCACCTTCTGCACATGTCCGTCGACCTTCACCCCGCGGTAGGCTGCTTGCACGACGCCGTCCGCGCCCACCAAGAACGTGCTGCGAATGATCCCCATGTACTCTCGCCCGTAGTTCTGCTTCACGCCCCAGGCTCCATAGGCGCCAGCCAGGACCTTGTCGGGATCGGAGAGCAGGCGGAACGGTAGTGAGTACTTCTCCGCGAAGCCCGCATGGCTCTTGGTCGAATCGGGACTCACGCCGAGCACGGCAATCCCGGCATCGCGGAACGCCTGGTGCTCGTCCTTGAAGTCGCATGCCTCGCGCGTGCAACCGGGCGTGTCGTCCTTGGGATAAAAGTAGAGGACGTAGGGCTTGCCAGAAAAGTCTGCCGACCTGACGGCAAGGCCCGCTTGATCCTCGAGTGCGAAGTCGGGCGCCATGTCGCCCACGCCGAGGCCGCTCTCGATGGCGACCGGGGCCGCACTGCTCAGTCTTGCGGCCCTTTCAGGTGATTTGGGGCTGCTCGCCTTCTTCGGGGCTGCCTTGCTTGCGCTGGGCTTCTTCGCGCTCGGTTGTTTCGCGGCGGCGAAGCTGGGCTTGGCCTTCGTGAGGGGAGCAGCGGCGGGCTTCTTGGCGGCCGCCTTGCGCGAAGGGGCATTGGTCGGCTGGGCCCTCGTGGCGGGCTTCGCTGGCGCCTTCTTCGCAGCCGCGCGCTTCGACTTCGCGGCGGGCTTCGCCGACGTCTTCTTCATCGCTGTCGGCTTCGACTTCGCGGTGGGCTTCGCCTTCTTCTTGCTCTTCGCCGCCAGCGCGCTCGCCGTTGCGACGACCTTGGCTGCCTTGGCCTTCTTCTTGGCGACCGTCTTCTTGCTTGCCGCAGGAGCTGCCTTGGCCTTCACGGCCTGCTTGGACTTCTTCGGTGCCTTCTTCGCTTTCGCACCCGATGGTTTCACCTGCTTGGACTTCTTCTTCGACGCCATGTTGCCTCCGTGCGGTCACACCGCTCGCCCATCTGGGGAGCCGTAACTCCCCGCTCTTCCCCGCTTATCAGATGGAGTGAGCATTTGGCCATGGACCCCAGGCCATGGACTCAAAGCGCGCATCCCGCACCCCGCTCGACCTTGCCAGCTCCGGGGCCCGACCCGGCGTGCTTCTCCGCGCGGCCAGCCGAACGCGTTCGGGGCGAGAACCCGGAAAAGTGAGGGTTCTCGCACCTGCCCGGGCGCATTCGTCCGCGCGGGCACGGGTGTCGTTTTGGCAGGTTGCTTTTTCAAGCACCCTGCTTAGATTGGCGCGCGCCATGTTGGACCTCCCCGATCCGGGCCTCTACCGAACCACCGCCGCGATGCCTGGGAACGAGGCCGGCTTCCCGGCAGGGGTGCTGGTCTATTTGGGCGAGAAAAACGGCCAAAAGTTCGTGGTTCGGCCGGGTCGAAACACCAACAATCGCTGGCTCTGGGGCGACCCGACCACCCCCCTGCGCAGCCCCACCTGGGCCAAGACACTGCGCCACCTGCCCGCCGAGGGCTACTATGTGCTGCCCGAGGAGCTGCGCTTCGAGAGTGGCGGCCGCTGGCTGAAGAACGCCATCGTGCAGCTGGGATACAGCGCCGAGGGACGCGGCATCCTCTTCGTCGCCGAGCAACGGGACACCTCCTCGGACAACGCCCTCTACTTCAGCGACCGCGGCATGATCGTCGACGACGGCATGCTGGACCGCCTGACCTGGGCGCCCATTCTGCCCATCCGGCAGTGACTCTCCGGTCGGCTACCAGCCGGCAGTGACTCAGCCGTCGCCGCTGGTCTGTCTTTCGCCGCGAGCGCCGATGCTGGCCAGGGCGAAGTCGCGGTTGAGCTTGGCGATGAACTCCACGTCGATGCCCTTGGGGCACGCGCTCATGCACTCGTAGTGGTTGGTGCAGTGCCCGAAGCCTTCGGCCTCCATCTGGGAGACCATGCCGAGCACGCGACGCCCCTGCTCCGGCTGGCCCTGCGGCAAGAGGTTCAAGTGACCGGCCTTCGCGGCCGTGAACAACATGGCCGAAGCGTTCGGACAAGCGGCGACGCAGGCACCGCAGCCGATGCAGGCTGCAGCGTCCATGGCTCGATCCGAGTCCTCCTTGGGCACCGGAATGGCATTGCCGTCGGGGGGCGAGCCGGCGCGCGCGGAGATGTAGCCCCCCGCCTGGATGATGCGATCGAAAGCGCCCCGGTCGACCACCAGATCACGCAGCACGGGGAAGGCCTTGGCACGCCAGGGCTCGATCCAAATCTCGTCGCCGTCTTTGAACTTTCGCATGTGCAGCTGACAGGTGGTCGTCAGCTCCTGGGGGCCGTGCGGCCGACCGTTGATGACCATGCCGCAGGTGCCGCAAATGCCTTCGCGGCAGTCGTGGTCGAACGCGATCGGGGCTTCACCCTTCCCGAGCAGGGTCTCGTTGACCTGATCGAGCATCTCCAGAAAAGAGGAATGCTCCGAGACGTTCTTCGCCTCGTAGCGAACGAACTCCCCTTTGGCCTGGGCGTCCTTCTGGCGCCAAACGTGGAGCACGAGATTCATCGTCTTCATCACTTGTAACTCCGCTGCGACGGCTTGACGTACTCGAACTCGAGCGCCTCTCTGTGCAGGACGGGCGTCTCCCCTTCCCCGGTGTACTGCCAGGCCCCCACGAACTGATAGGACTCGTCGTCGCGCTTGGCTTCGCCTTCTTCGGTCTGGTGCTCCGAGCGGAAGTGCCCTCCGCACGATTCCTCGCGCATCAGCGCATCGCGGCACATCAGCTCGCCGAGCTCCAGGAAGTCCGCCACGCGCAAAGCCTTCTCCAAGCTGGTGTTCAGCTCGTCGTTGCCGCCCAGGATGCGTAGGTCCGACCAGAATGCCTGGCGCAGCTCGGGAATGCGCGCGAGCGCCTTCTCCAACCCCGCCCGGTCGCGGGCCATGCCGCAGTGATCCCAGATGATCTGCCCGAGCTCGCGGTGGAAGGAATCCGGAGAGCGCGACCCGCCGATCGAAAGCAAGCGGTCGATGCGCGCCTGCACCGTGGACAGGGCCTCCTGGGCCGCCTGATGATCGGGCCCCACGTCGCTCTTGGGTGAGGTCG
>Ga0315912_10002336_pt1 | contig 20492 bp, 14 predicted proteins | sample VfabasoilMG_FD_204469 | JGI IMG/M metagenome (GOLD analysis project Ga0315912, IMG submission 204469) | Garden soil microbial communities collected in Santa Monica, California, United States - V. faba soil | ecosystem: Environmental > Terrestrial > Soil > Garden | place: USA: California...
GTGGTGGGCGGCCCCGGCGGGCGGCCGGTGCACGGCGCGGGCCGGAGGGCAGCGCCCCGTCGACTCGACGGCGGACCCGGCGACGCGTGACGTCGCGCGCGCCGGGGGCCGGCGGCCGGGGCCTCCGGGTCGCGCGGAGAGCGGGGCGAAGCTTCGCGTGCGATTGCCGCGGCCTCCTTTAGAATCCGCCGCGATGATCGATACCCAGGAGGCCCTCGACGCGCTCTGCGATGCCCTGGCCGGCGAGTCCGTGCTGGCCATCGACTGCGAGATGGACTCCATGTACGCCTACGGCACGAGCCTGTGCCTCGTGCAGCTGGGCTGGGCGGGCCATGAGGCGCTCATCGACGGTCTCGTGGCGCTCGACCGCTCGCGCCTCGGCGCCCTCTTCGCCGACCCGGCCCGTGTGAAGGTCTTCCATGGCGGCGAGAACGACATCGGCCTGATGCGCTCGCGCTGGGGCCTCGACTTCCGCAACACCTTCGACACCATGGCGGCCTCGCAGGTGCTGGGCCACGACGGCGTCGGCCTGGCGGCCGCGCTCGACCGCTGGTTCGACGTCAAGCTGAGCAAGAAGTTCCAGAAGGCCGACTGGCGCGTGCGGCCCCTGCCCGACGACCAGGCCGAGTACGCGCGTCTCGACGTGCGCTACCTCATCCCGCTGCGCGAGCGCCTGCTGGCCGAACTGGTCCGGCTCGGCCGCCTGGAGGAGGCCGAGAGCGAGTTCCTGCGCATCAGCCGCGCGCACATCGACGAGAAGCCCTTCGACCCCGACAACTGGGTCAAGGTGAAGGGCTTCCGCGAGCTCTCGCCGAAGCTGCGCGGCGCCGTCAAGGCGCTGTACGTGGCGCGCGACGAGCTGTCGCGCCGCCTCGATCGCGCGCCCTTCCGCGTGCTGCACGACAGCGCGCTCATCGAGCTGGTGCGCCAGCCCCCGCGCGACGAGCAGGGCTGGCGCGCCGTGCGCGGCATCAACCGCCACCTGCCGTCGCGCGAGATCGGCGTGCTGCTGGCCGCGCTCCACGCCGGCCTGGCGCAGGGCGAGATCCCGCTGCCGTCCCGCAAGGGCGGCCGCCGTCCGTGGGACGACCGCCCCTCGGTGGGCCTCACGCCCGAACAGGAGAAGGTCTTCGACGCGCTGCGCCAGTGGCGCGGCGAGCGTGCGCGCGCCCGCGGCGTGGACATCGCGCGCGTGGCCACGACGCACCTGCTCATGGGCATCGCGCGCGCATGCCCGTCGAACCCGACGGAGCTGCAGTCGTGCGACGGCATCGAACCCTGGCGGTTGCGCGAGTACGGCAGCGAGATCCTGGCCGTCGTGCAGCGGGCGCGTTCGTGAGGGTCGCGCTCTCGCTGCTCACCATCGCCGCCCTCGTCGGTGGCCTGGTCTTCGGCTGCCTCCTGCTGTTCGGCGGCCTCGGCGGCGTGGATCCCGCCGACCTCGTCGAGCGCGCCTCGGCCCTGCACGAGGAGCGCCGCTACGAGGAGTCGGCCGCGCTCTACCTGCAGGCCTCCGAGCTGTGGGAGGCCGAGGGCGACGAGCGGCAGGCGCTGGCGGCGCGCGCCCAGCGCGGGGTCTGCCTCAAGATGGCGGGCCGCCTCGACGAGGCGCGCTCGGTGCTCGAGGCCGCCCTGGCCGAGGCGCGCAGCCGCTCCGACCTGGCCAGCTCGGGGCTGGCGCTCGGGAACCTGGCCAAGATCGAGGCGCTCTCGGGCCAGCTCGAGGCCTCGCTGCGCCACCTGGACGCGCTGGCCGCGGTGGCGCAGGAGGGCCACGACGAACGCACCGAGATCCTGACGCGCGAGCAGGCAGCGCTGCTGGCCGACAGCCTCGGCCGGCATGCCGACGCCGTGGAGCGCTTCGAGACCGCGCTGCAGCGTCATGCCGCCCTCGACCTGGGCGTGGACGACCGGCGCGATGCGCTGCGGCGCCAGATGGCCTGGGCGCAGGTGGAGCTGGGGGACGACCTGGGCGCGCGCGCGAGCTGGGACGCCGCCGCTCCCGGCCCCGCCGGCCTGGCGCGGCAAGCGGAGCAGCTCGCGCTGCTCGGCCTGCACGCGCGTTCGGCCGAGGTGGCGCTGTCGGCCTCGAAGGCCCTGCAGCAGGAGCAGGACCGGCACGATGACGCGGCCGACCGCGCGCTCGAGCTGGGCTTCGGCCAGCTGCTGGCCTCCTACCAGTCGGGCCTGGCGCAGACCGAGCTCGCCGGGCTGCTCCCGACGCTAGCGGACCCGCGCCGGCGCGCGCCCTTCGAGCTGCTCGCGGCCCGCTGCCTGCTGGTGGTCGCTGCCCACAGCGACGCCGCGGCGCGCGCCGCGCTCGCGCGCGAGGGCTTCGGCGACGACCTGCGCGCGCAGGAGGCGGCCTGGATCGAGGCCATCGCGCTGGTCAAGGCGGGGCGCCCCGACCCGGCCCTCGCGCTGCTGCGCCAGCAGCCCGCCTGCCTGGCGCGCACCGTGCTCGAGGGCTGGATCGCGGACGCCGTGCCCTTCGCGGACGAGTTCGCCTTCGAGGCGCTGCCGCTGCTCGACCCCGACCGGCTCGAGCGCGACGACGAGAGCCTGGCGCTGCTGCAGGCCATCTCGCCCGAGCCTCTGCCCGAGCTGTCGCTGCTGGCCCTGCACCTGTCCCTGGCCGATGCCGACCTGCTGCGTCGCCAGGGCAAGCCCGAACTGGCCGACGTGCGGCGCGCCGCCGGCTGCGTGGCGGCCCTGCGCTGGCAGGCGCTCGAGGCGCGGCACCGGCTGCTCGACCGCTGGCCGGAAGCGGGCGCGCTGGACGACATCGGCCCGCGCCTGCTGCGCTGGGCGGCGGGCGAGCTGCCGGCGGACGAGGCCGTCATCGCCGTGCTGCCCGGGCCCGCGCTCAGCTACCTCATGTACTTCAGGGCCGGGCACGGCGTGACGACCTTCGCGCTGTCGCCGGCCGGCTTCCTCGACGACCGCATGATGGCCTGCGTCGCCGCCCTGCGCGCCAACGACATGGAGGCGGTGGTGTCGAGCTCGTACGCGCTCTTCACCTCGCTCTTCCCGGAGGCCGCGCAGGTGGATCTGCGCCTCGTGCCGCATTGGACGCTGCTGCTGCCCGACCTGCTCGTGGGCGTGCCGCCGGCCATGTGGGTGAGCGAGCCGAGCGAGCCGGGCGAGATCGTGCCCTGGGTGCTGCGCGCGCACGACGTGCGGCTGATGCCGTTCGTGCTGCCGGAGCCGCTCGCGCACGGTCTCGTGCCGTCCAGCGCGTGGACGCAGTTCGGCGCCCCGGCCCTGTCCGATGCGGCGCCCGTGCTCGTGGCCGAGTACCTGGACGAGGTGTACGGGGTGCGCGAGCTGCCCCGCCTGTCCCTGCGTGCGCGCGAGCCGGCGGCCGTCAGCGGCGCGGCCGCCAGCGTGCCGGCGCTGCTCGAGCTGCTGGCCCGTCCGGGGCTGGTGGAGGTGACGGCGCCCGGCTTCGGCGGCGGGCGTCTCGGCGGCCTGCTGCTCGCGCCGGCGCCCGGAGCCGCGCGCGGCGACGCCGCCGCCGGCTTCCTGCCCTGGCACCGGCTGGCCGAGGTGCCCATCGCCGCGGACCTGCTGCTGGACGGGACGCGCTTCATCCCCGACGACCCGCTGCACGGCCCGCAACACGCGGCCACGGCCGCCTTCACGGGCGGCGCGCGCCAGCTGGCGCTGCTGCGCTGGCCGCTGCCGACGCCCCTGCAGTGGGGCATGGTGGACCGCATCGAGCACCTGGCCGACGGCACGCGCACGCTCGCGGAACTCGTCTGCCACAGCCAGCGCCTGTACATCGCCGGCGCCGAACAGGCGGGCGAGATCGACCGCACGCATCCGCGCGTGTGGGCCGGCTGGCTGGTGTTCGACGCAGGGCCCTGAGGTCACTCGCGGCCGGGCGGCGGGACATGACCGCCGCCGCGCGGCCGGCCACGCAGGGCGACGCGAGCACGGCGCCGCCGCCGCTGGCGCCCTGTTGGCGCGCGTTCAGTCGCCGAGCAGCCGGGCGCGCACCGAGCGTGCCTCGGCGGGGTCGCGCGTGTTGCCCACGATGACCCGGCCGTCGGCGAAGAGCAGCAGCCGGCGCGTGTCGGTGTCGAGGCGCACCAGGAAGGGGCTGCGCGTCACGCGGCCCTCGTGCGCGAGTCGCGCGGCGGCGGCGTCGAGGTCGACGCGCGCGCCGCTTGGCGGCAGCTGCACCGCGTCGCGGCCGCACAGCTCGGTCGGCACCGCGGCGGCCGGGCGGTCGAGGAAGCCGTGCTCGCCGCGCTGGCAGCAGGGGCAGTGCGGGTCGACCGGCAGGCGAAGCGTGCGCAGTTCGGCGTGCCAGCCGTCCAGCACGAAGACCTCGCCTGCGCGCAGGGCCTCGCTGCCGAGCAGCAGCTTGATGGCCTCGGTGGCGGCCAGCGCGGCGATGAGCGCCACGACGCTGCCGAGCACGCCGGCCGTGTCGCAGGTGGGCAGCGCGCCCGGCGCCGGCAGCTCGGGCACGTAGCAGCGCAGGCACGGGCCGCCGGGCCGCACGACCAGCAGCTGGCCCTCGATGCCCACGACGCCGCAGTAGATCCACGGCCGGCGTGAGCGCACGCACAGGTCGTTGACCAGCATGCGCGTGGGGAAGTTGTCGGTCCCGTCGAGCACCAGGTCCACGTCTCCGAGCAGCTCGACCACGTTGTCGGCCACCAGGTCGGTCACGGCCGCCTCGACGACCAGCCCCGGGTCGATGCGCTGCAGCGCCGCCGCGGCGGCCGCCGCCTTGGGCATGACCGCCTCGACGTCGGCCGTGGTGAACAGCGTCTGCCGCGGCAGGTTGGACAGCTCGACCACGTCGCGGTCGATGAGCCGCAGGAAGCCGACCCCCGCGCGTCCCAGGATCTCGGCCAGGTGGCTGCCGGTGGCGCCCACGCCCACGATGGCCACGCGCGCGGCGGCGAGCCGCGCCTGGCCCGCGGGGCCGACCTGCGGCAGGCGTTCCTGGCGGATGTGGCGTTCGGACATGGTTGGACGTCGGGGCTCCGTCTACCGGCAGCGCAGCAGCCGCTCGCGCAGCCGGCCCTTGACCAGGCCCAGCGCCTCGACCTGTTGCGCGAAGCGCTGGCCGTCCGTGCCGTAGCCGGCGGTCGGCTGCAGCGGCGGGTGCCGGCTCGAGAACCAGGCGTTGAGGCGCTCCATGAACAGCTCGCGCGTGGTCTTGGCGGCGACCGAGGCGAGCGCGACGGCGGCGCGGCGCACGTCGGCCTTGACGTGGAAGTCGATGTGCACCGGGCTGCGGCCGGGCCAGTCGAGGCGATAGGCCGACGAGATCGGGCGCTCGCGCACCGTGGTGAGCGGCGCGAGCGGGAAGAACGTCTGCAGCAGGTCGCCGTAGTGGATGCGCCCGCCCTGGCGATCCACGTGGATGATGAGTTCGTCGGCGGGGAAGCGCCGCACCAGCGTCTCGATCAGCCGGCCCGTGGCGTGGAACAGGGTCCAGGCCTTGGTGCCGGCGGCGCTGCTCAGGCGGTTGAAGCGCGGTTCGACCACCGGGGCCAGGAAGAGGTCCACGAAGCGGCAACCGCGCTCGGCCAGCCAGGCCTCGTGCCAGGCGGCGCGCTCGAGCACCTGGTCGAGCGAGGCCACGCGCGGCAGGCGCAGCTCGAGCAGCGGCGGCAGCGCACCCTCCGCGGCGATGGGTTCCCCGTACCACGGCAGCTCGTCCAGCTCGGCGGCGCTGAAGTCCAGCGCGCCCTCGAGCAGGCCGGCCATGCGCACCGGCAGGCTGCCGCGGCCCAGCGCCAGGTGCCCGAGCGTGCTCGTCTCGAGCGCGCGCAGCGAGCCGCCGGCGTGGTAGAGCCGCTTGCTGTCCGCCGTCGGCAGGCCGTGACGGCGCACGTTGCCGTCGCTCGTGATGCGGTCGAGTTCGCCCTCGGCGGCGTCCGGCGCGAGGCGGAAGGCGGCGGCGGCCACGACGAGCGGACCGAGCAGCGGCCCGTAGCCCGCCTCGTCGATGCCGGCGACGACGCTCACGTCAGGCGGTTCCGGCGACAGCTGCGGCGCAGGCCGCCCCGGCCGCGCGACGCCTGCGCCCGGCTCACGACCTGCCCCCGGGCGGCGTGCAGCCGGTCGTCAGCCCGGCGTGGCGCTGGCGCACCAGCACGAAGACGCCCAGGGCGAAGGTGATCACGCTCACCCACTGCGAGGTGGACATCAGGCCGTAGATGCCGCGCGCCTCGTCGTCGCCGCGCGTCAGCTCGACGAGCGAGCGGCCGACGGCATAGAGCAGCATGCCCACGCCCAGCACCTGTCCGTCGAAGCGCCGCCGGCGCAGGAGCGCGCCCAGCACGAGGAAAAGCACCAGGTTCATGAACGACAGGTAGAGCTGGCTGGGGTGCAGCGGCACGCCGATGAGGTCGTGCGGGATGAGGCTGCCCTCGCGGGCCGGGAAGGTGATGGCGAGCGGGCCGTCCCACGGGCGGCCGTGGTCGTCGCCCACCAGCAGGCAGCCGATGCGCCCGAACGTCTGGCCGAGGAAGAGCGCCGGCAGCACGGCGTCGCCCAGGCGCGGGAAGGGGATCTTCCAGGCGCGCGCGAAGAACCAGGCGCCGAGCGCACCGCCGAAGAAGCCGCCGTACGAGACGATGCCGCCCTTCCAGATCGCGATGAGCGAGACCACGTCCTCGTAGGCCTCGGGGTGCACCACCAGGTAGAGGAGGCGCGCGCCCAGGAAGCCGCAGATGAGCGCGTTGCGCAGCAGGTGGTCCACGGCGCCCGACTGCTCCACGCCCATGCGACGCAGGGAGCGGCCCGCCCACCAGGCCGCGAACACGACGCCGATCAGCACCATCACCGAGAACGAGCGCAGCGGGGCGCCGCCGATGAGCGGCATCCAGTCGGGGAAGACGAATAGGTAGGGATACATGTCCGCGACTCAGATGGACGCGCCGAGGATGTCGCCCTCGAACACGAGGTCGCTGCCGACGTAGGCCTGCGTCGCGAACTGCGCGATGTTGCGGCGCAGGCGCTTGATGCTGGCTGCGATGACGAGCCGGTCGCCGGGGCGCACCTGGCCGCGGAAGCGCACCGAGTCGAGGCCCGCGAAGCCGAAGAGCTGCCCGGCCTCCGGCGGCAGGATGAAGCTCGTGACGAAGGCCGAGAGCTGCGCGGCCGCCTCGACCATGACGACGCCCGGCATGAGCGGCCGCCCGGGGATGTGACCGCGCACCCAGAAGGCGTCGAGCGCCGCGTCGTGGATGCCGATCGCGAAGTGGTTCACGGGGTCGTGCTGGACGATGCCCTGCAGCAGCGCCATCTCGTGCCGCTGCGGGATGCGCTTCTGCACCTCGTCCAGGTCGTAGACCAGCGGCGCGTCGGCCCAGCGCAGCGGATCGTCGAGCAGACGGCTCATGGCGGACACAGGTTCCGGGTGGGGCGGGCGGCCCCGCTTGCGGCGCCCCACGAGCCCCTGGCCGCACGCGCCGCGCGAGGCGGGCGGATGATAGGCAAATGCCGGCTCGCCAGGCTACGGCATCGGCGCCGGCTCTCAGTGGTCCTCGCCGCTCGGGTCGCGGCGGGTGGGCAGGGTCATCCAGCGGGCCTCGCTGCTGCTGCCGCCGACGAGCGAGAGGTCGAGCTCGGTGCGCGTGTGGCCCTCGGCCGTGGCCACCAGGTGGAAGGCGCCGTCGGGCAGGTGCTCGAGGACGAGCAGGCCGTTCTCGTTGCTGCGGCCGCGCGCGAAGTGGTCGCTGCTGCGGGCCTCGACCAGCACGTTCTGGAGCGGCAGCCCGTGCTCGTCCTGCAGGCTCAGCGTGAGCTGGTGGCGCGCGACCAGGGTGCACTCGACGCGCGTCGTGCCCTGCTCGACGAAGATGCTGCCGATGCGGTCCTGCATGTTGTCGGTCTCGCGCAGGCTCACGGCGTATTCGCCTGGCGGCAGCGGCGAGAAGCTGAAGCGCCCGTCGGCGCCGGTCCGCGCGGTGCGCAGGCGCGGCGGCTCCGCGGCCGGGGCGAAGAGGCGCTTCACCTCCAGGAAGGCCTGCACGCCGGCCGCGGGCATGCCGCCCGGGTCGTAGACCAGCCCGACGATGCCGGGGCCGCTGTCCAGCACGAAGGGGATCGGCGCCTTGTCCATGGCCGGCGTGACCACGCCGCGCCGGACCGACGGCAGGTAGCCGGGAGCGCGCACGACGACGTCCCAGGTGCCTGGCTCTTGCGCGAGGAAGAACGTGCCGTGCTTCAGGCGGAAGGGCGTGCTGATCGAGGTCTCGAGGCGCGCCGCGAGCGCGCCGTCGTCGGCCAGCGGGTCGGCCGGCAGGACGTCCACCTGGAACACGCCCACCGGTTCTCCGGTGAGGGCGTCGCTCACGACGCCCAGCACGCCGTCCGGGCCGACGGGCTGCCGCGTCTCGGCGATGCGCTCCGGCGACCGGTCTGGCTGCGACGCGGCCCCGGCGGGCGCGGCGCCGGGCGCCGGCAGCACGGGCGCCGCGCTGGCCGGCCCGGGCAGCAGCCGCGGCGGTGCGCCGGCGGGGTGCGCGCCGGGTTGCTGCATCACCATCCACAGCGTGCCGCTCAGGCCGAGCACCACGCACAGACCCGCAGCGAGGAGCAGGAACAGCTCGCGATCGCTTCTCCGTCTCATGGATGGCTCGGCGCGTTGCGGCGGGGGCGGGAGCTGGACTCGGCGACCAACGGCCCCGGCGCGGCACTCGTCTGGAAGCGCTCGCTCGATCTCCTTATCGTGCGGCCTCCAGTATCCCCTCCCGACGTCCCGGACGAGAGTTCCATGTCACGGTCTGCCCTCTGCACCCTGTTGCTGCTCGCGGCCGCCGTGCCCGGTCGCGCCGCCGTGACGACGACCTCGGACCCGGGACCGCCCGCCGTCGCCGCAGCGGCTGCGCCCGCACCCGTCGCTCCCCCGGCGCCGGCCGCGGCCGGGCCCCGCACCATCCTGCTGGGCTTCGACGGCATGGACCATGCGCTCACGCGGACCTTCATGGACCAGGGGCTCCTGCCGAACCTCTCCAAGCTGGCGGCGGCCGGCACCTTCCAGCGGCTCGAGACGAGCAACCCGGCGCAGTCGCCGGTCTCGTGGGCGGTGGTGAACACCGGCACCAACCCGGGCAAGACGGGCGTCGCCGGCTTCGTGAGCCGCATCTTCGCGCGCAAGGACGGCAAGCGCGAGGGCATCCCCCTGCCGCAGCCGATGCTCGGCTACCCGACCACCATCCCGGCCGCCGAGTACCTGCCGGTGCCGATGGCGGCCGAGCAGCCGGAACTCTTCCAGGGGCTCGCGACGCTGCTGCCGGCCGTCGTCGTGTTCTCGCTGCTCTCGCTCATCATGAAGCTGCCCAAGCTGCTCGGGGTGGTGCTCGGGCTGGTGGGGGCAGCAGGCGGCTGGTACTGGGGCATGCAGCAGATCGCGCTCGCCCCGGCGGACGGCAAGCTGCCCTACCAGATCAACCCGATGCAGGGCACCAACTGGTGGACGTACCTGGACGCCGCGGGCGTGCGCACCACCGGGGTGCAGGTGGCCTCCACCTACCCGCCCGACGACGAGGGCCCGAACACGCGCCTGCTCTCGGGCCTCGGCGTGCCCGACGTGACGGGCTCGCCGGGCAGCTGGATCGTCTACACCACGGAGACCTGGGCCTACCCGCACCCCACGGCGACGGCGGGCAAGATCGAGCGCATGAGCTTCGACCTGGCGGACGAGACGCGCGCGCGGCTCGACCTGCCCGGGCCTGACAACTGGCTGGTCAAGGCCGACTACGAGCACAAGCTCGCCGCGCTCGACAGCCAGACGGGGCACCGGGACAACACGCAGGCCGACGGCACGGCCCTGGCCGACGAGAGGCGCCGGCTGCAGGCCGAGTTCAACCGCTGGAAGTCGACCGACCTCGAGACGAAGGTCTCGTTCACGGTGGACGTGGACCATGCCGCCGGCACGCTGGCCTTCGACGTTGCCGGCCAGAAGTTCACTCTGCGCGAGGGCGAGTGGAGCGACTTCATCCCGGTGGAGTTCGTGTTCAACGAGGCCTTCAGCGCGCACGGCCTGGCCAACTTCCACGTGCTCAAGCTGAGCCCCGAGGACGTGCGCATCTTCGTGCCGCCGATCAACATCGACCCCGAGCAGCCGGAGCGCTGGCTGCCGATCAGCGCGCCGCCGGACTACAGCAAGGAGCTGGCCGAGGGCATCGGCCACCCCTACGAGACGCTCGGCTGGGCCTGCCTCACCAACCCGCTGAAGGACTACGTCGACAGCGGCTTCACGGTGCAGTCGTTCATGGACGACATCGTCTCGACCATGAAGCTGCGCGAGGACCTGCTGGCCTACAACCTCGCCCACCCCGAGAGCTGGGAGGTCTACTACCAGGTGTTCTCGGAGACCGACCGCGTCGGCCACATGCTCTTCCGCGAGTCGGACCCGGCGCACCCGAAGTACGACGCCGCCTACGCCTCGCGCACGGTGGAGGCCTTCGGCAAGAGCTTCCCGTACTCGCAGGCGCTGCCGGTCATCTACAGCCAGGTCGATCGCATCGTCGGCAGCGTGATGGACGCCATCGCCTCCGGCAGCCTGGGCGACGACTGCCTGCTGATGGTGGTCGCCGACCACGGCTTCACGAGCTACCGGCGCAGCGTCAACCTCAACAACCTGATGGCCGACCTCGGCTTCCTGGTGTTCAAGGACGGCAAGACGCTGAAGGACGTGCTCGCCGACGGCAACACCGACATGCTGAGCTACGTCGACTGGTCGCGCACACGCGCCTACTCGTACGGGCTGGGCGAGGTCTTCATCAACCTGCAGGGACGCGAGCCCAAGGGCATCGTCCCGCCCGACCAGTACGACGCACTGGTGGCCGAGATCTGCGCCGCCCTGCTGGACGTGACCGACGGGCCTGGCGGCCCGCGCGTCGTCACGAGCGCCACGCCGCGCGGCGTGCTCTTCCACGGGCCGTGGGTGGTCGAGGGCCACGCGCAGCGCAAGGTGCGCGGCGAGCTCGAGGACGTCGAGCACGACGGCTTCGGCGACATCTTCCTGGGCTACGAGCCGTACTACCGCGTGTCGTGGGCCAACACCCTGGGCGGCCTCGACAAGGCCTCGGTCGTGGACAACGAGAACCACTGGTCGGGCGACCACGTGTCGGTCGACCCCGAGCACGTGCCGGGCGTCTTCTTCTGCAACCGCAAGCTGGCGGAGCCGACACGCGCGCACCTGCTCGACATCGGCCCGACGATCGTCGCGCGCTACGGACTCAGCGCGGACGACAAGGGTTTCGACGGGCGCGTCCTGCCCATCGGCGGACGCTGAACCCGTGACCCTGCACCTGGTCACAGGGGGCACCGGCTACCTCGGGCGGCACCTCGTGCGCCACCTGCTGCAGCTCGGCCGGAACGTGCGCGTCCTGGTCCGTCCCGGCAAGCGGCACGAGGGCCTCGAGGGCGTCGAGTGCGTCGAGGGCGACATCACCGACCGCGCCGCCCTGGTGCGGGCGCTCGACGGCTGCCAGCGCGTGTTCCACGTGGCGGCCGAGGTGCGTGACGGCCAGCCCGCGGAGCACTACGACCGCGTGAACCACCGCGCGGTCGCCGAGCTGCTGCAGCTCGCCAGCAGCCGGCACGTCGAGCGCTTCGTGCACACGTCGCACTACTACGCCATCGGCCGCTCGGGCGAGCCGCGTTCGGCACCCGACTTCGTCAACGACGAGTACTGGACGCACGACCCGGGCGACATGCACGACGCGCACGAGCTGAGCAAGTACGACGCCGAGAACGCCGTCAACCAGCGCGTCAGCCTCTCGGAGGCCGTGGTGGCCGTCATCCCCACCATGATGTACGGGCCCGAGCTGCGGGCGGTGCGCTCGGTGGACGACCTCTCGCCCGGCAACCGCATCGTGCGCCTGCTCGCCGACCATGCCGCCGGACGCTACCCCGGCATCCCGGGCGACGGCAGCCAGCTCTGGAACCTGGTGCACGTCGAGGACGTGGCCGTGGCGCACGTGCAGATCATGGAGTGCGACGACCTGCACGGCTGGCCGCCCCCGCGCTGGGGACACTGGCACTACCTCGCGGGCGGCGAGAACGTGCGCGTCAACGAGCTCTTCGGCGCCTTCTCGCGCATGGCGCGCGTCCCGCCGCCGAAGCTCGTGCGCAAGCAGGGCGGCGCCCTGTCGCGGCTGTTCGGCGGGGTCAAGGACGAGCGCAGCAGGGAGCGCTTCGCGATCGACAGCCACAGCTGGGCCTTCCGCAGTGCGCTGGCCGAACAGGACTGGGGCTACAAGAGCCGCCCCTTCGCCGAGGGTCTCGACCAGACGGTGGCCTGGATGCGCAGCTGCGGACTGGTCAAGTAGGGGCGCGCCGCCGGCCGGGTGCGCCTGACCGCAGGGGGCAGCACGGGTCCCCGGGGGCGGTTGCATCGGCTGGGCCCGGGTTGCACGCTGAGGCCAGCCGTCGTTGGCCGCGCGGGAACAAGTCCGCGCCCCGTTCGTCCAAGGGGAAGACCCATGGGTGCTCGCCGCCTCCCTGCCGCCGCCACCAGCCCCCCGGGGCGTCGCTTCGTCGGCCGTGCCTCGCACCGCGGGCGGGTCGGCCTGCTGCTGCTCGGCGCGGGCTGTCTCGCGGTCTGCACCGCGGCCTGCACGCAGGTGGAGGCGCCTCCCGCCGGCGCGTCGGCGCAGCACGCTGCACCCGCCCTGCCGCCGGCCTACGCCACGCTGGCGCGCCAGCGCCAGCGCATGCTGCAGGAGGACCTCGGCGAACTGCTGGCCGAGGTGCTGCCGCAGATCCGCGCCCTGCGCGAACAGCTGACCGCCGACGTCGCGGCCATGGATCCGCCCGAGCGTCTCGCGACGGCCGACAAGCTGCTCGTGGAGTGGCACCGCGAGGCCTGGAAGGAGCATCAGGAGCGCGTCGAGGCCCGCTACGAGCGCGCGCGCGTCGAACTCGAGGCACTGCAGGCCAGCGCCACGCAGCGCGCCACGGCCATGGCGCGGGCCATGGCGCCGCCGGCCTCCCCGCTCGACGCCGGACCCACGGGCGACATGCTGCTCGACCAGGAGCTCACCAGCTTCGACGAGACGCTGCGCAGCGAGCTGCTGCTCGAGCAGCTGCTGGCCGACCAGCTGCGTGACGCCCTCGGGCGCGTCGAGCTGGTGCAGATCTGGTCGTCGTTCCGTCGGCCGGGCGCCGACGAGGCCCTGGGCGGCCGGCTGCTGCTCTTCGTGGGCGGCTCCGAGTCCAGCGAGGGCCCGCGCTGCCAGCTCGTGTTCCAGGCGGCCGAGGGCAGCACGCCGCGCGGCCGCGTCGTGCAGGCCATGCGTCACCGCATCATGAAGGGCGGCACGCTGGTGCAGGACGAGGGCTGGCGTCTCATGCCCACCGAACCTCCGGTCTCGCGCTTCGGGTCGGCCCTCTTCGTCGGCAACCTCGGCCCGCGGCTGCGCAGCGAGGCGGCCGGCTTCTCCCAGCTGCACGACATGCGCGTGCTGGTGGACATGCAGGTCGCGCTGCTCGACGAGGCCGGGCAGGTGCGCGGGGGCGTCGATTGGCGCGTCGAGTTCCGCGTCACGCTGCGCGGCGAGGTGAGCTGGCAGCTCGGTGCGGCGCCCGACTTCAACGCCTCGTGCGACGAGGTGGCGCGCGTGCTGCACGGCGGGGGCGGTCCCAGCTCGTCTCCCGCCCCGGCGCCGAACGCGCGCTCGGCGCCCTGAGAGGGCCCACAGGCCTCCGCAGGCCGGCTTTCCGGCAGGCGCCATGCGATGCCCGCCCTGCCTCCAGGTTCTTTATTGCTTTGACATCAGGGGGGCTGCGGGTCACCGTCAGCAGCTTGCAAGGAGGGCCGAACGTGGCCCTTCCCCGTGGTGTCGGGCAGGTGCGTGGTCTTCCGAGAGGGCGGCCCGGGCCGCCGGCGGCACGGCGCCGCAACGGGGGCCTGGGTCCTGTGAGGCTCGTTTCCCGTGTCGGCAACCTCCGCGGAGGGTTTCCGCGGAACCCGTGGGCAGACACCGACACGGTCGCCTCGCCCACCCAGATCAGGACAGCAGCACATGCGCAGTACCGGAAGTGTCAAGTGGTTCAACGAGGCCAAGGGCTTCGGATTCATCACCCCCGAGGACAAGAGCAAGGATTGCTTCGTCCATCACTCGGGCATCAAGGGTGACGGCTTCAAGAGCCTGGCCGAAGGAGACCGCGTCGAGTTCGACGTGGTCCAGGGCGCCAAGGGCCCGGCGGCGGAGAACGTCGTCAAGCTCTGAGCGGTCCGCCGCTCCCCGCCTCGCGCGGGGTCGCCTCGGGACGAGGTGGCCCCGCGCCTTGCTTCCCCTGGGTCCCGCCCACAAAGCCCCGCTGACGGATATGGAAACGCGCATGGCCTCGAGCGACGAAACAGCCCTGCAGGCGCTCTCGGTGCACCGGCGCCGCGAGATCTTCTCCGAACTGGTCTCCTGCCAGGACGCCGGCATCAGCGTGGACGATTCGCGCAGCCAGTTGGCGACGTACTACGAGATCTCGATCGAGATGGTGAAGCGCATCGAGACGCTGGGCATCAGCCAGAACTGGCCGCCACTGTAGCGGGAGCGGGGGCTGTGCCGGTCTGCGCCGCGCGCGCGCTCCGGGTGCATGGTCCCGTGCTCGCACAGGGCTTCGGCAGGCCATTGCTGGCAGGCCGCCGGAGCTGACCGCGGCTGCGCCGCTGCCATCCCGTCGGCCCGCCAGGACGTCCTGCCTGCAGAACTGCGCGCGGGACCCTGCACCCTGCGCGCGCGCGCGGCTCCAGACCGGGGCGCGCCCGCGGTGCGGAGGCCACGGTGGGGTAATACCCGCGCTCGTGCTGGGTTGGGGGTGGGGAAAGACGCACGCTCGTACTGGGGAGGGGAATGGGCTCGCGTCGCTGCCGAGGGTGGGGAGCAACGTGCGGTCGACGCGGTCGCCCGTGGAGCCAGCGAGCGGATGGCTGCGGCACCCGGGCACACAGGCCCGGAAATGGCCCGGCGCGGCGCGTGCGCGGAACGCCGGGCATGCGCCGGGCGCGTCGGGGAGGCGCTGCGGCTACTCCGGCTCGTCGCGCGGCGCGGACCGGCGGTCGAGGATGCGTTCGTAGCGCAGGCGCGTCGCCGTGGTGATGCGCTCGAGTTCGCTCAGGAACAGGTGGCCGGCGTCGCCCTCGGCCGTGTCGGCGAACCCGAGGCGCACGGCCAGCCGGCGCTGGGCCTCGCGCTCGCCGGGCACCTCCTTGGTGTCGAGCCCGAGCGCGATCTGCAGGCGCGTCTCGACCCGCCGGAAGAAGAGGTAGGTGTCGGACAGCCAGCGTGCCTCCTCCGTGGGCAGGGCACCCTGGTCGGCCAGCAGCTCGAGCGCGCGCGGCGTCTCCTGCACCAGCACGGCGGGGTGGGCGTGGGCGTTCACCAGCTGCAGGTACTGCGTGGCCTGCTCGATGTCCACCATGCCGCCCGTGCCGCGCTTCAGGTCGCGCGCCTGGGCCTGGGCCTCGATGCGGGTGCGCATCTCGCGCATGTCGCTGGCCAGGCTGGCCGGCAGCTGCAGGTGGCGCAGCAGGCCGCGCAGCGTGGAGATGACCTCCTGCCCGAGCGCCGTGTCGCCCGCCACGATGCGCGCCTTCAACAGCGCCTGGTGCTCCCACAGCGCGGCGCGCGGCGAGCGGTAGTAGGCCTCCAGCGCGCGCAGGCTGGTGACCAGCGGGCCCTTGTTGCCCTCCGGCCGCAGGCGCGCGTCCACCTTGTACAGGCGCGGCGCGCCGCGGCTGCCCGAGAGGTGCGCCATGAACTCCTCCGCCAGCTTGGCGAAGAAGACGTTGTTGGGCATGCCGCCGTCGGTCCGGCCGTCGCCGCTGTAGACGAAGATGACGTCGGCGTCGCTGCCGTAGTTGGCCTCGAGGCCGCCCACCTTGCCCAGCGCCACCACGACCATCTGTGCCGGCACGCGCGCCGAGATGCCGCGGATCGACCAGGGTGTGCCGAACTCCTGGACGAGGCGCCCCCAGACGATCTCGAAGGCGCGCCGCAGGATGTCGATGCACAGGTGCGACAGCTCGGCGAGCACCTGCGGCGTCGGCACGCTGCCCGCCAGGTCGCGCACGCCGATGACGAGCATCTCGAGCTTCTTGTGGTCCGAGAGCGCGATCCACGGGTCCTGGCCGGCGGCGGCCTCCTCGAGCAGCGCCGCGCGCCGGCCGCGCCGCCCGCGCACGCCGGTGAGCAGCGCGTCCACGAAGGCGTCGAAGAGCTGCGGCTCCTGCTCGAGCGTCTCGGCCAGCCAGGGCGAACCGTCGGCGAGGTGGCAGAGCAGGTCGAGCAGCGCCGGCTCGGCCTGCAGCTGTGCGTAGAGGATCTCGCGCGCCCCGACGCCGCGCGTCATGCGCTCGAAGCGGTCGAGGGCGGCGTCGGCGTCGCCGGCCAGGGCCAGGCGCTCCAGCAGCGCCGGCACGATGTTGGCGAAGCTCGAGAGCAGGCGCGGGCTCTCGGGCAGCAGGCGCGAGATGGGCAACGCCGCGCGGCGCAGCACCGCGCGGCCGGCGGCGGTGTCCCGGAAGCCCAGGTCGGCCAGCGCCGCGTCGAACACCGCGCTGTCGGGGGTGGCCTCGAGCAGCAGGTGCGCCAGCCGCACGGCCGGCCCGACACCGCCCGGAAAGGCGCGCTCGAAGTGCCGCTCGAAGATGGCGCGCACGCGTTCGCGGTGCTCGCCGAGCTCGGCGTCGAAGCTGGCGGCATCCGGCAGCCCGAGCAGGCGCGCCAGGCTCGTGCGGTCCACCGGCAGGCGGTGCGTCTGCACGCGGTGCATCACCTGCAGCAGGTTCTCGACGCGCCGGAAGAACAGGTAGGCGCCGCGCAGGCGCGCGGTCTCCAGGCTGGTGAGCACGCCGGCCACGCGCAGCCGCTCCAGCCCGTGCAGCGTGGCGTTGCACAGCAGCCAGGGGTTCTTGCCGGCGTGCACGAGCGCCAGGAACTGCGCCACGGTCTCGATGTCGCGGATGCCGCCCGGCGCCTGCTTGACGTCGAGCAGGTCGCCTGCCGCGGCGGCATGGTGCTCCTCGGTGGTGCGCTTCAGCAGCTTGAACTGCCGCACCGCGCCGGCGTCCATGCCGCAGGCCAGCGTCCACTGCCGCGTGCCGTGCAGGAAGGCCTCGCCCGCGGGGGCGCTGCCCTCGCCGCCCTCCGACTCGAGCACCGTGCGGCCCTTGGTGAGCATCTGGCGCTCCCAGGGCCGTCCGCGCTCCAGGTAGTACGCCATGCTCGAGGAGACGGTGCGCGTGAGCAGGCCGGTCGAGCCCTCGGGTCGCAGGCGCATGTCGACGCGGTAGAGATGCCCGTCCACGGTCTGGCGCGACAGCAGGCGCACGAGCCGCCGGCCGAGTTCGTCCGCCACGGCCTGGTCGCGCGCGTGCTCGGGGCGCACGAACATGAGGTCGATGTCGCTGCTGTAGTTCAGCTCGAGTCCGCCGAGCTTGCCCAGCGCGATGACCGCGAAGTGCCGCGTCACCCCGAGGCCGAGACCGGCGCCGCACACGATGGCGTCGGCGAGGCGCGAGAGCAGGATGGTGGTCTGCTCGACGTCGAGGTGCAGCACGAGGTCCTGCCAGCCGATGCAGAGCAGGTCCTGCTGCTGCGCCTGGCGCAGGGCACGCTCGCGGTCGTCGCCGACGCCGGCCGCGAGGTAGGCGGCGGCCGCGGCGGTCGGGTCGAACGGTCGCCCGAGCCCCGCCAGGAGCGCCGGCCGCCCGATGAGCAGGTCGGCCATGTGCTGGCTGCTGCCCAGGAAGGTGCCCAGGTCGCCGGCCGCCACCGGGCAGTCGGGCCGCTCCGCGTGGCCGAGCAGGCTGGCGGCGTTGTTGAGCGCCCGCCCGGGGTCGGCCGACCGTGCGCAGCCCTGCAGCAGGGCGCCCAGGTCGACCTCCAGCTGCGGCCGCGCGATGAGGTGGTCGAGCGCACTCGTCGCGGCGCCGGCCTCGGCGAAGCCCGCGCGCTGCAGCGCGTCCCGGCAGCCCGCGCCGTCCAGCCGCCCGCTGCGGCGCTCCTGCACCAGGTGGGCCAGCGGCTGACCCTCGCTCACGCCGCACCCCCGAGCAGCTCGAGCGCTGCGTCGAAGACCGCGTCCACCGTCAGGCGCTGCATGCACAGGCGGTCGTGGCAGCGTCGCAGCGTGCACGGGCTGCAGGCCACGCCCGCGCGCACGACGCGCGAGCGATCGAAGAACGGGCCCGTGGCGCGCGGGTCCTTGGGGCCGTAGAGGCCGACCACCGGCGTGCCGAGCGCGTTCGCCAGGTGCAGGGGCAGCGAGTCGGAGGCGACGACCAGCGCCGCGCGCCGCAGGACGCCGGCGAGCGTCGAGAGTCCGCCGGGCGGCGGCGCCAGCGCCGGGCTGGCGAGCGCACCTCGCAGCGCGGAGACGAGATCCTGCTCCGCCGGGCCGCCCGTGATGAGCAGCCGCGCGCCGCAGCGCTCCACGAGCCGGTCGCCCAGCTCGGCGAAGCGCTCCGGCGCCCAGCGCTTGAAGGCCCCGAAGGCGCTCGTGCCCGGGTGCAGCACGACGAGCGGCTGAGCGCCCGGCGGCAAGCCGGGGTCGTCGCGCCCCAACGCGAGAGCCGGGCGCGGCACGGGTTGCGGGACGCGCACGCCGAGCCGCCCGAGGATCGCCAGGTTCACGGCGATGCGGTGCCGCACGTGCGGCGCCGGCAGGAAGCGCTCGCTCAGCGCGCGTTGGCTGCCTTCCTTCGCCAGCGGCGCATCGAAGCCCAGCTTGCGCGGGGAGCGCAGGCAGAGCAGCTGCAGCCGGCTCTTGCTGTTGCCCTGCAGGTCGAGCACGACGTCGTCCCGCCGGCGCCGCAGCGCGAGCGCGTGGGCCGGCAGGGCCAGCCAGTTCCTGCGCGGGAACACCAGCACCTCGTGCAGGCCCTCGACGGGGCGCACGAGCAGCTCGGCCCTGTCCTCCACCAGCCAGCTCACGCGTTCGGAGACGCCGCTCGCGAGCAGGGCCTCCACGGCCGGCAGTGCGAAGAGCACGTCGCCCAACGAGGAGAGCCGGACGACGAGCACGGAGGAGAAGTCGGCCACGGGGGCAGGCTAGCAAAGGAGAACGGGCGGTCGGCGCGGCCTCGGGGCAGCGCCCGGGAACACGGCGGCGGCCCTGGGCCGCTGCGTCGCGTCGGGCCGCGCGGTCGGGGGGCCGACGGGTGCCCGATCCGTCGCGAATGGCTGGCGCTCGCGGCCTTCCGCCGGCACCGCCGCGATCGCACTCGAATTCCCCCTGCCGCCCTTTAGGCTCTGCTGCCCATGCCGCGCCGCAACGAGCCGCCCGATCTCGAGGTCACGCACGAGTTGCGCGAGCGCGGGCCGGTCACCCTGCTGTTGCGGCGCGACTGGCTGACGGCGCTGCCGGTGGAGGGGCTCCTCGCCGGTGAGCCGCTGTCCGCCTGGGGCCGCCCCGTGCAGCACGACCTGCACGGGCGGGGTGCGGTGCACGTGCTGTCCACGGCGCGCGGGGACATCGTGGCCAAGGCCTACCAGCGCGGGGGCGTCGTGGGCGGCGTGCTGCGCGCTTCCTACCTCGACCGCTGGCGGCCCGCCCGCGAGGCGGCCGTGGCCGAGGGCCTGCTGCGGCGGGGCTGCCCCACGCCGCCCGTGGTCGTCGCGCGCGCCACGCGCGGGCGCGGCGGCCTCTACCGGCTCGAGATCGCCACCGCCCGCGTGGCCGGGGCGCGCGACCTGCTCGTCGTGCTGCGCGAGGCGGCGCAGCAGCGGGCGCCCGGACGCCGCGGCGCGCACTCCGAGGCCGATCCGCTGGTGGGGCTCGCGGTCCGCCTCGGCTCGACCCTGCGGCGCCTGCACGACGTGGGGCTCGCGCATCGCGATCTGCAGGTGAAGAACCTGCTCGTGCCGCGCGACGACGGTCCGCTGCCGGTCATCGACCTGGACCGCTGCGCGCTCGTGGAGCACCTCGGACCGCCGCAGCGCATCGTGTCGCTCTCGCGCTTCGCGCGCAGCCTGGTCAAGCACGGCCTGCTGCCGGGCCTGTCCGGGCGGGGCGACCGGCGCTCGGTCGCGGCCATCGCCGCCTTCGTGGCCGCCTACGGTGCGCTGGACGAGCTCGCGCGCGGTCCGCTGCGGCGCCGGCTCAGGCGCCACTTGCGGCGCAGCCTGCGCTGGCACGAACTGCTCTGGTGACGGCGCGCCCGGCGCCCCGCCGCGCGCCCCGGCGCGTATCGATGCGCTGCGGCGCGAACTGACGCGGCGCTACTCGAGCACCGAGCGCCAGCTCTCCGGCGAGGTGCCCAGGTCCTTGTCGTAGATGGACACCAGCGCCAGGTGCGCCGTCGTGGCCTCCACCCGGCGTGGGCTGGCGAGCATCGAGATGAGCGCCGGCGCGGCGGTCTTGTCCTTGGCCCGTCCGAGCGCCCGCGCCATGCTCGCGCGCACGAGCGGGCTGGGCTCGTCGGCCAGCAGGCTGGCCATGCGCAGGCTGGTGCTCGGGTCGGGGTACTGCGCCGCGACGGTGGCCGCGTGCAGACGCACCTTGGG
>Ga0315912_10002337_pt1 | contig 20491 bp, 11 predicted proteins | sample VfabasoilMG_FD_204469 | JGI IMG/M metagenome (GOLD analysis project Ga0315912, IMG submission 204469) | Garden soil microbial communities collected in Santa Monica, California, United States - V. faba soil | ecosystem: Environmental > Terrestrial > Soil > Garden | place: USA: California...
ACATAACGTCCGCCGGGGACGCCGATGATGAAGTACTCACCCGCGTCATCGGTGATCGCGCCGAGGCGCTGCCCTTCGATCCGGATGTTCACACCGGCGAGTGGCTGCTTCTTCTCGTCGGTGACCTTTCCGGTGAGCTTTCCGGTCGTTCCGGCAAGCGCCGGCAGGGCGAGCACGAGGCTCACCGCGAGTGCGGTCAGGCGCCGCACCCAGGGAAGTGAACGAGGCATGGCGTGCTCTCCTTTCCGAAACGAAAAACCCGCCCCCGCCCCCATGAGTCGGGAGGGCATGGACGGGAATGGCCGAATGCTCGGGGCTGGCACTTCTGGCGACGCGGTGCGACTTACGCGATACATGACGAACCTCCGGTTCCCCGCTGATGACCTAGCAGGGAAAGCCTGTCCATGGCGCTTCGAGGCCGTACTGGGCGATGCCGTGCGCGGACCCTAGGTCCAGAACTTGGCAATTGTCAACGCCAGTCGGCTGAACGCCTCTACCCCGGGAATCTCACGGGACGGGCGTGGAGGGTCGAGTAAGCGTTGCGATGCAGTTCTTCGGCGCTCGATTCGCGGCGCTTGCGAGGTTCCTGACGAGCGCGGGTGTGGGATTCATACTCTAGACGGAGAACAGTCGGGCCAGAGAAACGGGCCGGGGGCGCCACGATCAGCGCCCCCGGCCCGAGCAATCAGGTGCTACGCGATCAGAACGAGTACGTCGCCGAGACGCGGCCGAACGGCGTGCCCGTGGGGTTGTTCCACGAGTTCGCGATCGGGTTGCTCCAGAAGTTCGGCTGCAGCGTCGCATCCATCTGGAGCGTGCCCAGCTTCACGCCGGCGCCCATGTCATAGGTGAACGTGTGCGTCTTGATCGTCGTCGGGTCGTTGACCAGGTTGTTCTCCGACTTGATCGAGTACATCAGCGCGTTCTGAGCGCCGAAGCGGAGCGTCAGCCACGAGTTGACGTGCGTCTCGAGCGCCATGAAGACGTTCGGGTAATAGGTCTCGCTGATGGACGAGGTCGCGCCAGCCGACGGCGTGGTCTCACCCTTGTTGCCCGCGAACTGGGCGCCCAGCACGAACAGGTCATCCGTGCCCAGGGTCCAGTTGCCGGCGAGGCCCAGCTCCCAACCGGTCAGCTTCGAGCTGACGTTGTTCGCGGGCGTCACGGCGTCCGCGGTCGACAGGTCGAACGAGTAGATCTTGCCCACCGGGGCGATCATCAAGCTGCTGCCCGCCTTCATCATGGCGCGCAGCGCCAGCTCATAGGTCGTGCCACCGTCATCCGCCACCGGGGGGGTGTCGAACGAGCGGTTCTGGTACAGGCCCGCCAGCTCCAGGTCCGTGTTCTCGTTCATCGCCCAGCCGTAGCCGGCGCCGAAGCCCCACACGTTCCGGTTGCCATTGCTGCCCTCGTTCGTGCCCGTCGCATCCTCGACCGAGAAGAACGAGCGGTTCACGCGCAGACCCAGGCTGCCGTTGCCCATCTTACGGCCCCACATCAGGTCCAGCGCCTCACCGTTCGTATTCGGGTCGCTGAAGAAGTTCGAGGTCGCGAACGAGTTGGCGGACGTCGCCTGACCCAGCTGCGGGTGGAAGCGGCGGAGGTGCACACCCCACGTGCCCAGACGGCCCTCGAACAGGTTGCCGAGGACGGCGCCCATGGACTCGTTGCCCTGCGTCGGCTCGACGTACACCAGGTTACCCACCGAGCTCACACCCGAAACGTAGGTGTAGATGCCCGTGTAGTCCTTGATGTAGTCGCCCGGGACGTTCAAACCGGCGACACGCCCAGGGGACGCGAAGGCGACCGCGGGGATCACGGCCAACAGGGAAAGGGCACTCAGGATACGGGTCATTCGCTTATGCATGGTATTCACTGCCTCCTTGCGAGAAGTCGGTGAGAGCTACTGATGCCTCGATGCACCGGGGGCACGGGTTGAGCCCGCCGGCCTACACGTGGATTCGGTAGCCCACCTCCTTTCGCTCTCGGTACTACCGGACATGCGAAAAGCTCCTCCTCATCCGTGCGAAGGAGCCGCTTGGTTGTCTAAGTCAGGTTGAGCCCTTCGGATGAAGGATCCTGACGCACGCCCGGCCGGGAAGGTAGGTAAGGCCCGCCAAAGGTGTCAAGCCGATTCTGGGTCGCGGAGATCGTTACTGACCCGAAAACTCATTTCTTCCGGGGCCGGTACCAGCCCATGAACTGCGGCAACAGGTCCTTGTCGCACAATGGGTTGTCTGGCTCGAGACTGGACAGCGCGACCCGCCCCCGGCAGTGCACGAAGTACCCCCCGCCGAGCCCGATCCCGACGTGGCTGGCTGGCTCTCCCGGCCGCCGGAAGAACGCGAGGTCCCCGGGCCGGGCCTCCGAGGGGTCGGAGCGGCGGATGGACGCCCGGCACTGGTCGCGGGCGTCCCGCGGCAGCGAGATCCCCTGCTCGAGCAGGACCTGTTGGACGAAGCCCGAACAGTCGTAGCCCGCCGGGCTCCGGCCGCCCCACAGGTACTGCACGCCGAGCAATGAACTCACGCGCGACTCCAACGACGGCGCTCGGCGTCCGGCGAGTGCCCCGGCCTCGAGCATGCCGCGACGGCCGTCGGGCAGCTCGACCTGGACCCAGCCGCTCGCGGCACGCGAGGTGATGAGGCGCGTCCCGAAGTAGACCGGCGAGACCGAGATGCCGGTGCCGCGGCCCGACCGCACCGTCGCCGAGGGGACGGCGATCACGCCCCGCGCCCGCCGTCGCCAGCGCAGGGTCCGCTCCCGGCTGGCGCTCACCAGGCCCCAGGTGCGCACCCAGCCGGCGTAGCCGTCGGCCTCGTTCCGGACTCGTACCCAGCCCTCGCGAGGCCGCCGGCCCAGCAGCACGACTGTCTCACCCATCAGCAACTGCGAGCCCAGCTCCGCGGCATGCCGGGGTTCGGCCCTCACGTCGAGCAGCGGCAGTGAGACCACCGCGTGCGACTTTCCTGTGGCTGGGTCCATTGCCGATCCGCCTCCCTCGCGGATCCCGCTCGTGGCTGGGGTCACTCCGCCGGGGGATTGGAGAGCGTGAACCGGCCGAACCCCTCGCGGTCCATGAACACCAGGCGGCGATAGGGTTGGTTGTAATACCAGATCTCCAGTCCAGGCGCGGTGGCCGAGGGCTGGCGCTGCTCGATCTGGTCGGGCGGGCCGTAGCGGATGTAGATGCGTCCCATGTCGGAGCGCCAGCCGGGCCCGAAGCCCAGGAAGTGCTGGTCCGCATAGCGCAGTCGGCGGAAGAACTCGATCTGGTACTCGTTCCGGTCGGTCTCCGGCGTGGGATCGCGGCGACGCCAGAACGCCTCCCACTTCACGGCCTGCTCCTCGGGCTTCTGGTTGCTCATCGCGTCGACTTCGGAAGACGGCGCGATGTAGGCCAGGGCCTCGAGCAGCTCCTCGAACGCGCGCCCGCGGGGCGGGCCGCTCTCTTCCACCTCGAACGAGCGTGCGGTGCGCCACTGCGTCTTGCCCTCCCGCAGCTCGAGTTCGAACGTGTAGGCGCCGAGGAAGAGCTCGCGGTGCACGGGCCGCAACAGCACGGGTTCCACCGCGCGCGTGACCGTGACCGTGGTGTCGCCCTCGCCCTCGTTGCCCCCCGACTCGTCCACGATGCGCCAGTGGTACCGGTACTGGCGCGGCCAGGGGCCGGGCCGGCGATCCATCACCACGGCACGCACCCCCAGGTCGCCCACCTCGGTGCCGAACGCTCGCGACGGCACCGGCGTGAACTCGCCGCCGGCGGCCAGCACGCCCATCTCGAGGTCGGCGAAACCCACCGGGACCTTCGAGAGGTCGCGCACCTGGAACTGGTCGCCCACCTCGCTCACCTCGCGTGCGCGCACGTCCTGCACCGAGACGCGCACCTGGTACGTGGCCGGCGGTACTGCGAACTCGCGGGTCACCATGAGCAGGTTGCGGTACGAGACGGTCGTCGCGTGGTCCGCCACCTTGATCCGGCGCTCCCAGGAGTCGCCATAGAGGCGCTTCGGGCCGCGATTGGGCTGCAGCTCCACCATGAATCCCGCGCCCGCGGTGTAGCCGCCCTCGCCCCGCTCCCAGTTGAGCTCGCTGTAGGGCACGCTGATGGTGACGCGCACGCGGGCCTGGGTCGTCGAATCCACCGTCACGGAGAGGTCGGCCGTGAAGTATGGCGGCTGGAACGCCCGGAGCACGGGCCGGTCCGAGTCGGCGGCCCGCGCACCGGTGGCGGCGGACCACACGAGGCCGAGGGCGGTGAGGACCGCGAGCGTCGGACGACGGAGGTCGAAGTGGGACACTGTTCGTTCAAGCTAGCACATCGGTCATGCCCCGCGAGCCGTTCCCGCGCGGGCGCAACGCCCCGGCCGACCACCGCGGGCGGGCCCGCGGCCGGGCTCCTTCCCGCGGCTGCCGTCGGGAAAGGCGCCCCTTGACGAGCGAGCCCTGCCTGAGTGGAAATACCCACGATCGGGCCGACCCACCGCCGGGATGTTGAGGTACGCTCACTCCGTGAGATCCGTCACCCGCTTCCGAGTCGCGCTGCGGCTGGCGCCGCTGTGCCTGGCCCTCGCCGTCCCCGCAGGCGCCACCATGCCGCCCCCTCAGGGCCCTGTCGCGCCGGAGGTCTCGGTCGCGTTCCAGCGCGGCCTGTTCGACGTGCCCGAGCGCGCCCAGGGGCTCGAGACCAGCGCGGCACTGGGCGAATGGCGTGTGCCCATCATCCGGGTGGCGTTCACGGACAGCGCGCTCGTCCATCCCAAGGTCGTGTTCGAGCAGCACTTGTTCGACATGACCGGCGCGGTGACAACGGGCTCCTTCTCCGAGTACTACCAGTGGGCTTCACGCGGCCGGCTGCACGTGACCGGAGAAGTGGTGGCCACGCTGCTGATGCCGCGCGACCGCAACTACTACGCCTATGATGCGTGGGGCGTGGACGCGCTCGGCACGCCGAACAACTCGTACGGGCTCTTCCGCGAGGCGATCTCCGCGTGTGACGGCGCGGTGGACTTCTCGCGCTTCGACCGCGACTCCGACGGTTACGTGGACATGCTGTGGATCGTACACGCCGGGCCGGGCGGGGAGACGACGGGCAGGCGCCGCGACCTGTGGTCCATCACGTCGCGCGCGAGTTCGGGCTGGAGCAACGGGAGCCCGGCGGAGACGAACGACCTGGTGCCGGGCTCACCGCTGCAGCACATACGCATCGACCGGTTCACGATCCTGCCGGAGCTGTCGAGCTACCGCCCGGGACAACTGTGCGAGATCGGCGTGTATTGCCACGAGTTCGGCCACACGCTCGGGTTGCCGGATCTCTATGACACTTCCGCGCTCGGCGGGGCGGCCAATGTCGGGCCCGGCAACTGGTCGCTGATGTCCACAGGAGCCTACGGCGGGAACGGGTACACACCCGAGTCGCCGTCCCATCTCGGCGCGTGGCCGCTGGTGTGGCTGGGCTGGGCGAATCGCCTGCGGCCCACGCAGGACACCACGCTCGTGCTCCCACCGGTCGCGGATGGCGGCTCGGTGCTGGACTTCTGGTTCCAGGGCGAGGACTCGCCGGAACACTTCCTCATCGAGACGCGCGTGCGTGACAAGTTCGACCGCGACCTGGAAGAGGAGGGGCTGCTCATCACCCAGGTGGACGAATCCGTGGTGGGGCCGCGCGTCGGCGCGAACACGATCAATACCGGACCCACACCGGGCCTGCGCATCCTCGAGGCGGACGGCGACTTCGACCTCTATCGAGGTGCCAACCGCGGCGACCCGAATGACCCGTTCCCGGGCTGGAAGCTCCGCACGCACCTCGAGGACACCTCGGTTCCCAGCACACGCACGTTCCTCGGCGCGCCGACCAATATCTCGCTCCAGGACATCGCCCGCGCAGGGCGCAACGTGTCGCTGCGCGTGAACGTGCGCGCGCCCGGTTGGCAGCCGGCGCACCGGCTCGTCCCCGGCGGCTCGGAACCACTCGAGGTGTTCGGTCCCGCACCGCGCGCGGCCGTTTCCCCGACCGGCAGGGCCTGGCTCGTGAGCAGTGAGGTCATGGGCGATGTGCCTCGCGTGGTGGTGCGCGAACGGCCGTGGCTCGGCTCGTGGGGTCCGCCGCAGGTGATCGACCTGGGGAACGGCGCTGCCATCGAGCCCACGATCGCGCGAGTCGGCGCGGAGGATCTGGTGGTGGCGTGGATCGAGAGATCCACGGGGCCCAGCCGGCTGATGTTCCGCTCGCGCGTGCGAGGGCGCTGGACCGAGCCGCGCGTGCTCACGCCGCAGTCGCAGGACTGCTCCGCGCCTGCCATCGCCTGCGACGCACGCGGCCGTGTGTACCTGGCGTGGCTCGAGCACATCGGTTCGGATCGCGAGCTGCGCTTCATGAACTTCCTCTACGCCGCACCCTATGGCCAACCCTCCACGCTGACGGCGCCGGTGGACGCCCCCACCGCGCCCGCGATCACGGCCGCGGGCGACGGCCACGCCTATGTCCTGTGGGCCGATCTCGGCGCCGGCCGTCACATCGTCTACGCCACCCGTTTCGACCCCGACAGTGGCATGAGCGCGCGCTTCCCGATCGGGCCCAACTCCGCTTACGCGCAGCCCGCCGTCTCCGCCGTCGTGGACTCGACCGGTGTCCTGCACACCGTCTGGCAGGTGAACCCGGGTGCCGGCAGCGAGATCCACTACCAGCGTCGCGGGCTCACCGGCCGGCCCTCGCCGCGAGACGAGACGCTCGACGCACTCGGCGACGGCCTGCTGAACCCGCGCATCGCGCTGGATCCTCAGGGTGGCGTGCACGTGGCCTACGAGCGCTCGTTCGCGGGTGGCCAGCAAGTGCGCTACAAGCGCTGGCATCCGCTGCTCGGCTGGGACCATCGCGCGACACAGGTGTCCGACGCCAGTGACTTCACGACCAGCTCGATCGAGCTGTTGCCGACGTCGAACGGGAACCTCACCGTGACGTGGCTGGGCTACGACGGCGTGGACCAGGGGCTGCGCGAGCGCGTGCGCATGCTGGACGTTCCGGTCGTGACGGCGGTCGAGTCTCCTCCCGCCGGCTCGACACTGTTGCTCGCGGCCGGCCCCAACCCGCTGCGTGCGGGACAGACACTCGAACTCTCGGGACTGGCGTTGACACGCGGAGCGACGGTGGACCTGTTCGACGCCTCGGGCCGCCGCCTCGCCGAACTCCGGGCCGACGAGCGGGGCGTGGCGCGCCTGCCGGCCGACCGCACTCGATCGCTCGCGACAGGGCTCTACTTCGCCCGCGTGCGCGACGGCGGCGCGACGGGCCGCGTCGTGGTGCTCCGCTGAACGTCGCCGCGCCGGCATGGATGCTGGCGGGCTGGCTCCTCCTGGGAGGCGTGCTCCCGCTTTCCCCTGCTTCTCGCGAGCGCTGGGCCCCGAGTGGTGCGTGGCGATTCCCGGTCGGTGACCCCTACGAGCTCACATTCGAGCGCCCCCCCTCGCCTGGGCCGTTCTTCCTGCTGCGCAACGTGGAGTGGGACGGCGATCGCGCCTCGCACCAGGGAGCCGACATCGGCTGCGGCGGCTCGGGCGCGTTCGTGCGCGCCGCGGCCGCGGGCATCGTCGTGCTGGTGGCGGACCACGGTGAGCACGGCGGCTACGGAACCCACGTGGTGCTCGCGCACCGGCTGCCCGGAGGCGTGCTCGCGTACTCGGTGTACGCGCACCTCAAGCTCGCCTCGATCCGGGTGCGGGCCGGGCGGTTCGTTCCCGCGGGCACCGCGCTCGGGCGCGTCGGCATGACCGGGCGCGCGACCACGCCGCACCTGCACTTCGAGATCCGCACCACCGCCGACCCGGGCGAGCGCTGGGAGCTCACGAACGTGGAGGACCCGCTGGCGTTCATCGAGGAGCGCTTGCCGTCGCACCGCGGCGACACGACGGGCGTGGCCGCCTACCTCGAGTGGGCCGAGTTCGCATCGTTGTTGCCGGCCGAGGCAAAGGGCGACGATGCGCTCTCGCGCGCCGGCTGGTGGCGCATGCTGTCCGTGGTGGGCCGCGGCTCGCTTCTCGACCCCGGCCGGCCCGCGGGCGAGCTTCGCGACTCGCTCGTGGCCTGCGGACTGCTGTCGAAAGCGGCATCGGACCGCGGCGAGTGGCAGGCGGTGGACTGGCCCGAACTCGCGGGCGATTTGAACCGGCTGCGCCAGAAGGGACCGCGAGGCGGAACGGCGCCGTTGCGCCGCGTGCCGCATCGCGCCATCTGCGAGGACCACTTCGGCTCGCCCACGCCGTCCAAGCGCATGTCCGAACTGAGTGGCCGGGAGGCCCGCCCCTCGCTCACCGATGCCGTGCTGCTGATCGCCGACCTCGCCGGCCCCGCGCCCGAGCCCGCGAAGCCGCGCGCGCCCGCGGCGAAGCCGGCCGTCTCGCGGGCCGATTCGCTCGCGCGAGCCGCGCGCCCCGCGACCGTCCCGGACAGCGTCGCGAGGGCGAAGCGCGCGCTGACCAAGGCCGACACCGTGGCGAGAGTGAGGCGTGCGGTGAGCCGTGCGGAGAGCGTGGCGAAGGCGAAACCTGCGACCAGCCGGGCCGACAGTGCGGCGAAGGCGAAGGCCGTGCCCGCGAAGCCCGAGAGCGTGGTGAAGTCGAAGACCACGACGAGCCGGGCCGACAGCGCGGCGAAGGCGAAGTCGGTGAAGAGCAGGCCCGACACCGCGCTCAAGCCGAAGAGCACGACGAGCCGGGCCGACAGCGTCGCGAAGGCGAAGCCGGTGAAGAGCAAGGCCGCCACCGCGGTCAAACCCAAGCCTGCGACCGCGAAGCCCGACAGCACGCCCAGGCCAAAGCGATCCGCGGCTCCCAAGCCCGCGGCCGGCCGGCCGGACACGACGGCGTCTTGACGCTTCCCTCGCGCGGGTGGCAATGTGCCGCGCGTTCGCAGGACATGGCGATGTGGGGACGAGTAGCGCGCCCACGGTCCGGAGCGAGCCGGGGACGGTGAGAGCCCGGCGGCCCGCTGGACGCGCGAAGATCAGCCCCGCAGCCCGCGCCCACTGGGCGCGGCACGCCACCGGAAGAAGCGCCCTACCGGGCGCGGTAGAACCGGACGGATCGGCCCTCCGTGTCAGGATCGGGCTGGAGCCGAGCGCTCCACGAGGCGCCCCTCGAGAGAGAGGCGCGAAGCCGGGTGGTATCGCGGCGCCCCGTCGCCCCGGCGGTCGTGAGCTTCCGCGCGCGCTGCGCGCGAGGACCTCGCCACCGCCGGGGCATCGTGTTGCTCGTCACCGACGGAGGAGCCATGGCGGACCAGCCCAAGAAGCCCGGGTATCGCGACACGCTCAACATGCCCGAGACCGCGTTCCCGATGAAGGCCGACCTCGCCAAGCGCGAGCCCGGCCGGCTCGAGGCGTGGGCCGCCACCGACGCATACGAGACGCTGCGCGCGCCGCGACGCGGCCGGCCGATGTGGCTGCTGCACGACGGCCCGCCGTACTCGAACAACCACATCCACATGGGCACGGCGGCGAACAAGATCTGGAAGGACGCCGCGGTGCGCCAGGCAACGCTCCAGGGCTTCGATGCGCCTTACGTGCCGGGCTGGGACAACCACGGCATGCCGATCGAGATGCAGGTCGGCCGCGAGTTCGCCGAGAAGAAGCAGAAGCCGTCCCGGCTCGAACTGCGTCGCGCCTGCCGTGAGTACGCCAGGAAATGGATCGGCATCCAGCGCGAGGAGTTCATCCGGCTGGGCGGCTGGGGCGATTGGTTCCGCCCCTACCTCACCATGGCGCCCGAGTTCGAGGCCGAGATCCTCGAAACCCTCGCTCGGTTGAACGCGCGCGGGTTCATCCAGCGCGGCAAGCGCTCGATCCACTGGTGCCCCACCGACCGCACCGCGCTCGCCATGGCCGAGATCGAGTACGCCGATGTGACCTCCCCCAGCCTGTTCGTGCGCTTCCCGCTGCGGAAGGACGCGCCCGGGGGCGCGCTCGCGCGCTGGCCGGACGCGAGCGCCGTCGCATGGACCACGACGCCGTGGACGCTGCCCGCGAATCTCGGGCTCATGGTGGACCCGCGCGCCGATTACGTCGTCGCGCGCGTGAACGCGCAGGTGCTGGTGGTCGCGCAGGCCCGGCTGGCCGCCTTCGCCGAGCGGCTGGGTGCCCCCGCGGAGACGCTGGCCACCGTGAAGGGCGCGGAGCTCGTGGGCGCGATCTTCGGCGGGCCGTTCGGCAACGACTCGCGTGTCGTGGACGGCTCGCCGTACGTCAGCATGGAGGACGGCACCGGCATCGTGCACACCGCGCCGGGTCACGGCAGCGAGGACTTCATCGTCGGCCAGAGGAGCGGCCTCGGCATCTCGTGCCCGGTGGACGAGGGCGGCCGCTTCACGCCCGAGGTGCCGCATTTCGCCGGCCGTAGCGTGCTCGACGTCAACGACGACATCATCCGCTGGCTCGGCGAGCAGGGCGTGCTGCTCCAGTCGTGGTCGTTCACGCACAGCTACCCGCACTGCTGGCGCTGCCGCAAGCCGGTGATCTTCCGTGCCACCGACCAGTGGTTCATGATCGTGGATCACGACGGCCACCGCGACCGCTGCATCGAACAGGTGGAGCGCGCCGTGCGATGGGATCCCGACAGTTCGCGCAACCGCATCCGCGAGGCGGTGAGGAGCCGGCCCGACTGGTGCCTGTCGCGACAGCGGAGCTGGGGCGTGGGCATCCCGGCCGTCTACTGCGAGGCGTGCGGCGTGCCGTCGCTGGACGCGCGCGTGTTGGGGCTCGCCGCGGCACAGGTGCGCGCGGCGGACTCGGACGTCTGGTACGAGAAGCCGGTCGAGACGTTCCTGCCCGAGGGCTACGCCTGCGCCTCGTGCGGCTCCAAGGGCCCGTTCCGCCGGGAGGAGGACGTGCTCGACGTGTGGTTCGATTCGGGCAGCACGCATCGCGCGGTGCAGGTCTCGCACCCCGAACTGCGGCCGGCGTGGGAGGAAGCGCGACGCGGCAAGGCCGAGGTGTTGTACTTCGAGGGACCCGACCAGCATCGCGGCTGGTTCAACTCCTCGCTCATGGTCGGCGTCGGCGTCGAGAACGCGGCGCCCTACACGGCGGTGGCCACGCACGGCTGGGTGCTGGACGCCTCGGGCCGGGCCATGCACAAGTCGCTCGGCAACGTCGTGAGCCCGCTCACGCTCATCGAGAAGTACGGCGCCGATGTGGTGCGCTGGTGGGCGCTCGCCACCGACTGGCGCGGCGACGTGCGCGTCGGCGACGAGATCCTCCAGCGCGTGGCGGACGCCTACCGGAAGGTGCGCAACACGCTGCGCTTCCTGCTCGGGAACCTCGCCGACTTCACGCCTGCGGACGCCGTGCCCGAGGCGCGGCTCCTGAGATCCGACCGCGCGTTCGCCGATCACCTCACCGCGCGGATCGCCCGCATCCGTGGGGAGTGGACGGCGCTCCAGTTCCACCGCGCGCTCGACCAGGTGGTGGACCTGTGCACGGTGGATCTCTCGGCGGTCTACCTGGACGTGGCCAAGGACCGGCTTTACACGCTCGCCCCGGGGGATCCCGCGCGCCGCTCGGCGCAGACCGTGCTCTGGCAGGCGCTGCATGATCTCGCGCTCGCCGTCTCCCCCGCACTCGTGTTCACCGCGGACGAGGCGTGGCAGTCGCACGCCGGGCTCACGGCGGAGTGCGCCAGCGTGCACTTCGCCGAGTGGCCGAAGCGCGACGAGGCCGGGCGGACCAGCGACGCGTGGATGTTCCTGCGCGAGGTTCGCGAGGTGGTGAACGCCGCCATCGAACCGCTGCGCGCCGCCAAGACGCTCGCCACCACGGCGGAAGCCGAGGTGACGCTGCATGCCCCGCGCGCGTGGACGGAGCGGCTCGCGGCCCTCGGCGAGGAGTTGCCGGCACTCCTGATCGTCGCGGACGTCGTGCTGGCGCCGGCCGCGGACGGCGCCGAACCCCGCGTCGAGGTGCGGAAGACCTCGCGGGCCAAGTGCGACCGCTGCTGGATGTACCGCGCCGACGTGGGACACGACACGTCGCAGCCGGGCCTGTGCTCGCGGTGCACGGGAGCGCTCGCCGCGCGCGGCTGAGCGAGCGGACGAGCCGGGCCGTTCGCGCCAGCGCGACCGGCCTAGCGCCCGCCCTCGTCCAGGTGCAGTTCGGCCTGCGGCGGGTGCAGGTGCTTCAGGCGGGCGACCAGGTCGCGGAACGCGGGCGTGTCGCCCTGCATGGGCACGCGGTCGGTGTCGATCTCGACCACTTCGCGCTCGAGCGCGGCGCGCACCATCCAGTCGTCGTACGCCTTGTTCAGCCGCTGGATGTAGTCGATGCCGATGGACTTCTCGCTGTCGCGACCGCGCTTCGAGATGCGGTCCATGAGCGTCGCCGGGCTCGCCTTCAGGTACACGATCAGGTCCGGGGGGCGCAGGAACCCCACCATGCAGTCGAACAGGGCGATGTAGTTCTCGTAGTCCACATCGGTCATCGCCCCCTGTTGCCACAAGGTCCGAGCGAAGATCTCCTTGTCCTCGTAGATGGTGCGGTCCTGGATGAACGGCAGCGCACTCTTGCCGATCTCGACCTGCGCCTTGAAGCGCTCGCCCAGGAAGTAGATCTGGAGGTGGAAGCTCCAGCGCGGCATATCCTTGTAGAACGGGTCGAGGTACGGGTTCTGGATCACCGGCTCGTAGTGGGCGGGCCAGCCCAGCTCCGCCGACAACCGGTTGGTCAGCTCGGTCTTGCCCACGCCGATGTTCCCGGCGATGGCGAGGAAGAATCCCGTTTTCATCGGACTGCTGACCCTCGACGGAAGCTTGGCAGAGACCTGTCCGATCCGGTGCCAAGGCGTGACGGTTCCCGGACCTTTTCGGCCCGGAGGAGTGCCATCATTCGTTCGTCGCACCGGTGCGCGAGGCTCGCGAAGAAACCACGAACCTTCCCGCCGCTCCGGGCGTCTATGCAGGACACGACTTCGTGCACATCGGGGGGCGAGTTCGAAGAACCTCGCGTGCGGCCCGCGACTCCGAGAACGTAGCCCCCCATAATCCAGAAGACCCCGTCCGGCAGCGCCGGGCGGGGTCTTCGCTTGGGCCGCGACGCCGGACGCTATCGGCGCCGAGGCTCGAGCGTCAACTCGCGCCGCCATCCTCGTCGTCGAGTTCTTCCAGCGACCCCGGCCTGCGGTACTTCCCCTGGTCCACACCGTGCCGCTTGAGCAGGTCGTGCAGCGTGGGCCGGCTCACATCGATGTCGCGCGCCGCCCGTGTGACGTTGCCCGCATTGCGCGTGAGCGCGTCCACCAACAGCCGGCGTTCAGCCTCGTCGCGCGCGCTCTGCAGCGTCGGCAGCGGTTCGGTCGTGCCACCCGCGGACTCCAGCTCGAGATCCTCGGGACGAAGGTAGGCGTCCTGCGCCAGGATCACCGCGCGCTGCACGCGGTTCTCGAGCTCGCGCACGTTGCCGGGCCACGGGTGCGCCATGATCGCGCGCAGCGCGGCCTGCGTGAAACCCTTGAGCCGGCGCTTGTGCTGCCGTCCGTAGAACTCCAGGAAATACTCGGCCAGCAGCCGCAGGTCGTCGCCACGCTCGCGCAGCGCCGGCACGTGGATCGTGATCACACCCAGCCGGTAGTAGAGGTCCTCGCGGAAGCGGCCGTCGGCGATAGACGCTTTGAGGTCGCGGTTCGTGGCGGCGACGACGCGCGCGTCCACGCGCACCCGGTCGCGTGAGCCGATGCGTTCGACGAAATGGTCCTGGAGGAAACGCAACAGCTTCACTTGAAGATGCGGCGGCACCTCACCGATCTCGTCCAGGAACAGCGTGCCGTGGTCGGCCAGCTCGAAGCGGCCCTCGCGTGCGCGATGGGCGTCGGTGAACGCGCCGCGCTCGTGCCCGAACAACTCGGATTCGAGCAGGGTCTCGGGGATGGCGCCGCAGTTGATCGGCACGAACGGCTTCTCGCGGCGCGGGCTCGCCTCATGGATCGCGTTCGCGACCAGTTCCTTGCCGGTGCCGTTCTCGCCCAGCACGAGCACGGTGACATCGGTCGCGGCGACACGCTGGATGAGCGCGAACACCTTCCGCATGCTCTCGGACTCGCCCACCAGCCGGTGGTAGCGCCGCCGCGAGGTGAGCCCGCCGGGCTGCTGCATCTCGATCTGGCGGATATGGATCGCGCGCTTGAGGATGACGCGCAGCTCGTCGAGTTCGATCGGCTTGGCGTACCAGTCCACGGCGCCGCGCTGGATGGCGGCGATGGCGTTCTCGCGGCGGTCGTTGCCGGTCACCATGATGACCTTGGTGAGCGGGTGCCGTTCGACGATCTCGTCCAGCAGGTCGAGTCCCTCCGGCCCCGCGCTCGGCGGACCCAGCGTGACGTCGAGCGTGACGATGGCCGGCTTCTCGTCGCGCATCGCGCGCCGCGCCTCGTCGGCGCTCGCCGCCGTGATCACGTCGTACTCGCCCGCCAGCCCCCAGCGCAGCTGGTTCAGGATGCTCTCCTCGTCGTCCACGATGAGGATCTTCTCGAGGCTCACCGGTCGTCTCTCCTGGGTTCCCGCATCCCGCTCACGCGGTCTCGCCGCTGTTCGCCACGTTCGGGATCCGCACCGTGAACACGGTGCCCTCGCCCGGGCGGCTGCGTGCATCGATCGTCCCGCCATGAGCTTCCACGATGCCCCGGCATTGCGCCAGCCCGACGCCCAGGCCGCCCTTCTTCGTGGTCGAGAAGGGTTTGAACAGCCGTGTCCGGATGAAATCCTCGCTCATGCCGCGACCGGAGTCGCTCACCTCGATCACGGCCTCGCGCGCGCCGTCCGCCCCCGAGACCGTGATCGCGCGCACGCCGATCGTGCCCGGTCCCTGCAGAGCCTCGCGAGCGTTGACGAGCAGGTTCACGAGCACACGCCCGACCTGCCGGCGGTCCAGCACCGCCTCGGCACCCTCCGGCACCGTGACCTCCACGCGCAGCCCCGGGGCCTGCTCCAGGGCCAGCCCGCTCTCGACGAGCGACTCCGACACCAGCTCGCGCAGTGCCACCGGCGCGGCCTGGGGTGCGGGCGGACTCGACACCCCCGAGACCTGCGACATGAGCTCGCGCAGGTTGCGCACGGTGCGCTCGACGACCGTCATCGCATCGCGCTGGAAGTCGGGGTTGCCCATGTGGCGCTTGGCGTTGTCCACCACCAACGACAGACCCGAGACGTGGTTCTTCATGTCGTGCAGCACGAAGCTCGACAGGCGCTGCAGCGATTCCAGCTGGCGGGCCTCGGCCGTGCGCTCGGCCTGGCGCGAGAACCACAGCGCCGAAGCGAGCTGGCGCGACATGGCGGCGAGGAACTCGAGGTCCTCGTCGGCCCATGCCTCGTCGCCGCGCTTGGGTGCCAGCCACAGCAGCGCGATGACCGGCTCGTCCACGGCGAGTGGCGCACACACGGCGGCGCCGAGCGAGGTGCGCAACAACTTGCTGGCCTCCAGGCCCTGTGCGAGTTCGGGATCCAGCCCTCGGTCGGAGAACAGCACCGGCCAGCGCTCCTTGTCGAACCAGCGCACCACCGGGTGCGTGGCCTCGAGCGTCGTGGGCGAACCGGACGGGCCGTGCAGCAGCCGGAATGCGCCGGCCGGATCCTCGCGGAAGTGCACGGCGATGTGGTCGGAGTCGAAGATCTCGCGCGCCAGCGTCTCGATCTGCCGGCAGACCTCCTCGGGCGCCGCCGACGGCGACAGCGCGCGGCTCACCCGCCCCCACTCGGCGCGATAGTCATAGCGATAGGCGTAGAAGTTGCGGTCCACGAACCGGCGGATGGCGCGGCCGGTGGCCGGCTGGACCATGAGCAGCACGGCACCGCCGGCGACGAACAACAGGAAGCCCACCACCACCCAGACACGGAACTCGGCCGACATCGCGGGCAGCACGCGCGAGAGCGCGAACGTGATCACCAGGAAGCCCACGGCGAGCGTGATGCTGATCGACGAGTAGTAGACCACCGGCCGGCCGACGGGGATGCTCATGTCGCGCAACCGCCGGCGGGCCAGCGCCAGCGCCGCGGTGGAGCCCGACACGAACAGCACCGGCGAGGCCGTGGCCAGCCAGCCCGCGAGGATGCGGCCCTGCAGCACACCGGCCGAGACCACGAGCAGCTCGGCCAGCACGGCGACGAGGATGGACAGGAACAGCCCGCCGAGCCGGCGCTGGGATGACGCGGGTGCCGCGCGCAGCATGCCTTCGAGGTTGAGCAGCATGAGCAGCATGCACACGACGAGGTAGCCGAGGTAGGCCTTGCCGAACGGCCCCAGGTGGATGACCGGCCCGAGCGAGGTGAGCGTCACCGAGTCGATCACCAGCGTGGAGCGCGCGAGCAGGAACAGCAGCGCGCAGGCGGCGAGCGAGAGTGCGAGCAGCGCGCCGGACTCGCGCAGCTGTCGGCCCGGCTCGGGCCGTCCGAGCAGCACGCTCAGCGACAGCCACAACCACGAGCTCAACGCCGAGACGCGGGCCAGGTAGTCGGCCCAGACGTGCGCGCTGCTGGGCGTGGACGCGCGCAGCAGTCCCAGCGCACCCGCCTGGAAGGCGCCCAGCGACAGGAACGAGGCGGCGAACAGCAGCGTCGTCAGCCAGTGGCCCCGCTGCAGCACGGCGATGAAGCCGATCGCGGTGAGCAGCATCGCACTCGCCGAGACGGCGGCCTGCTGCAGCGACGAGCTCCAGAACTCGCTCACGGACCTCTCCCCTCCCGGCGCGCGTCCGCCGGTTCGTATTCGGGCACGGCCGCACGCAGCGCGGCGCGGATCGCGGCGGCGTCCCCGGTCTCGGCCGCACGTTCCAAGGCCGCGACCTCGACCGCCAGCCGCGCCGGATCCTCGCTCGCCAACTCCCAGGTCAGGATGCGTTCGCGCTTGGTCATGCGGGCTTGCTCGGCTTTCGAATGCAGCTCCTCGTGCAGCTTCTCACCCGGACGCAGCCCCGTGAAGACGACTTCCACATCCTCACCCTCGCGCAGGCCGGCGAGCCGGATGAGCGACCGTGCCAGGTCGGCCACGTTCACGGGTTCGCCCATGTCGAGCAGGAACACCTCGCCGCCGCGACCCATGGCCGCCGCCTGCAGCACGAGCCGCACCGCCTCGGGGATGGTCATGAAGTAGCGCGTCGCCTCGGCGTGCGTGACGGTGAGCGGGCCACCCCGCTCGAGCTGGCGCTGGAACAGCGGCACGACCGAGCCCTCGCTGCCGAGCACGTTGCCGAAGCGCACCGCGCAGTAGCGCCCGCCGCCGGCGACCGAGGCCGCCTGCACGAGGCGCTCGCACACGCGCTTGGTCGCGCCCATCACGCTGCTCGGGTGCACGGCCTTGTCCGTCGAGATCAGCACGAAGTGCGCGACCCCGTGCCGGGCGGACGCCTCGACCAGCTGCCGCGTGCCGCCGACATTGTTGAGCACCGCCTCGCGCGGCGAGTCCTCGAGCAGCGGCACGTGCTTGTGCGCGGCCGCATGCAGCACCACCTCGGGGCGGTGCGTGGCGAACACGCCCTCCACGCCGGCCGCGTCGCGCACGTCGGCCACCACGGCGCGCACCGGGCAGGCGGCGTCGCGGTCGAGCAGTTCGCGCTGGATGAAGTAGAGCCCGTTCTCGGCGTGATCCAGCAGCACCAGTGACGCGGGCGCGAACCGCGCCGCCTGGCGCGCCAGCTCGGCGCCGATGGATCCGCCCGCCCCGGTGACGAGCACGCGGCGGCCGCGCAGGAACGCGCCCACCTCGTCGTCCGCCGGCGGCAGGCTCGCGCGCCCGAGCAGGTCCTCGATCCGCACGTCGCGCACGCGCGCCAGCGTGACGCGCGCGCCGGGCGGCAGCTCCGACATCGCGGGCACGGTGCGCAGTCGCACACCGGCCGCCTCGCACGCGTCGGCGACGCCGCGCACCGCGCGCCCCGAGAGCTCGGGATTGGCGATGACCGCCAGTTCCGGGCGCTGCTCGCCGAGCACGCGCGGCAGGTCGGCGAGCGTTCCGAAGACGCGCAGGCCCTCCACGAGGTGGCCCGTGAGCCGCGGATCCGGGTCCACGAAGCCCACCGGCTGCGGGGCCTCCTCGCCCGAGCGACGGCGACGCATCTCCTGCACGAGGCCCACGGCCGCGTGGTCGGCCCCGATGACCAACGTGCGCACCGCGCGCGCACCGCGGCCGCCGAGCTGGCGCTCACGCCACAGCCGCCAGGCGAGCCGCGCCGTCCCCATCATCGCCAGCTGGGAGAACCACACGATCACCATGAGCGACCGCGGCAGCGCGCCGCCGCCGAATACCGCGCTGCCCACTCCCCAGAGCGCTGCGGAAAGCGTGATCCCTCGCAACATCTGGAACAGCGTCTCGGTGCCGGCGTAGCGCCACAGGCCGTGGTAGAGACCGGCCATCAGGTAGCCGAGCAGCGACAGCACCGTCCACACGGGCACCAGGCGGCTCGCGGCGGCGATCGCGGCGGCAGGCGGTGCGCCGTCGAAGCGGAGGATGAGCGCCAGCACGACCGCAGCGTTCAGCAGTGCGGCGTACCCCGCAGTGAGGACGAGCGTCCTCGGCAGCTTGCGGAGGTTCATGCCGGCTCCAAGCCGGCGGCCGCCTCCGTGGACGGCCGGCAAGTTGGTAGCGCTACGGGGATTCGAACCCCGGTTTGATGGCTGAGAACCACCCGTCCTAGACCCCTAGACGATAGCGCCACGAGAGAAGACTGGCTGCCCGGCAAGGATTCGAACCTCGACTAACAGGGCCAGAACCTGTCGTGCTACCGTTACACTACCGGGCAGTCGAGGCGGGGCAATCTAGACGTTCGCGACGCCTTCCGCAAGTCGCGGCCGCGTGCTTGCGTTGTGTCTCAAGCCCTTGCGGCGAGCGGGGATTCGCCGCGCCAGCGCAGCGCGGCGGCATGCAGTCGCGACACCGCGCGCTCGCGTCCCACGAGCCAGATCACGTCGAAGATCCCGGGTGCGGCCTTGCGTCCGGTGAGCGCGATGCGAGCGGGTGCGATGAGTTCGCCCGCCTTCACACCTGCTTCGGCCGCGAGTGCGCGGGTCGTCTCCTCGAGCCCCGCGAGTGTCCAGCCTTCGACGCGCTGGAGCCGCTCCGCCAGGGCGTCCAATCGCTCCGCGGCCGCGGGCCGCGCCAGCAGCTCGTCCCACGCCTCGGGCTCCATGCGCAGTTCGTCTCGCAGCACGAACGCGCCCACGTCCTCGGCGTCGGCGAGCGTGCGCACACGATCCCCGAGCGCGCGCACGAACGCCGTGCACCACTCGGGGCCGCGGTCGGCGATGCGGTGGCCACGCGTGGACAGGAACGCCATCACCCGCCCGACGCGGTCGGCCTCGTCCAGCCGCTTCAAGTGCTGGGCATTGATCCACTCCAGCTTCTGCGTGTCGAACACGGCCGGGTTCGGGTTCACGCGCTCGAGCGAGAACACGCGCTCCAGCTCGGCGAGCGAGAACAGCTCGGTCTTCCCGTCCAGCGCCCACCCCAGGAGGGCCAGGAAGTTCACGAGCGCTTCGGGAAGGATCCCGAGGTCGCCGAACGCCTCGACGCTGGTCGCACCGTGCCGCTTGGAGAGCCGCTTGCCGTCGGGGCCGAGGATCATGCTGGCGTGCGCGAACACCGGGGCCGCCGCACCGAGTGCCCGATAGAGCAGGATCTGGCGTGGCGTGTTCGAGATGTGATCGTCGCCGCGGATCACGTGGCTGATGCGCATCTCGAGGTCGTCCACGACGCAAGCGAAGTTGTAGGTCGGCAGGCCGTCCGAACGCACCAACACGAAGTCGTCCAGCACCGCGCTCTGGAACGAGACGCGGCCACGCACGACGTCGTCCCACGCCACCTCCTCGGGCTCGGGCAGCGCGAAGCGCAACGCCGGGCGAGAGCCGGTCAGCTCTCGCGCCGCTCGCTCGGCGCTCGACAGGGCGCGGCAGCGTCGGTCGTAGCGCGGGTCCTCGCCGCGCTCGATCTGTGCCAGTCGTCTTGCCTCGAGTTCCTCGGGCGTGCACCAGCATGGATAGGCACGTCCCGCCTGGACGAGCCGCGCGGCGTAAGCGTCGTACAGCGCGCGGCGCTCGGACTGGAAGTACGGGCCATGCGCACCGCCCACACCCGGGCCCTCGTCCCACGCCAGCCCCAGCCAGCGCATGCCGTTGAGGATCGCCTGCACGGAGTCCTCGGTCGAGCGCTCGGCGTCGGTGTCCTCGATGCGCAGGACGAACGTGCCGCCGTGCACTCGCGCGAACAGGTAGTTGTAGAGCGCGGTGCGCGCACCGCCCACGTGCAGGTGTCCCGTGGGACTCGGCGCGAAGCGGACACGGACGGACATGGCACACTCCTGGGCACAGCGAGGTCGGGGCGAAGGGCTCGGTGCGCAGCGCGGCTCGGCAGCGCCACACCGGGTGCGAGACGGCCACCAGTACACGCGCCGCCGCCGGAGGGTCAAGCGTGATCAGCCTCGGCGGCGAGACGCGAGGCCCCAAAAGCGACCGGGCGGGCTCCGTGAGGAA
>Ga0315912_10002338_pt1 | contig 20481 bp, 18 predicted proteins | sample VfabasoilMG_FD_204469 | JGI IMG/M metagenome (GOLD analysis project Ga0315912, IMG submission 204469) | Garden soil microbial communities collected in Santa Monica, California, United States - V. faba soil | ecosystem: Environmental > Terrestrial > Soil > Garden | place: USA: California...
TGTTTGCCGTACGGCACGTCGTCGGCGACGCACTCGTGATACGAAAGCGCGCCGTGATCCATCCACACCTTGCCGGCCTGCGTCGACATCTTGCGGTAGCGGGCACGGTTGCGCTTCGGCACCGGGATCAGGAATCCATCCACGTATGGCATGACCTGGCTCCTTACTCGTTCAAGCCGCGTCGGATCGCTCGCCGAACTGCAATTCGGCCAGCCGCGCGTACAGCGGATTCTCGCGCAGCAGTTGCTCGTGGCGGCCGGTGCCGACGATACGTCCCCGGTCGATCACCACGATGCGGTCGGAGTTGATCGCGGTCGCCAGGCGATGCGCGATGACCAGCGTGGTTCGCTCGCGCATGAGCTTCTCCAGCGCATCCTGCACCAGCCGCTCGCTTTCTGAATCGAGCGAGCTCGTGGCCTCGTCGAGCAGCAGGATGGGAGGATTCTTGAGGATGGCTCGCGCGATGGCGATGCGCTGCTTCTGCCCGCCCGAGAGCCGCGCGCCGCGTTCGCCGAGGAAGGTGTCATAACCCTCCGGCAGCTTGCGGATGAATTCGTCCGCGGCGGCGGCACGCGCCGCGGCCTCGATCTCCGCGTCGCTCGCGTCCGGGCGACCATAACGGATGTTCTCGCGCGCGCTGGCGCCGAAGATCATGGTCTCCTGCGGCACGAGCCCGACGCGGGCGCGCACGGCCTGCGGATCTGCCTGGGCGATGTCCACGCCGTCGATGAGGATCCGGCCGGAGGCCGGATCGTAGAAACGCAGCAGCAACTGGAACACCGTGCTCTTGCCCGCGCCGGAGGGCCCGACGAAAGCCACGGTCTCGCCCGGCGCGATGTCCAGCTGGAAATCGGCGAGCGCACGGATCTGCGGCCGCGAGGGGTAGCTGAAAGTCAGGCGCTCGAAGGATATCTGGCCCTTCTCCGCCGGATTCATCGCCACCGGTTTCTCGGGGATCACGATGGACGGGCGCGAGCCGAGCAGCTCGACGGTGCGTTCCATGGCGCCCGAGGCGCGCTGCAGCTCGCCCCACATCTCCGCCAGCGCCGCGACCGACGTGCCCATGAAAATTGCGTAGGTGAGGAATTTCGCGAGATCGCCGCCGGTCATCGTGCCGTGCAGGACGGCGCGCGCACCCAGCCACAGCACCAGCGTGACCGCGGAGAACGTGGTCATGATGGCCGCGGCGATCAGCCAGGCGCGCACGCGCGTGCGCCGCACGGCGGTGGAGAAGCTGTCTTCCACCGCCTGGTTGTAGCGCCGGCCGACCAGTTCTTCGAGCGTGAACGCTTGCACCGTCTGGATGGCGTTGAGCGTCTCGCCGGCGAGCCCCGAGGTGTCCGCCACGCGGTCCTGGGAATCGCGCGACAAACGCCGCACGCGCCGTCCGAAGATCAGCATCGGCGCCAGCACCGTGGGAATCAGCGCAAAGATGATCAGCGCGAGCTTGAGGCTGGTCAGCAGCAGCAGCACCAGCGAGCCCAGGAAACTCACCGTCGAACGCAGCAGGATGGAAAGTCCGATTCCCGACAGCGACTGGATCAGCGTGGTGTCGGTTGTCAGCCGCGAGAGCACCTCGCCGGTCTTGGTCACCTCGAAGAACGCCGGGTCCATGCGGATCACGCGGTGATACACGGCGCTGCGCAGGTCGGCCACCACGCGCTCGCCTATCCAGTTGACCAGGTACATGCGCAGCGACGCGAACGCCGCGAATACCGCGGCCGCGACCAGCAGCAGCAGGAAATAGCGATCGATGGCGGCGGCGTTGGAAGCGGAGAAGCCCCTGTCGATCACGTTCTTCAGCGCCTGCGGCAGCGAGAGCATGGCCGCCGCGGCGAACAGCAGCGCGATCAGCGCGATGAACATCCTGCCGCTGTAGGGCTTGAGGAAAGGCAGCAGTGCGCGCAGCGGGCGGAGTGATGCCGCCTTCGGTCTCTCCGAAGTGGATCTATGGTCTGTGTTATGGGCTGTAGCTGGGGTGTTCACGGAACTTGAGTCTGCCCAAGTTCAGTTCCCACCACATGCGGAAATCGCCGGCGAAGCTGTAGAGCGGATGGCGAAAGGTCGCTGGCCGGTTGTGTTCGAAGAAGAAGTGGCCCACCCAGGCGAAGCTGTAGCCGCAGAACAGCGCGCCCAGCCCCCACCAGGCTTCGCCGGTGCCAGCGAAGGCCAGCAAGCACATCACCGAACCCCAGGTACCGATGTAGTGAAGCGTGCGCGAAACCGGGTGGCGGTGTTCGCTGAGATAAAAAGGATAGAACTCCGCAAAGCTGCGGAAGCCCGAATCCTTTGGGGCACCGATGCGTGAATCCATTGACCGGCATCATCCGGTACTCTGCAGTCCTTCCGCAATCCCCGCGATGCAGGCCAGCAGCGCCTCGAACAAATCCCGATCCTGGCGGCCGGTTTCCCTCCATCGCCTTAGTAGATCGACCTGCAGGAGGTTGATCGGGTCGACGTAGGGATTGCGCAGCTCGATGGACCGCTGCAGGGTCTGGTCGCGGTCGAGCAGCGCCTGGGTCTGCTTCACGTTGAGGACCTGGTCGCGCACCTCGCGGAATTCCTCGCGCAGGCGGGTCCCGAAGGCCCGCAGCCGCGGCTCCGCCAGCTCTTCGTAGAAGCCCGCGATCTCCAGATCGGCACGTGCGATCGAGGCTTCGAGATCGTCGATGAGCGTGGAAAAGAAGGTCCACTGCGCGTAGGCCGACCGCGCCACGCCGATACCGAGCTCGTCGATGGCGGTGCGCAGCCCCCGGCCGGCGCCATACCAGCCGGGCAGCAGGTGGCGCGATTGGGTCCAGGCGAACACCCAGGGCACGGCACGCAGGGCATCGAAGCCCTCCTGCCCCGGACGCACCGCCGGTCGCGAGCCGATCTGCATTCGGGCAATCACGTCGATGGGCGTGACCGCCTGGAACCAGGTGTAGAACTCGGGCTCGCCGTACACCAGCCGGCGATATTGCTCGCGGCTGATCGCCGCCACGCGCGCGGCGAACTGCAGCTGCTCGGAGCCCGGATTCACTCCGGCGCTGGCTCCGCCCAGTCCCAGAATCAATGCGTTGAACGCGCGCTCGAGCGTGCGCATGGCGATCGGCCGCAGGCCATAACTCTGGTTGATGACCTCGCCCTGCTCGGTGAGCCGCAGCACGCCGTTGACCGTGCCCGGAGGCGCAGTGCGCACCAGCGAATCCACGCGCCCGCCGCCGCGCGCAATGCTGCCGCCGCGGGCGTGGAACAACACGTGGCGCTCGTTGGCCGCGGCCAGGGCGGCGGACAGGTCGGCCTGCGCGCGGTAGGCCGCGAAGCGCTGCGCGCAAATGCCGCCCTCCTTGTTGGCATCCGAGTAACCGATGAGCGCGCATTGCGTGCGCCCGCGCGCGTCGAGATGGCGCCGGTACAGGGGGTCTCCGAGCAGGGTGCGCATCACCTCGCCGCAGCGTTCCAGCGCCTCGACGGACTCGAACATCGGCGCGATGTCCACGGCGACTTCGCCCGAATTGCGGTCGTAGGCCTCCGCCCAGCGCGCCAGCAACAGCGGCGCGAGCACGTCGTCGGCGCCCTGGGCACCGCTGACCACGTAGTAGCCGATGGAGTCCGGACCGTAGCGATGCCGCGCCTGCAGGATGGCCTCGAAGACGCTCAGCGTGCGTTTGCCCAGCGCATCCAGCTCCACCTTGAAGCCCGCATCACGTTCGATGGCCTGCACCAGCAGGTCATGGCGTTCAAGCGCCGGACGCGCCAGCCAATGCGGATCGTCGAGGCCGCGCGCGATCACGCGATGGTGTACGTCGGCCTGCTGGCGCAGGTCGAGCGTCGCGAGGTGGAATCCGAAAGTCTCGACGCGGCGGATGAGGCGCTGCACGTTGGCCCAACCGGCGTTGAAGCCGCGGTTGGAGCGCAGACTGCTGGCGATGAGCTTGAGATCGCGCAGAAACTGCTGCGGACCCTCGTAGGCATTCGGCCGGCCGTCGTAGGTGAGGCGCAACCGCTCGGTCACCTGGCCGAGGAACACCCGGTAGGGCATGCGGTCGTGGCGCGCCGGCGTGATGCCCTGCGCCGCGGGGATCAGCGTCGCGTACAGCTCGATACGCTGCGTGAGCTCCGGCGTCACCGTACTGCGGCTGCCGCTCTGTGACAGCAGCTGCGCCAGGTTCTGGCACTCGGTGAAGTAGGCGTTGATGATGACTTGCTGCTGGCGTGCCAGCGTCTGGCGAATCGTCTTGGCGTGCACGTCCGGATTGCCGTCCATGTCGCCGCCCACCCAGGTCCCGAAGCGCACGATGTTGGGCAGCTCGAGCGACTCGGGCTGCACGCCGTAGAGCTTGCCGAGCGCCTCCGCCAGCTCGTCGTAGAACGCCGGCAGGATGCGATACAGGATTTCCGCGAGATAGAACACCACGTGTTCGCGCTCGTCGGCGACCGTCAGTCTTTCGCGCGGATGGTCTTCGGTCTGCCAGGCCGTGGTCACTTCGACCCGCACGCGAGCCCAGTTGTGGCGCAGCTCCTGGGGCGTGAGCGTGGGATCCAGCCGGTCGAGCAGCAGGCCGGCGATGCGCTGGTTCTTGCGCAGCATCGTGCGCCGCGCGCTCTCGGTGGGATGCGCCGTGAATACCGGCTCGATGCGGACCTTCTTGAGCAGCTCGAGCACGTCGGCGAGCTGCAGGCCGCGCGCCTGCAACGCGGCGAACGCCGCTTCGACGCCACCCGGTTGCGCACGCGCGCTCGCCTCGAGGAAATATCCGCGGCGGCGGCGGATGCGATGCACCTTCTCCGCCAGGTTGACGGCCCGGAACCACATCGAGAAAGCGCGCGCCAGGTCGCGGGCCACCTGCGGAGCGCGACCGCGCAACTGTACCGACAGCTCGGCTGCCGCCTCCTTGTCGCCGGCTCGACGGCGGATCGAGAGGCGGCGATCCTTCTCGACGAGATCGAACAGCGCCTCGCCACCCTGCTCCATGAGCACGTCGCCGACCAGTGCACCCAGCACGTGCACGTCGTCGCGCAGCGCGGAGTGTTTTTCGGGGAACTGGATGTCGTCGCGCTTCACGGAACGCGGCATTCTACAGGGGACTTATGAGGACTGACGAGCATACCGGCCTGCGCCGGCGAGGCATGGTCTACGTGGCGGGAGCCGCCATCCTGTTCGCCAGCAAGGGGCTGTTCAGCAAGGCGCTGTTCCAGCGCGGGGTGCACTTCGAACTATTGGTCACGGCGCGTGCCCTGATGGCCATGCCGCTATTCATCTGGTTCGCGATTCGTTCGAACCGGGTACAGCCCGACAGTACCCAACCCGCCCGGGCGCGGCCCTCGCCGCGCGCGTACGCGGCCGCCGCCATCGCCGGCATCACCTGCTACTACGTCGGCGCGATGGTGGATTTCTGGGCGCTGGAGCTGATCGACGCCTCTGTCGAACGGGTACTGCTGTTCAGTTATCCGGCGCTGGTGGTGCTGATCAGTTCCTGCATGCGCCGCCAGGCGCCGGAACGCCGCGTGGTGCTGGCCATGCTGGTCACCTACGCGGGGATCTTCCTGGCCATGGGCGGCATCGACCTCACCGAGCTGCGCGCCAACCTGTTCGGAGCCAGCCTGGTGCTGATCGCGGCGCTCACCACGGCCATCTATTTCCTGATCGGCGAACGATACGTGCACGAGCTCGGCAGCACGCGGTTCGCGGCCGTGGGCATGAGCTCGTCCGCCGTGGTGCTGGCGGTGCACTTCGCGCTGTTCCGGAGTTTCGACGAGGTGACCGCACTCGGCACGCACGAATGGCTGCTGCTCGGCGTGCTGGCAATCGCCTGCATGTTCCTGCCCGGACTCATGCAGGCCGAGGGCGTGCATCGCGTCGGCGCACAGCGCGCCGCCATCGGCAGTACCGTGGGACCCCCGACTACCATCGTGCTGGCGGCGCTGTTCCTCGGCGAACGCCTCAACGGCTGGCAGTTGCTGGGCAGCGCCATGATCGTCGCCAGCGTGTTGTGGATGAGCCTGGGGCGCCGGGTCGCGGACTGAGCCCCAAAAGATCAGGGCAGCGGCAAACTACTCCGCCGGTTCGCCGCGGAACCAGGCGCCGGCCGGCGGAACGAACAGCATGATCAGTGCCGCGAGCTGCAGCAGCAGTTGCACGGGCATGGCGAGCGCGGCCAGCGCCGAGGCCCACAGCGTATTGGCCATCAGGATGAGTGCGATGGGTGCGTCGAGCAGGAACAGCGCGAGATAGGTGAATCGCGCCCAGTTCTTGCCGCGTTCGATCATCGCGACCACCCAGGCCATCAGCACCCAGGCGCAGGTGATGATCCCGGCCAGGACCAGGAACCAGGTCGGCGCCACCTGGTACAGGCGCCAGGTGAACGCCAGGCCCGCGGCCTGCACCACCAGCGCGATCCAGAGTATCGCCACGGCATTGAATACGTGACGCGGCCGCTCCATGCGCTCGTCGGATTCCGGCGCATCGTAGACCGCGGCCCGCGGCGCGCGATACGGATTGTTGACGAAATCGTTCATGCGCGACTCAGGGAATCACGTGCTTGGCACGCAGGGCGTTCTGCATCTGCACGCCGTGCACCAGGTCGATGCCGGCGCTCAACGCCGCCGAGACGTGCACCGCCTCGTGCATGGCGTCCGGAGAAGATCCGGTCTCCACGCATTGGGTGGTATAGGCCTCGATGCAGTAGGGACATTGCTTGGCGTGCGCCACCGCGAGCCCTATCAGGGCCTTTTCGCGGCGCGTGAGCGCACCGTCGGTGGCGGTGACGGCGAGGTAGTAGTCGAAGAACTTCGCCATCAGCGGCTGCGCGTATTTGCCGACGTCGGCGAAACGGCCGAGATCTTTCGGATCGTAGTAGTGCCCGGGACTGCCCTTGGCGTCCACGCCGCAGCAGGCCGGCACCTTGCCGGCGAAGGGATGCTGCGGGTCGATGGGCCGCAGGTCGCAGCCCATCTTCGCGTCGTGGAGGGTGAGCGGACCGGACGCGACTTCGATGGGGCGTGTGCCACCGCCGTTGCGCGGGAACAGCCAGTGTTTGCCGCTGACCTCGGTGTGGCAGCAGTACACCGCCTTGCCGTGTCCGCCCTGCTCCACGTGCGTCCAGTGCTGCTGGCGCGCGATCTCGGGCACGCCGTCGAAGATCTTCACCACCGCGGGCTCGAGCGAACGCAGGTCGATGCCGAGATGATCGAGGAACGGCCGCGGCGTCTTCGGCGCCTCCTGGATCAGGTCCTCGACCGCGACGTCGATGGAAGAAAAGATCATGTTCAGGCCGCCGGCATGCACGAACTTCACGTATCCCTGCTGCTCGCTCTCGGGCTTGCCGCCGAGCGCGAGAATGCGCTCACGCGGCAGGCGCGCGGTGTCGTCCACGCGCACGTGCACGTGCAGGGATTCCGCCGCGCCCAGCGCGGCATTGAGGGGATGCGATGGGGCAAACAACCCCAGCGTTTCGCGGATTTCGGGTTCCGAGACCAGCGCCAGTTCCCGGTAGGCACCCAGCAGTTGGGCGAATCGTTGTTGTTCGACCTGCATGTCCGACCTCCCCTATAACAGTGTGACGCCGAGTTGCTTCAACAGTTCAGCCGGCGCCTTGAACAGCACCAGCTGCTCGTGTGTGCTCAGCAATTGCCTGTGTTTCTGGTCCGCGAAGATCCATACCTTCACCAGGTACTCTTCGCGATTGCGAATGGCATGGATCCGCTCCGATTTCGCCACGAAACTCGTGGCGCCCGGCGCCAGCTCGAGCTCCACGAACAGCGGCGCTCCCTTGTCCACCGGGTTCTCGAAATCCACTGTCACGAACAGCGGTTTGGTGACAGTTTTGCGCAGTTTGAATTCCATCTCGTAGTGGAGGCTCCCGTCGCGGCCCCTGGGATCGCCGTCGACGGTGATCCCGCCGCTGCCGGTCGCCAGCCACTCGGATTCGACCGGCTTGGGCGGAGCCGTCAGCGCGGGCGTGGCCAGCAGCAGGCAGGCGGTGGAAACTTTCAGCCAGCGGAGCATGGCGGTCCCCTGTTCAACCCGCGAGCAGCACGGCCTCGGCATGTTCGAGCGCATCGGGCGTGCCGCAGATCACCACGATATCGCCTTCGTGGAATTGCGTGTCGCCCGGCGGATCGCGGCCGAGAACCCCATCGCGGCGGATACCGGTGAAGGTCACTTCCGTGCCGGCGCCGCGCACCTCGTCCACCACCTTGCCGATGCACCACGAACCCGGCGGCACCACCACGGTCCGCACCTGCTCCTCGATGGGCACGTCGCCCGCGGACGCATCACCGCGCGCGATCACACCGCGCAGCATTTCGTAGCGATTGGCGCGCAGGTCTTCCACCGAGCGCATGGCGCGCGCCGGCGGCACCTTGAGCGTCATGAGCACGTGCGAGGCGAGCATGAGGCTGGCCTCGAAGGCTTCCGGGACCACCTCGGTGGCACCGGCCGCCTTGAGCTCGCGCGAGCGCGTGTCGTCGGCGGTGCGCACCAGCACCGGCACGTCGGCCCGCAGCCGTCGCAGCGAGCGCAGGATGGCCATGGCGACGTGCGTGTCGGAGAAGGAAATCACCACGGTGCTGGCGGTGGCCAGGCCGACTTCCTCGAGCACCGGCTCGTCCGCGGAATCGCCGAACACCACGGGCTGGCCGATCTGCCGTGCGGTGCGCACGCGCACCGGGTCGAGATCGATGGCGATGTATTCGAAGCCCTGTGCCTCGAGCACACGCGCCACGTTCTGCCCCACGCGGCCGAAGCCGCACAGGATCACGTGCTCGCGCTTCGCCACGGCCTGCGTGGCCGCGTCCTCGCGCTCCATGGCGGTCTTTGGCGGCCCTCGCTCGCCCAACAACATGCGCGCCACGCGCTTGTTGTTGGCGAGGATCGCGGGCGCCAGCACCATGGCCAGCACCACGGCCACGAGCATTGGCTGCGCGATGACGGGGTCGATGGCCCGGTTCTGCAGCAGCAGCGTCAACAACGCGATGCCGAATTCACCGCCCACCGCGAGCGTGACGCCGGTGCGGATGGCCTTGAACGAGGAAGTAATGAAAAGCCGGGTGGCGGCGGCGGCGACCAGCCCCTTGATGACGACCAGGGCCACCAGCATGGCGAGGATGATCCAGAGCTCGCGCCACAGCGCATCGAAGTCGAGCAACATGCCGACTGAAATGAAGAAGAGTCCGAGCAGGATGTCCCTGAACGGACGGATGACGCTGTCGACCTGGTGGCTGTATTCGGTCTCGGCCAGCATCATGCCCGCGAGGAACGCGCCGAGTGCCATGGAGAATCCCGCGGTCTGCGAAGCCCACGCCGCGGCCAGGGCCACCAGCAGCACGGCCAGCGTGAACAATTCGCGCAAGCGGCTGTTGGCGATGACGTAGAGCAAGGGCCGCAGCAACCAGCGCCCGGCGGCGAGCACCAGCAGCACCAGCACCGCGCCGGCCACGACCAGGCTGACGAGTTTCCCGACGCTGAAGGCCTCGGTGCCCGGCGCCAGCGCCGCCGCGAGTGCGAGGAACGGCACCACCGCGATGTCCTGGAAGAGCACCACGCTGAACGCCAGGCGTCCATGGGTACGATTGAGCTCGGCGCGCTCGGCGAGCTGCTGCACGATGAGCACGGTGGAGCTCATGGCGACCACGCCGCCCAGCACGATGCTCTGCGGCCAGCCGATCCCGAACAGGTGCGCAATGGGCGCCACCACCACCGTGGTGCCCAGCACCTGCAGGCTGCCGAGACCGAACACCTCGCGGCGCAGCGCCACCATGCGCGGCCAGGAAAATTCCAGCCCGAGGGTGAACAGCAGGAACACGACGCCGAGTTCCGCCAGCAGGTGGGTGATCTCGGTATCGGGGAAAACGCCGGTGGCGTGAGGTCCCAGCGCCAGGCCGACGGTCACGTATCCCAGGATCGACGGCAAACCGAGCCGGCGCGCCAGTGTCACGACGAACACCGACGCGGCCAGCAGGACGATTATTAGAGCCAGGGGCGATTCGAACATTCACCCCCGAAATTAGCAGATGGGACTCAGGCCAGCTTGAGCTTCTTGAACATTCCCGGCTGGTAGTCGCCGGCGGGCGTGCGAAAGCCGATGCACAGCCGGTTCCATCCGTTGATGGCGATGATCGCCAGCGTGAGCCTGCCCAACTCGGCATCGCTGAACTGCGCACGGGCCTGTTCATAGACCGGATCCGGCGCGTGCCCTTCGCTGATCAGCGTGAGTGCCTCGGTCCAGGCCAGCGCGGCTCGCTCGCGTTCGCTGTACAGGTGTTCTGCCTCGTGCCAGGCATCGAGAAGATAGAGCCGCTGCTCCGTCTCGCCGGCCGCGCGTGCATCCTTGGTGTGCATGTCGAGGCAAAATGCACAGCCGTTGATCTGCGATGCGCGCATCTTCACGAGTTCCATCAGGGAGGGCTCGAGGCCGGATTCGTTCACGGCCTTCTGCAGTCCGAACATCGCGCGCGTCACGTCGGGCGCCGCGTTGAACCAATCGATCCGGGTTTTCATGGTGACTCCTTTCACACAGGGGCCACTTGGGACAAGGACTGTCCTCAGGAGTTCATGAACACCGTGGTGTCGTAGCGCTCGAAGTTCTGCAGCGCGCGCCGGTAGGCCGTATGCACCATCTTCTCGGCCACCTTGTCGGCGCGCGCGGACAGCAACATGCGCAGCACCACCTCGTCGGTGGGCCGGGCCTTGTCGTCCGCCAGGAATTGCTCGATGAGCTTGGCCACGCGCTGGGTCATTTCGTTGGCGAAACGCAGGTGGCCGCCATCGTGCACCGCCTCCTGCGACGGACCGTAGGTGGCGCGCGCCTCGGTGGCGAGCTCGGACAGGAAACTCGCCAGCAGCCGGGCCTTGTCCGAGAAACCCATTTCGCTGAAATAGGTGATTTCGGACTGCAGGTTCATGCGCGTTTCCTTACGCGGCCGGGAAGAAGTCGATGGGTTTGCTGACGGTGAGCGGCTCGACGTCCGCGGGCTTGAAGCGGATCAGGCGCACGCGCGCGACGATCTTCTTCAGCAGCTCCTCGTCCTTGAGCTCGCTCGACACCACGCGCACGTTGGACACCTCACCCGACGGCAGGATGGTGAATTCGAGCACCACCTTGCCCGCGAGTTCCGGCTGGTCGCGCAGCGCACGGCCATACAACGCGTACAGCGCGCCCTTGTTGCGGTCGAACACGATCTCGACTTCCTCGCGGGCACGCGAGGCCTTGCCGCTCACGCCGGTGCGTTGCACCTTGCCGCCGGCGTTGGGATCGAGCCCCGAGCCGTGCTGCACCCGGCTGGAGGTGTGCGTACCGATCTCGCCGGCGCCACCGCCGAAGCCGCGTGACAGGTTGGCGGTGTTGATGCCACCCGAGGCCTTGCCCGCCTGCGACGTGATGACACTGCGTTCCGAGCGGGCGTCCTCCACCGGCGTCTTCAGCTGCGGATCCTGGATGTCGAGGTTCTCGTCGCGCAGGTCGGCGAACGCGTCCTCGAACGCACGCATCTCCTTGCGAAGCTGCGGCTTGGGTTTCTCGGTCGGCTCCTGCTTGACCGGCTTGACCTTCTCGGGCTCCGGCTTCTTTTCCGGTTCCGGGGGCGGCGGGGGCGGCGGCGGCTTCGGCTTCTCGATGAGCTGCACCACGCGATCCGGCAGGTCCTCGCGCTTGATCTTCACGTCCTTCGGGCGCGGGATCAGCCACATGATGATGGCCAACACCGTTGCAATGATGAGCAGGTTGCGCAGCAGCTTCTTGAACTTGCGCTCGCTCTCCTCGGTTACAGCCCAGGGGAGCTCGAAGCGGCGGAAGAACGGCGCGATACCGACGCTCATGCGCCCGCTCCAGGCGTCACGTTGCGCTCGCGCTGGATCACGGCCAGGGAAACCTTGCCATAGTCCGACGCCGTGGCCGTGGCCATCACTTTCTTGAGCACCGTGAACGGCGTGCCCTTGTCTCCCATGATGGTGACCTCGCGCTCGGCGAGATCCTCCTGCGCCGCATTGCGCAGGCTGGTGTCATTCTGTTCCTTGAGGGCGATGCGCAGGTTCTCGATGATGAGCTGCGACTCGTCGCGCCGCACGTCGGCAACCTTGGCGACGTTGCGGCCATTCACCAGGATGTCTTCCGTGGTCACCATGATCACCACGGTCTCGTGCGGCTTGAGGTCCGCGATCGACTGGGGGATGGTGATGTTCTTGGTGTTCGGCAGGATCTCGACGTCCGAGCTGTGCAACAGCAGGAACACCACGAGCATGGTGAGCATGTCGATGAACGGCACCAGCGCCATGTGGCTGCCGTGGTGACCGCGCTGGCGGTGCTTCTTGATGCGATACGGGGTCATTTCTTGCCCCCCGCTGCAGGCGCCGGCGCGACCGCCGCGGCACCGACGACCGGTGCATCACCCACGGAGATGTCCGGGAACAGCTCGACCTTGGTGAACATCGGCGCGTCGTCTTTTTCCCAGACGCGCACGTTGTCCATGGTCTGCACCAGCACGTCGTAGGGAATGTCCTGCTCCAGCAGCACGCTTGCGGCCAGCGTGTCCGGGTACTTGCTCTTCACGAACTGCAGGAATTCGTTCAGGCCCGCGAAGTCGTACTCGCCATCCTTGAGCGGCAGGCGGCGCAGGCTGCCGGTCGACCGATCGCTGATGTCGAGCATGTCCTTGCGCACGATCACTTCCAGGTTCAGCCCCTTCGGCAGATCCGGCACCGAGGAGTTGGGTGCCGGCAGCGTCAGCTGGAGAATGTTCGTGTTCGAGAACACCGCGGTGAACAGCAGGAAGAACACGAGGATGACCATCATGTCGATCATCGGCACGATGTTCAGGTCGTTGCGCCCCTTGTACTTGGCATGGTTGCGCATGCCACGGGCGGCGAGTTTGGATGAAGCCATCTTCGGTTCCTCTGCCGTCTGACGCGATCAGGCAGGTCGCGGGGCCGGGGCACGCGGCGCCATCTGCGGCGTCGGCGACGGGGCGGTCGGCTCCGAGTATCTCTCCGTGATCGAGTTCAGGAACTTCACCACTGCGATTTCGAGGCTGTCGATCAGCGCCGTGGTCTTGGACTCGAGGAACATGTGCGCCAGCAGCAGCGTGATGGCGACGAACAGACCGGAGGCGGTGTTGTTCATGGCCACCGAGATCGCGGCGGCGAGCAGCGCGGCCTTCTCGGCCGGGTTGGCCTGCGAGACCGCGCCGAAGGCGTGGATCAGGCCGATGATGGTGCCCAACAGACCGACGAGCATGCCGATGTTGGCGAGCGAGCTCAGGTAGTGGGTGCGCTTTTCCAGGCGCGGCACGATCTCGAGCAGCGACTCTTCCATCGCCTGCTGGATGTCGTCACGGCGGCGCGCGGTCGAAAGACGCGCGAGGCCGTACTTCAGCACGGTGCCGATCTGCGCCTGCGAGTTGTTCGCCAGCGTGATGGCCTGCTTGAAGTTGCCGGCGCCGAGATGCGGCGCGACGTCGTCCCAGAGCGAACGATTGCGCGCGGTCTCGACGGTCAGGTAGAGCCAGCGCTCGATGGCGATGGCAACACCGACGACGAAAATGAGAAGCAGCGGATACAGGAAAAATCCGCCGTCCTTGAAGAACTGGATGGCTGTGGACATGAAATTCACGGTCGACTCTCCTCAGGAAACAGGCGTGCTGAAGGGCAAGCGCGCCAAGATTGCGTTACATAAGTTACAAAAACTGCGATTCATTTCTCAGGCTTGGCTGCAGGCGTCGCACTGTTAGGCTGCAACGCTTCGAAGTAGCGGTTCTGTCTGCGAAAGACGTCACGATCGACGGGTTCCAGCACCTCGTCCAGCAGGCTGTTTACGGGTCGCCCTACGAGGTCGCCGAGTTCCGCACTGCGCCACGGCACGATGTACAGCACCTTGGGCAGCTCGCGGTTACCCGTGATCTGGGTGGAATCCAGGTCGAGGCGGTCCTTGGCGTTGCCCTTCGCGGCGGGCTTTGCCGCAGGTTTGTTAGCGGTGGCCGCGGCCTGGGGCGCGGGTTGCGAAGCCGCGGGTGCCGGGGCGGCGGCCGGGGCCGGTGCCTGCGAGGGCGCCGAGGTGTTGACCCCCGGCTCGAGATCGGACGGCGGAGTCGCCGGCTGCTGCGCCATGGCGGCGCCCGACAACATCAGCAATCCGCAGAGTAGTTTGTTCACGTTCAGCCTCCTTGGGGCGCGGGTGGCGCCTCGGCTTCGGCGGCGGGTTCGGCCGGGGCGGCCTTGCCCGGAACCCGGTTGCGCGCCTTGAGTTCGGCGATCCAGCCGCTCACCGGCTTGTCTTCGTTGGTGAGCGTCTTGTAGGTCTCGAACTCGGTCTGCGCGCTCATCGAATCGTTGAGGAACAGGTCGAGCAGCACCGCGTAGTTCCGGTGTGCCGGCGCGTACGACGCATTGGCCTGGATGGCCTTCTCGTACGCGGCTTTCGCTTCGGTGAACTTGCCCGCCTGGCGCAGCGTCAGGCCGTATTCGTTCCAGGTAGCCGCGTCCCACGAGGCGCGTTCGGTGGCCTTCTGCAGCGCCGCCTCGGCCTCGGGCAACTGGTTGGCATTGCGATACAGGATGCCGAGGTTGGCGTAGGGACCTGGCAGGTCCGGATAGGACTGCGTCAGCACCTGGAATTCGAGGATGGCCTGGGTGGAATCCTTGCGCATGAGCTGGAGCGCGCGCGCGAAATCCGTGTTGGCGCGGGCCGGTGCCTTGGGGATGACTGGACCTGCGGGCACGGGTGCGGGAACCGGCGTGGTCTGTGAATTCTGAACCGGCTTCGCCGTCGGATCCGCCGGTGTGGCCATCGGCGGCGGCGCGTCCTGCACGGGCGGCGGCGGCGGCGCCGGCGGCACCACGGCGTCGAACGAAGTCCCGATCAGCTCGGTCTTGCCGTAGCGGCCGGGCTTGAGCTCGGCGAGCGCCGTATAGCTCTTCTTCACCGACTCGTCGTACGTACCTTCCTGTGCGCGCTTGGTGTTGATCTCATGCGTGGAGATCGCCTGCTCTTCGAACGGGAAGGCCTGTTCCTCGAGCAGCGAGTTGTATTCCTCGAGCTGGTCGGCGCCGATCTTCTTCGGTCGCTCGGACTTCATGATGTCCTGGCCCAGCTTGCGGTAGATCTCGGCGATCTCGTAGGTCGAGGCGGTGGTGACTTCGGCCACGCGGTAGTCGGCCGCGGTCTTGTACGCGTCGAGCGCGGCCTGCATGGCCTTGCGCTTCTTCGCGAGGCTCGCCTTGAGCGGCAGCACCAGCGCGATGTTGCGGTACTCGTCGCGCACCGGCGCCGCCAGCGCGAGCTGCGCCTTGGCGGCCAGGAACTGCGTGCGATCGGTGCGACCGGCACCGGCCGTGCGATCCGCATTGATGATCTCGCGCTGCCAGTAGCGCTGTTTGTCGATCTGCCCGCCGGTGCCCGCAATGTCGGCGAGTTTCTGGCGCGCTTCGATGGAATCGGCCACCGGTGTCGGGTAGGTCACGACGAAGCGCTCGAGCATGCCGACGGCCTTGGTCGTGTTGCCGGCCTTGCCGTACAGGTCGGCGGCCGTGAGATTGGCCTCGCGCTGCACGTCCTTGGACTCCGTGGGATTCAGCGCGATGCGCTCGAATTCCACCGCGGCCTGGCCGGACTGGCCGGTCTCGGTGTAAGCCACGGCGAGTTTGCGCGTCACGTCGGAGCCGAATTCGCTCTTCGGATTGACCGAGCGGAAGTGCTCCAGCACCTGGATGGCGCGCGGCCAGTTCTTGAGGTTGATGAGCTGGGCGCCGGCGTCGTATTCGGCCTGCGAGGCAACCTTTGAGGTGCCGGCCACGGTCGCGATGCGCAGGAAGTCCTCGACCGCGCCCGCACCGTCACCCGATTTCTGCTTCTGCTCGGCCTGGCGATACACCGACGAGGCGATGCGTTCGGTGAGATCGGCGCGCATCTTGTCGTTCGGCGGCAGCAGCTCGCGCGCCGCGATGTAACCCTTCTCGGCTTCGGCGAAATTCAGCAGGTCGAAGTTCGACTGGCCGATGATGGTGTACGCGATGCGGCGCTTGGGCGCGTCGGCCGGCGGCTGGTGCGCGAGCACCAGGTTCGACACCTCGATGGCGCGCTGCAGGTCCTGCGTCGCGAAGATGTCTTCCGCGGCGCGCGTCAGCACGCCGGTGCTGTCGGGATGCTCGGGGAAGCTGGTGCCGAATTTCACACCCGCGTCGACCGCCGCCTTGTGCGCCTCGGCCTTCTCGGCTGCCGGCAGCGCCGCTTCGTATTTTCCGAAGGAGCCGAGCGCGGCGTAGGCCGCCGCTGCCGAACGCGCGTTGCGCGGATACTGGTAGGCGGTGCGGGTGAACTCGGCCGAAGCCGCCTGGTAGTCCTGCGCCTCGTACAGTGTCTCGGCCAGCAGGTAGTTGGTACCGAAGGATTCCGGATCGTCGGGGAAGGACTCCAGGTAGGTGCGATACCAGCGCGCGGCCTCGCGGTATTGATCCACCTTCTTGGTCTTCTGCGCCTCGGCGTGGAAGTAGGTCGCCACGTCCTTGAGGTTGATCTTGAGTTCCTTGGCGATGTTCGGGTAATCGGCGCGATTGCGGCCGTTCCAGAACGGCGTGCCGTAGTTGTACAGCGCCACGTATTCGCGCTTGCCCTCGAGCACCAGCTCCGTGAAGCCGCCCTTGCGGTACGCATCGATGGCCTGCATCGACAGGCCCGGCGAGAACTCGCTGTTGGGCTCGCGCGTGGCGAAGGCGCGATACACCGCGGCGGCGTCCTGGAAACGTTCCTTCTCGACGTACAGGTCGCCGAGGCGCGAATAGATGATGGGGGCGTACGCCGGGTTGTTGTGCCCGGAGACGAACTTGTCGATGGCGCCGACCGAATCCTCATCGTACGAGAACGTCACCGCCATCACGCGCAGCGTGTCGTCGGCCAGCTCGCGCGAGGCGCGCGCCAGCTTGTCGACCGGGATGAGCTTCTTCGTGGTCTTCGTCAGCATGGTGCGGTCGAGCACCCCGGCGAACGACGGCAGGCTCTCGTCGTTCAGTCCCTGCTTGAACAGCGACCAGCCATGTTTGTAGAGGCTCTGCGTCAGGAAGCTCGACTTGTCGCCCTTGGTGACCACGTAGCCGTAGGCATTCTGCGCCTCGCGATACTGCTTGCCCGAGAACAGCAGCTCGCCGCGGCGGAACTGCACCTCGTCCATCTGCGGCGAGTTCGGGTACTTGCGCAGGATCTGGTCGAGCTCTCCCAGCGCCTTTTCGGGCTGGCCGGTGGTCTCGTAGGCACGCGCCAGCTGGTAGAGCACCTGGTCGTTGCGCGGGTAGTCGGGATAACTCTTGAGCAGGCTGGTGTAGAGCTTGATGGCCTCGGCGCCCTGCGCGTCGATCATCGACGCTTCGCCGGCCATGCGATCGCCCTCGCCCGCTTCCATGTTGAGATCGGCGAGGCGGCGCAGCGCCTCGGCGCGCAACTGCGGATCGGTCTTCTGCAGCTCGAGGAAGCGGCGGTAGTTTTCCATGGCCTTCTGGCTGCTGGCCTCGACCTTCTGGTCCGACTGCACCACCACCGGACGCGCCTGCAGGTCCGCGATGGTTTTCTCTTTCTTCTTCGGTGCCGCGGAAGCAGCGACCATCACACCGGCGCACAGCGCACCGGCCAGCACGAGATTGATGACGCGCACGTGGCTCATTTCGGCGCCTCGGGCGGAGGTGCGGAAGTGTCGACCCCGGGCTCCACCGAGTCCGTAGGCGCAGGCGGCGGCACGCTGTCAGCGGGCGGCGGCGTCACCTGTTCCGGATCCTGCGCGGGCGGCGGCGCCGCATTGTCCATGGGCGCGGTCTCAGCCGGCGCGGCTTCTTCCTCGGGAACGTTTTCCACGTCACCCTGCGACTCGCGCGGCGCCGCGGAGGGCGCGGCGGAAGGCGGCGCAGCGGCGCGGTCGTAGATCGAGGCGAGCGCGAATCGCGCCTGGATCTGGTAGGTGCCGATGCGATCCTTCTGTTGCTCGAGCTCGCTGCGGGCGAGCTGTTCGAGCAGCGAATTCTGCTGTTTCGCCACGTCCGCGAGGCGCACCTGGGCGGTGTCGAGACGCGCCCGCAGCGCGTCGACGCGCGCCGCGAACTCGCCGGTGTTGTTAGGCATGGAGCTGCGCGCCTTCTGCACCCGCACCCAGCGGTTCTGGGCTTCACGCAGGGCCTGGTCCAGGTCCTTCAGGGTGCGGCGCTCGTTCCACACGCGTGCCTTGAAGCTCTCGGCGAGCCGCCAGTACAACACACCCCTGGCGAGCCGCGCCTTCTCGCGGATCACGTTGGTCTCGTCGTCGTTGGGCGCGGTGAGCAGCGCGGCTTCGAGCCGCTCGATGCGCGCCCACTGGTCGCGTTCCTCCGGCGTGCCGAGGGCCGCCACGTCCTGGCCGGTTTCGATCTGGTCGAGCCGGCCGCCCGCGAGAGCGCGATCGTTGCCGTACTTGTCGAGCCGGCCCGAGCCGAGCACCGCGTCCGCCTGCGGCACGCGTTCCGCGTAGGCGCGCTCGCGCGTATCGAGCATGTCGTCGAAGGCGATGATGCTGTCCTGCCACTTCGCCAGCGTGCCGCCGAGGAACGCGAGGTCGCGGTAGTTCTTGAGGCCTTCCTGGAAATCGTGGCCGGCGAGCAGGTGGTACAGGTACCGGGATTGGGGCGCGTCCGGGACATCGCGCAACTGCCAGAACCAGCCGTAGCGATCCGTCTCGTCACGCTTCAGCAGCCGGTCGAGCATCTTGCCTTCGTTGATCTCGGCGATCGACGCATCGAGGTTCACGGTCTCGCTGTCGAAGGACGCGATGGCCTGCTCGTAGTTCTGCGCGGCCTGCGCATTGGCATTCAGCTTGGCGAAGGCGTACGGAATCGCGAGGTAGGCTTCCTGCACGGCGGAGTCGAGCAGGTTGCGATCGCGCAGCTCCATCCACGGCGTCAGCGCGGCCTGGAACTGGCCTTCGGCCGCGTCCGCCCAGCCGACGCCGAGCAGCGCCTTGTTGGAGAACGGACCGTCGAGCCGCACGCGCTCGAGCACCGGCTTGGCGAGCGCCGGCTGATTGTTCTGCAGGTAGGCGTACCCCAGCGCGAGATTGGCGCGATCGCGCAGCGAACGCAGCTCGCGTCGTCCGGTCGCCATCGTGCCCACGGTGGTCAGGAACGGATCTGCCTCGGTGATCAGGCCCTTGCGCACCAGCGCGACGCCGAGGTTGTACTGCGCGTAGGCGAGCCAGTCGGATTGATCCTTGGTGCCCTTCCAGGCGTTGAGCAGCGCGACCGCTTCGTCGAAGCGCTGCTGGCGCATGAGGATGTTGCTGAGCAGGTGCATGCGCTCGGCTTCGAGGTCGGGCGACAGCCGCCCCTGCACTTCCTTGATGGCGCGTTCGGCGCGATCGAGATAGCCGCGCGCGTACCAGACCTTGCCGAGGTAGAACCAGGCGCGGTTGCGCACGCCTTCGGGCACCGACTGCGTCAGCAGCGTTTCGAAACGCTCGCCGGCTTCGTTGTGCAGGCCGAGCGACAGGTACAGGCCGCCGAGCAGCAGGTTGGTCTCGGCGTCGTGGTGCGGCATGCGGCCCCACTGCCGGTAGGCCATGAGGCGCGTGATCGCCTCGAAATCCTTGCCCTGGTAGTAATAGAAGAGTGCATCGCCGAAGTGCAGGTCGCGCACCACGGTCGGCGAGAGCTTGTCGATCTCGGGCTTGGCGGCCATCGCAGGCGAAACCAGCGCGGCAGCGAGCGCCATGGCGGCGCCGATGCCCACTGCGATGCGCGCCAGTGAATGGACCATGACTTTCACCGGGTCTATTCCCAGTCCTTGATCGCGAACTCGGGCTGGCCCTTGCGCTGGCGGTCGGTGATCTTGAGCTCGAGGTACTTGGCGCCCACGCCCTTCTCGAACTTGAGATTGGCGCCGCGCTTGTAGTCACGCTCGTTCGGGCCCTTGCCTTCGAACAGGGCCACCAGTTGGTGCTCACCCACCTTGAGATTGCCGAGGTACACGCGGTGCACGCCGCCCTTGAGCAGTGCTTCCGCCTCGCGCGGCGTGTACAGGTAGTTGGCCACTTCCTTGTTGTCGATCTTGAGCGTCAGTGAATCGAGCGCGAAGAATTCGCCGATGTCCATGGAGACGAACACCGCCACCTGCGTGTTCGCCGGGAACAGCAGCTCTTCCTCGAGCACGAACAGTTCCTTGTTGAGGTCCACCACGTCCTTCTTCAGGTCCTGCACGGTCTCGTCGAGCGCGCGCGTATCGGCCGGCGGCTCGCCGGATTCGGGCGGCGGGGCCTGCTCGGCGCCATCGACCGGCGGCGCGATCAGCGTGCCGACCGGCGCGTCCGAGATCGTGGCGTTGGCATTGTCGGCCGGCGGCGCGGCCTCGGCAGGCGCGGCGGCCGCATCGGCAGGCGGAGCCGCCTGCGGGTCCTGCGCGAACGCCGGCATCGCGGCTGCGGCGAGGGTCAGCCAGGCAACTGCGCGGACCAGTAGTTTGGTGGGTGTCGGCATATCTTTACTCGTTGAGGAATGCGCGC
>Ga0315912_10002339_pt1 | contig 20480 bp, 22 predicted proteins | sample VfabasoilMG_FD_204469 | JGI IMG/M metagenome (GOLD analysis project Ga0315912, IMG submission 204469) | Garden soil microbial communities collected in Santa Monica, California, United States - V. faba soil | ecosystem: Environmental > Terrestrial > Soil > Garden | place: USA: California...
ACCGCTCTCGTTTGGAGACGACACGAACATCAAGCCCGCCCGGCTGACGATCGGTCGAGCCACGATCGCGGCACTGTCACCAACCGACAGCTGCCGCGATCGGCTCGCCGCGTTCTATCACTGGTCCGATCGGCAGAGCCTTCGATCCGCGGTCGAAATCGCGCTGCGCGAACGCGTCAATATGCCGGCCATCCGGAAGTGGAGCGAGGCCGAAGGCGCCGCCGACAAGTTCGCCGAATTCAAACAGCAGGTGAGCGAACGCCGGAAGCCGCGTGACGTCAAAGGGCGGCTGCGATAAGTCGCGTTGGTCCACAATAGAGGTTCATGGCCGCACAGTCTTCATTCGATATCACGTCCAACGTCGACCTGCAGGAAGTCGACAATGCCGTCAATCAGGCGCGAAAAGAGCTCGCGCAGCGCTACGACTTCAAGGGCTCGAAGGCGTCGATCGATTTCAAGAAGGCGGAGAGCGTCATCGACCTGCTGGCCGAAGACAACATGAAGATGACCGCGCTCTGGGACATTCTGCAAACGCGCATGATCCGCCGCGGCGTGCCGGTGAAGAATCTTGATGCCTCGGAGCCGGAGCCGATGGGCGCGGGCATGCTCAAACGCACCGTGACGCTCAAGCAGGGGATTCCGATCGAGAGCGCCAAGAAAATCGTGCAGTTCCTGAAAGACCACAAGAACCGGAAAGTCCAGGCGACGATCCAGAGCGATCAGGTCCGCGTGGCGTCCGGCTCAAAAGACGACCTGCAGGACGCGATTCGACTGCTCCGAGGCGGCGACTTCGGCGTGGAACTGCAGTTTGGAAACTATCGATGAGCCACCCGCTGGTTCAGCAACTCGGCCTGGTCCCGCATCCGGAACGGGGTTACTACCTGGAGACCTATCGCGCGAAGACGGCCGTTCACTCACAGAAACACGGTGGCACGCGTTCGGCGTCCACCGCGATCTACTTTCTGGTGACCGCCGATCAACCCGCGACGTTCCTCCATCGCCTTGTCTCCGATGAGGTCTTTCATCGCTACGATGGCGGCCCGCTCGAGATCCTGCGCCTGTACCCGGACGGTACGTGGGATGTCGCGGTCCTCGGTATGAACCTCACCGCCGGCGAACGTCCCCAGATCGTCGTCCCCGCCGGCGCCTGGTTCGGCACACAGCTTCGAGACGGCGCGTCGCACTGCCTTATGGGTTGCACGGTCGCGCCGGGATTCGAATTCGGCGACTTCGACCTGGCTGAGGGGCCGGAACTGGCACAGAAGTATCCCGAAGCCGCCGACCGCATTCGAAACATGTCGCGCCAAGGTTAAAAGGGCGCCTTCGCCGACTTGCGCGAAAGCGCCCATATCGATCGTTGCGACGACGAACGAACTATCGCACGTAGACCTTGCCGCTTGCGACCGGCTGCAGCGTCAGCGCCGGAACCTTGCCGCTGCAGAGGTTCTTCGATTGCTTGATGCCGATCGGCGCCAGGCGCGACACACGATCCGACCCGCCGCCATCACCGTTGTCTTCCGCCGACCATCCAACGATGGTGCTGACCGGCAGGCCCTTGTCAGTACTCATCGTGACCACACCCACGAGCATCACAGAGTTGCTCTTGACTGACGCGCAGACCACCTCGCCCTTCACGAACAGATCCGATCCGCCGACCGTTTTGTCGCGATACTCGAAGTCACCCTTCGCGGCGTCTTCGATGAACTTGCCGTCCGGACCGTCGCCGATCGCCTTGAACGAGAACGCGATGTCCTGCACCACTTTCTTGCCGCCGTCGAAGAAGTTGCCGGCGCCTTCCACGCCCCAGGAATCCGAACTCTTGTCGTCAAGTTCTTTTTCTTCAAGCTTGCTCGGCGCGCCGCCGGATGTCTCGTCTTCGTCCACCTGAATGTTTCCGCCAACGATCTCTTCATCGTCGTAGCTCAGTTGCTTGTGCGCGCACGTCGACGAGAGTTTCTTGCCGACTGGTGACAGGCGCGTCACGGTGTCTGCGCCCGCGTTGGCGCCTTCGCCGTTGTCGATGGCCCGCCACGTCACGAGCTTGTCCACGGGCAACTGCAGGTCGTTGCTGCGCGTCACGATCCCGACGAGCGTCGCGATGTTCTTCTGAATGGACAGGCAGAGCACTTCTCCGTGCACCGTCAGGTCGGCGCCTTCTGGCGTCTGGTTGTGGTACTCGAATTGCCCCTTCGCTTCGTCGCCCGATCCGTTGATCCCGATGCCGTGGAACGAGAAGGAAATGTCCTGGACCTTGACCAGCGGATCTTTGATCGGATCTTTTCCCGGTACGGTGCTTGAGAAGAAGTTGCCGTGACCGCTCACGTGGCGGGAGCCTTCCGACGACGAATTGACGTCGTTGTCCACGTATTCCGTGAAGCCGGCGTCGGTGCAGATGACGCCGTCGAGGTTGGCGTCCACCGGATGGCCGGGTTTCACGAGCGCAACGATCGGATAGTCCGCGGGGCAGCCATCCGGCGGGTCGAGATCCTTCGGAACACCAGCGAGCGTTTTGTCCAGCTCCTGTGCGTACACAAAGACACCAGCGATGCTGAACGCGAAGACGAGCGCCGTCATGAGTCTTGCCATCTGTCGGGTCATAACCTCAGTCCTTTCTATGCAGGGGTGAACGAGACAACACGCGTCTCAGCCCTGCATGCGCAGAACGTCGGCGAAACCCGCAATGGCCCTGCGGGGCCTAGCGGCCCTGTCGGAGGCGGTAGCTGGAAAGCAGGTCCTGGACGGCTTTCTGGCCGTAAACGAGGGGTGTTGGCCCGGTCGGCGCCGTTTTCAGCGCGGAGGTGAGGAGCGGTTCCACTTCGTCCAGTTTGCCCTGACTGATGAGGCAATCGGCCAGCGCCGCTTCCGCATCACCGATGCCGCGATGCCCGGCCGGCAGATTTGCGCGCCGGAAGGTGAGCGCTTCGCGAAGAAACGGTTCGGCCTCAGCGGCTTTTCGCTGTCGCACTTTCAGTTGACCAAGCGCGACGAGCGACGCCGCCAGGCTCGTGCTGCCTTTGGGCGACGCCACACGGTGGATCGATACAGCCGCTGTGTACTGCAACTCCGCATCCGTGAGCCGCCCGCGCGCCTGCAGTACGCGGCCAAGCCACACGGTGGTGTCGCCCGTGCGCGGATGTTTCTCAAGGCCGAGCGATTTCCGCAGATCAATGGCGCGGCGAAGCGATTTCTCGGCTTCAGTCAGATTGCCCTGGACGAACTGAAGCCGGCCGATGTTGTTCAGAACGTTCGGCACCGACGGATGTTTCTCGCCCTGCAGCGCGACGCGAATCGCCAGCGATTCCTGATACATCTTTCCGGCGTCCACGAGTTTGCCGCGTTCTTCCAGCAGTGACGCCAGGTTATTCAGATCGATCGCCACGTCCATGTGCTGGTTGCCGTTCTTGCGGCGATCGGCGTCGAGCGTGGCGCGGTACAACGGCTCCGCTTCGTCCAATCTGCCGAGATCCTGAAGCACGCCGGCCAGGTTCAACTGCGTTGCGGTGACGTCGGCGTGATCCGGATCGAGCACTTTGAGCCGGATCGCCAGCGCCTGTCTCAGCATCGCCTCCGACTCGGCGAGCTTGCCTTGTCGCGCAAGAATCCCGGCGACGTTGTGCAGGCTGATCGCGAGTTTCGGATCATCTGGCGGAAGCACCCGCGTCCGGATCGTCAGCACTTCGCGGTACCATCGCTCGGCTTCCGCGCGATTGCCGCTGCTGTCCTCGATGTCGCCCAGCACGTTCATGCTGGCGAGGGTGTCGTTATGTTCAGGCCCGAGCGCCGCGCGCCTGATCGCGATCGCTTCCTTCACCAGCGGTTTCGCTTCGTCGTACTGTCCGCGCTCGCGAAGCGCCAGCGCCAGGTTGCTCAGGCTTTGACCGATGTCGGCGTCGCCGGCCGGGAGCACCTGACGCCGCATGGCGAGCGCCTCGCGATGAAACTGTTCGGCCTGCTGGTAGCGCGTGCGCTCGCGGGCGAGTTGACCGAGGTTGTCGAGGCTCTGCGCGATGTCTCTGTGCGCCGGGCCCAGTGCGCGCCGGCGAATCTCGAGCGACTCGGTCGTGATGCGTTCAGCGTCGGTAATCATGCCGAGCGCGCGATAGACGATCCCGATTGTGTCCATGAGCGTAGCGCGCAGCGCATCGTGCGAGGCCAGATCGGTCGTGAGCCGCCGGGCGCCGCGCTCGAGCAATTCGCGCGCCGTGACTGACGCGCCGCGGGCGCGTGACGGGTCGCTCTCGCGGAAAAGATCGGTCAGAAACCGCGCGACCTCGGATGCTTTTTCTGCTTCTGCCTTCGCGCGTGCCGCCTCGCGGACCGCGTTGGCTTCAGACGCAATCGCGCGATTGCGTTGGACCACGATGCCGACGGCGCCGGCCGAGGCGATGGCGGCGAAGACGACCGCAGTGGCGACCGCCGCGGCATGCCGGCGCACGAACTGGCGCGTGCGGTACGGCCACGTGTGCACGCGCGCGCGTATCGGCCGATGATCGATCACCCGACGGACGTCGTCGGCCAGCTGTTCGACCGATGCGTAGCGATCGTCGGGCCGCTGCGCGATCGCCATCAGCGTCACGGCGTCCAAATCGCGCGACATCTGGCCGCGTGTCGGCATGACTCCCGCGGCCGAGCCCGCGCGGCTGGGCAGGATCGGCGGTGTTTTGAGCGCGCGGTCCAGTTCAACGGCCGTGCGCTTCTTCAGGTCGTACGGCCGTCGGCCGCAGAGCAGCTCGTACAGCATCACGCCCAGCGAGTACACGTCCGTGCGCGTGTCCAGACCGGCGTCGATCAGGCCGGCCTGCTCCGGACTCATGTATTCGGGCGTGCCGATGAGCTGGCCTTGCATGGTGCTCAGGAGTTGCCGGGTTTCGCTTTCGCCGATCGCCTTCGCGATGCCGAAGTCGATGATCTTCGGCACCAGCTCGGTGCCTTGCCTGGTGAGCAGGACGTTCGATGGTTTCAGATCGCGATGGATGATGCCGCGCTGGTGCGCGTGCTGGACCGCTTCGCAGATCTGGAGAAACAGTTTGAGGCGCGCGGCCAGCGGGGGAGCTTCGCGGGCGCAATAGTCGGTGACCGGTTCGCCGTTGACGAGCTCCATCACGAAGTACGGCCGCCCGTCTTCGGCCGCGCCGGCCTCGAGCGCCTGCGCGATGAACGGATGATTCATGCGCGCCAGCGTCTGGCGTTCCGATTCGAATCGCGACACCACGCGCGCGGTGTCCATGCCGAACGGCACCAGCTTCAACGCCACATCGCGATGAATCGGCGTGGTCTGTTCCGCGTGGTAGACCACGCCCATGCCGCCTTCGCCGAGGATTGTGATCAGGCGGTACGGACCGATGTGGCGGCCGGCGGGCGCGCGATCGTCCGCGAGGATCGTGCCGATGCGCGACGCCATGCCACCCGTGCGCATGATGCCTGGCACGTCGGCGTCGGACATCAGTGACTCAACATCCGACTTCAGCTCGTCGTCTCCGCCGCAGGCGCTGTCCAGCCAGGAGGCGCGTTCAGATTCGGGCATCGATTCGAGGGTGGCCACCAGCCGCTTCACGAGTTCGTATCGTTCAGCGTTCATTGACGTCTTCCTTCAGTTCGCGCGCGAGCCATCGGCGCGCGACGGTCCAGTCGAGTTCGACGGTGCGCGTGGAGACGTTGAGGACGTGAGCGACTTCCTGCGTGGTCATGCCGCCGAAGACGCGCGATGCAACGACCTGCGCCGCGCGCGCGTCGATCGCGCTGAAGCGGTCGAGCGCTTCGTGGAGCGCGAGGATTTCGAAGGTGGCGGCGGCGCCGTGACCTGCTTCGTCGTTGAAAGTCACGCGTTCGATGCCGTCCAGGCGTTTTTGAGCGCCGCGCTTGCGCGCGTGGTCCACCAGCACCTGCCGCATCGCACGTCCGGCGATGTTCATGAAGTGGGCGCGATCCGTCCATGCGACGCGGGTCTGGTCGACGAGTTTGAGCCAGGCGTCATGGACGAGCTCGGTCGGCTGGAGCGTGTGTCCCGGCCGTTCGCGGCGCATCAGCGATCCCGCGATCCGGCGCAGTTGCTGGTACGTGGCCTCGAAGACAGCCTCCAGCGCCACAGCGTCACCACGCTGCGCGCTGGTCAGCAGGCCGGAGAGGTCGGTCGGCGTCGGATCCGCCACTAAGCCTCCGTCGAGTTTGGGGAGAGCGGATTACGGTAGCACGAGGGCCAGTGATTAACTAAGGGAACTAAGAGAACTAAGGGAACTAAGGGAAGTAAGGGCATGATGTGCTGAGAGATGAGCGCTAAGCGCTGAGGGGCTGAGAGCTGAAATGGCGGAGCGTCAACTGATTTCGTCCGGAACGATTTGGGAGCGGAAGTTCGGCTACAGCCGGGCGGTGCGCGTGGGCAATCTGGTGTTTGTGGCCGGCACCACGGCGGTTGATGAGACCGGGACTGTGATGGGCGCCGACGATCCCGGCGCGCAGGCGCGATTTATTTTTCAGAAGATCGGGCGCGCGTTGGCGGAGGCCGGGGCTTCGTTGGACGATGTGGTGCGCGTGCGGACGTTCATCACGGACATCGCGCAATGGGAAGACGTCGCGCTGGTGCAGGGTGAACTGTTCAGCGAGATCCGCCCTGCTGCGACACTGGTCGAAGTCACCGCACTCGTGAAGCCCGAGTTGCTTGTCGAGATCGAAGTGGACGCGGTCGTCGGGTGATAAGAGGGAGCGATGACCGACCAGCACAAGCCCGATGAGCCGGATGCCGACGCAGAGCTGCAGCGCGAGCTTCGCAAGGAGCGCAAGTTCTCTTTGAACGAAGCGCTCGGGCAGGCGGCGGGGCAGGGCATGATGAAGGGCGGCTCGCCGGTTTCTCCGCAGCAGCAGGCGGCGTTTGAGATCGAGTTCTATCTTCGCGAACATGTCAGCGACGCGTCGGGTGTCTTGCCGATCGTGCTGCTGCGCCGCGTCAGGAACAGCGCACTCTTACTCGAGGATCCGAGCAAGCCGCTGAAGGTGCTGTCCGCGTATCTCACGCGACTGCTGCAATCACCGGACCTGATCGAAGAATTCGTTCGCGAGACCGACGTGGAGTGGGGACGCCGCCTGGGCGAAAAGCCGCTGCTTGAAAAACCAGGACAGTCGCCGCATCCCGACGATCCGTATACCGTCGAGTCTGTGCGCGCTGTCCTGGAAGGTCTGCGCGATCAGTTACTTCAATAGGCTCGACAGAAGTCCGCCGAGCTTCGGGCCGGCTTTCTTGTTCACGTACTCCGTGATCGCCGGCGCGGCCATCGCCACCATTTCCGGTTTCAGTCCCAGTTTCGAAAACGCGGCCATCACCGGGCTCAATCCACCGCCTCCGCCGGTCATCTTCGACACGGCATCGGTGAGACCTCCGCCGCTGCTGCCGTCCATCGTGGGCGCGGCGCCGAGGAAAGACGACATGCCCGGAATGGCTTTCGCCAGACCCGAAAAATCGTCCGCGCTCAGCTTCGATTTTGCGAGTCCGAAAAACGCTCCGGCTGCGCCCGCGGCCTGATCGCTCGTGGATCCCATGGCTTTAGACAGCGAGCTGATGAGTTCGGGATTCTCAGTCGCCGCGGTCTTGGCGGCTTTGGTTTGCGCTGCGGTCATTTGCGCGGTCAAGGGGCGTGTTGCGACCAGGGTCAAAAGCAGCGCGACGCCGAAGACGGAGAAGCGATGTAGCCGAGCCATGGCAACCTCCTCGGGGGAACGGACGGGAATCGATCTAATTGGATAATGGGCAGGTCAATCTTTGTCGAGGACGAATGTCACCATCATGTTGACCTGATACTCGTCGATCTTGCCGTCCTTGACGGTGACGCGCTGTTCCTTGATCCACGCGGCGCGGATGTTGCGCACCGTTTTGCCGGTGCGCGATAGACCCTTCTGCACTGCGTCCTCGAATCCCTTCTTCGACGTCGAACTGATCTCGGTGACCTTCGCAACAGACATGGGTTCGCCTCCCCCCCAAGCATATGCTCGCGACGTGTGGACCTGTGAATTGTTCGGGGGATCGCGTCCGGCGCGAGTGCGCCGCTTGAACGGGGCGAAATCTGGCGCGGGATCGGGCCTGAATATCAGGTTGGCGCTACGCCAATCCCGCCATAGCTCGCGGCAAGGGCGTATGAGCAAGCGCGCCCAAGCGGACGCGGAATCAATGAGTTCGATGGCTTGCCAACCGTAGCTCGCTCACGTGTCTGGCGAGCGAAGGTTGGCGGTGAGGCAGGGATTCGAACCCGTTGAGCCGCATTTCTCTAAGTTGGTGATGGCGTGCGGTTTTGGTGCCTAAGCGACTGACTGCACTGGTGTTGGCGACAGAAAGATCGTGCTCTCGAATCCGCTGGAGTCCGCCCGAATCGACCTCGGTTTTGGAGACATTCTGGAGACGGGATTGATTGCGGGTGATCCATCGACGACACCCGTAGATCTACGGGTTTTGCAGGCTTTGGCGTTTTGTCCTTGATTCGTCGCTTCGCGTCCCTATGATCGTCTCACCAATCCTGGCGAGACAAATGGGATTCGGAAGGAGAACCATGAAACTCAGACGATTGATGTTCGGACTCTGCGCCGCAGTCGCTCTTTTCATGTTGGGACCGCGTGTCGATGCGACAGCAGCCCCTGCGAAAAAAGTCAACTGGCACTGTGACTACCTCAGCAACCTCTTTGAGTTTTGCAACCAATTCGACGTCCACAATAGCGAGTATCTTGGAGGAGGTGGACTGACGCTCGCCTACGGCGACACCGAGTGTCAAGACGCGCTGGTCGGTTCGGAGTCTTGGCTGACTGGAGCCACCGACCTCACTGGCCCAGGAGGCGATGGCTGGGATTACGAAACGTCTATTGGCTATGTCGAGAGTAGTTCATCATCCGAACACCCTAGCGACTCCTCCTTCTTTGGCGTCTATCAGCTCCATTCGTTCCACTGGTACGACGGAGACCCGTTTACTTGCGGCCAAGGAGACCTTAGCGACCCGGGCTTCTATTTGGAGTGGGAAATCACGTAAAAGAGCTTCGGGTCGATGCGCCTTCTGTCTATCGGGTTTCTTGTCTGCATATCCTGGGTGACGGTACTGCAACCGTCGCCCGGGACAATGATGGTATTTGACCTCGACGGAGATGGACTGGAGATGACGTCACAGGACAGAGGAGTCCGATTCGACTTGGATGGGGACGGCAAGGCAGAACAAGTTGCTTGGACCGCGCCTGGTTCGGACGACTCGATTCTCTGCCTGGACGCAAATGGAAATCGAGTCGTTGACAATGGAAAGGAGGTAATAGGTCGGCAGTTTCGACTGAGGGAACCTTGGTCGGCCTCTAGTGGCGCGGAGGCACTCATTTATGAGCTGCAGGCGATGGTAAAGGGACAGCAGCCCGTGCCGAAAGGCGCTAGCCAGATCGACACCAACGATCCGATTTTTCGGCGATTAGTCTTATGGACGGATCGAAATCATGACGGCGCCAGCACCAGCTCTGAGCTCGCGTCTCTAGACGCGTATCATGTAACCCGGATCTTCACCGGGTTTCAGCGTCCTAACCCAGGCACGGCACGGAGCGTAGACAACTTCGGCAACAAACGATTGTTTGAAGGCTCTTTTCAGATTCTTGCACGTGGCATGGAATTCCGGAGAACGCTCGTTGAGTTTGAACCCCGTCGCTAGCTTGATGGCGCTGGCTATTGCTGCGGCCTCGATTGTGACCGCAGGCACCTCGACTCTTACCGTGCGCGCCGCACAATCTGTCGCCGACCCAGAACTACTGATCATAGACATGGACGGAAACGGCATATGTTTGTCGTCTCCTGCCCGTGGCGTCGTATATAAGTTCAACCGTCCAAGTGAGCCGCCCGTGCGAACGGGCTGGACGTGCGCGGGCGCTGGAGACGCATTTGTCGTCAATGACGTGACGACGAATGGCCGTATCGACGGTAGCTGGGAAATGTTGGGAGGTAGGCCCGGTCCATGGCCAGCAAACGGGATCGGCCAACTAATTTTCTTGGATGGTTGGACACCGAGAGAACAGGGCCGCCCTAAGACACCGGACGGTCGGATCGATGCGGCAGATTGGATCTACCCGCAACTCGCCTTGTGGGTTGATCAGAACCATGATGGGCAAAGCCAAGAAAAGGAACTTGAATCTGCTGCGTTTGGTGGGGTGATTTCGATAAGTCTCAATGCCAAAGTCACGTCGCAAATCGACGCGTCCGGCAACACGATTACCAGGCGCACGACTGCCTCGATCAAACGTGGCGCGAGTACACTGGAGCGTCAGGTAGTTACAGTAAGGTTCAGCCGTTCTCCAGGCTGAAACCTCAAGCTTGCTGGGGGGTCCAATGCGTGGATCGACGCTAGTCTTCCTGATCTCGCTTCTGGGCCTTGACGTTGCGACGGGCTCCCAAAGGCCCGTGTTCCGAACTGTTGCGGGCGTGGTCGTTGATAGCGTAACTGGCAGCGGCGTAAGTGGGGCCGTAGTCACGATCCGACCGGCCGCCGGTTCTTCGCGGGCGACACCAACGGTCGTCACCAGCACCGGCGGAAGCTTCAAGTTCGACGGCCTTGTCGATGGCCGATACTTCATTGACGTTGCAGCAGTGGGTTTCGTGACCGGCGGCTACGGGAAGATCTTCCCCGATTCGGAACAAACTCCATTGGAGGTCACCGCGTCCGGACCGAAGGCTGTCACAGTGAAGATCTGGCGCCTCGCCAGCATTGCCGGTCGCGTTCTGGTCGAGAATGGTCGTCCGGCCGCCAATATTCTCGTGGAAGCAATCCAGGTCCGCGGGAGTCGCAGCGGCGGCCCGACCGCCGCTGCAATGGCCCGGACCTCAGAAGACGGGTCATATCAATTACTGGGACTTGCGCCAGGTGACTACTTAGTGGGGGTCCTGAGCACCTTCTCGTCTGTGTCGGACCCGCCTGTCGGAAATCGTTCCACCACTGGCCCTTTTCCGCTGATGCCCGTCGGGCAAGCTTGGCTTCAATACGGATTCGTGAAGGATGCCACCGTTAATTCGTGGCTTGACGGCGAGCGGCTAGTGGTTCGGCCTAGCGTTTTCTACCCGCGTGGACCGTCCGATCAGGCAGAAGAAATTGCGATCGTTGCTGGCCAAGAATTGGCCGGAATAGATCTGCTTTGGAATAGCGAGCCGTCTGTGACGGTCTCAGGTCGCGTCATGACCGAAGAAGGACCGGCGGGCGGAGTCTCGGTGGCGGCGCGCGTCAATGATCAAAAGCACGTCGGTCTCCCAACTGAGGTCGGCCTCATTGCAACCACGACAACGAAGGGAGACGGCTCGTTTCAGATTCTGGGCTTGACCCAAGGGTCGTATCAGATTCAGGCACTTCGACTGCCTGATCCTCGAAGGAAGGACCCGTCGTCCCGAAGTTGGGCCCAGATCGCGCTAACAATCGGAAACACCCAAGCCGACCCGATAGAGCTGCGTATGAGACAGCCTTACTCGGTCTGTGGCCGTATCGAAGCGCTTCCGGGCTCCACGCTTCCTGCCGGAATGAGTCGCAACTCCTCCATCAGTCTGAGCCCTATTGGATCGTCACGGTACTTGCCGAGCAATGGCACTGACAACCAGAATCGAATCACCGACGACGGTTCTTTCTGTATTGGTCCGTTTCTACCAGGGAATTATCTATGGGACGTAACTTCGTTGGGAAGGGGCTGGACGGTTGACGCGATTAGAACCAAGGAGGGCTTGGCAATCGATGGGAGCCTCCTTAGTCTCTCAAGTGATATCAGCGAGATTCGTGTCCAACTGACGGATCGGGCAAGCAGCCTTGATGTGAGAATCAACCCGCCTTCCCAACAAGCGGCAGTGGTGTTTTTGCTGCCGTCGACTCAGACGCTATGGGATAACGCCTCTTGGGATAGTCGCCGATTCCAGCAGCGAACCGTTAGCGCGGAAGGCGCGGCGGTGTTCGCATCAGTTCCGTCTGGCTCGTATCTGGTGGCGGTCAGGTCTGTGACCGATCTCGAATCCAATTGGCGAAAGCCTGAAGCCTTGAGGCGCTTGAGTGCAGACGCGACACCGGTATCCATTGGTGTTCGGGGGGCAACTACCGTTTCGGTGCGAGGGCGGTGATGATGGCTCTGCGCCAACGTTTGGCAGCGTGGGTCTCGATCGCCGCCATGTCGGTGCCACAGTGGACCCCCGTGGGCGCCAATGCGCCAGCAACGCACATCAAGGGCACAGTCTCAATTCGCGAGGCAAACCAGCCCCTCGACGCAATCGTTGTAAAGGCCTACAGTAGTGAACTCAATCTCATCAAAGTTGTTCAAACTGATGAATTCGGAAGGTTCGATCTTGGCAGCTTGCCTCCTGGACGATACGACGTTTGGGCTTCGCGCCTGCCATTTGTTCAGATCGATCCCATAACCGGGATTAGTGGCCCCCGTATTTTGTCCATCAGCGAAGGATTGACCGCTGAACTTGCGCTCAGCTTGGAGAGAGGAGGCGTAATAGGCGGCACGGTAGTCAATGCCGATTTGGCAGCCGCCCAGATGACCTCGGTGGCTTTATATCGAGTACTTAATTCCGCCGCGGACCGCCCGAAACTTGGACGCCAGATTGGCGAGGCGCGAACGGACCTTAAAGGAGCATATCGATTTGCGGGAATTGCCCCAGGTGCCTATACAGTGCTTGCGCCCACGCGAGTGCCCACGCGATTGAGTGACCGCGAATCCTACGCTACGGAGTTTTACCCCGGTCGCAGCCATTTAGGTCCCGACTCAGTGATTGTGCTTGAAAAGGGGGAAGCTCGGCTGAATCTGAATTTCACTGTTCGTAGTCAGCCGACGAGATCTATTGCTGGTGTCGTGCTCGCTCCCACTGGCCAACCAGCCGGTGCAAGCGAAGTCTTTATTATTGCGGCCCCCGAAGATCCCGGAGTGGCTGTGAGATTACGAATACCAGTCGGTTCCAATGGCAAATTTGAAATGAGTGGCGTCAGAGCTGGGGCATATTGGATCGTCGCTCGCGTCCGAACCGAACGGGAATCCTCGTCTGCGGCTTTACCGTTGCGGATTGAGGGGTCGGACATGAAAGCGCTTCAGATTCAACTTCGGCCTGACAAATTGGTCTCAGGTACGATAACCAGCCAAGGTGCAGCCGGAGCCAGCCGGGCTTCGCTCGCCGGCGTTACGATTTCCTTAAGAAGAACGACGTCAACCGGAAAGTCTTCACCGATAGACCAGTGGTCGGCGGTCTCAGACTCAAACGGCCGATTTGTGATCAAAGACGTTGTTTCCGGGAAATACTGGTTAAGCGTCAGTGAATCTTCTCCCGGTGCCGCCATAACGTCGGCTGTGTTAGGCGGCATTGTTGCCGACGGGGTCGTTAGTTCAAGTCCATACGTCGATCTGGATGCGATTAGGAATTCCTCAGCACTCGAAATTCGTCTTACCAGAAATCCGACTGAGATCATAGGAGGGATAGCTGATCCTCAAGGGCGAGCGGTCTCGACCTACGGTATCGTTGCGTTCCCGGAAGACCGAGAGTTGAGACTCTCGGGATCGCCCCTGATTCGATATGCATCGATTTCAGCGGAAGGTAACTTTTCGATCATCGGACTTCCCCCGGGCCGATACCTTCTTGCAACGGTCGGCGCCACCAATCCCGAAGAGATCCTGGACCCGGACGTACTCGAGCGAATCCAACCGCTTGCCGTTGGCGTGACGCTTAGCGAGAGCCAACATTTGCGGGTGCAACTGCAGATTGCGCGATAGCACCACAGGCCGAGAGTCCGACAGACCCCACACCAGTCGGATTCGCCAGGATTAGGTCTTTACTGCAACCGCCGTAGATATTTCGCTTGCGACAGCGGAATAAAGATCGACATCGAGCTGCGGCGCCCGTATCGAAACGATGAGGGCATATCGAGCTAATCGGTTGTACTGCTCAAGTCTTGGACGAGTCTTCCACCAGCCACTGGACGGATAGACCGCAACGATGCCACGACTGGCAAGGGCGGCCGCATTGCCGCGCCAAATGTCCGAATGCACTGATCCTCGGTGACGGCCGTTTTTCCCGACAAGCCAGCCAGAGTCCTCAGGTGAATCCGGCGCTTCTTCATCCGCTTCGCGCGAGGCAAGGTTGATTCGCTTTCTGAACTTCTCGAGGTTCTCCTCTGGCCGTATCAGGTCGAACCGGAAGCCGTGTGATTGGTAGGAATAGCGGGTCCTCACACCCCGAGCAGATGGGTTTGGTTCAACAAAATACGAAAGGGTGACCCTTAGTTCAACCTCGGCTTCGCCGAGATCTTCGAGAAGATCTCTCGGCCAGGGCAAGTTGTGCAGGTGCAATTCCCGGCCGGTGACGTCCTTGCCTTTCTCTCGTTTGAACGGCGTGATCGTCTCTTGTGCGATCAAGGTCAGAGAGTTTCGAACACTCCACGATGCCAGATCTAGGTCCGGCACTCCAAAACCACATCTCCTGATCATTTGTAAGTAGTCGGTCTTAGTCGCCGCATCCTGGGACGGCAGGTATAGACTCCGCATTTGCGCCGTCCAATTTGCCGAATGTAAAACCAAACCGCGGACGGTCTCCGCCCAGAGGCTGGGGTATTCCGCCATGAGCTGCGCCACGAACCGAGAGCCTAGCGCCGTCGCCGCACTAGTCGCTCGGGCGGTTGCGAGCGGAAGCGTAAGGTGCTCATGTCCCGTTGTCAGGACGCTGAGACTGCCCGTCGATACCGCACCGAATGCGTCCTTCGCGACATTTCCTCCCTCAAACAGGACGTCGGGCTTCAAAGGCCACTGCGGCTCCCAGACGAATGATGTCGTACTGAATGGACTGAGGCCGCCGACTTGCGCGATGGGTTTCAGGTTGGCCTCATCTGAAAGGTCCGCGAGTTCCGTGAAGGCGCCGATGGTAAGAGCGTTCCACGCCTGTCCTGGGTCCTGGATGCTATCTGTGTCGTTACTCGAGGGGTACTCGCCCCAGGCGTCGGGTGACTCAATGTTGCCAGCGGAGATCACCATAAGCCTCGGATTTTTGCCCGCGTGATCTGAATCCGACACCAGACGGTCAACAGCCGCAGACCATGCAGAAGGGCGGCCACGATCTCGCCGGTCGTTCGCCGTGATCGCCATCCCAAAGACCCGAAGCCGACCCGAAACGGTAATCTCGGGCCGGGACACAGCTTCCACTGTCAGGTAGCCGTGAAAGCGAGCGTCTCCGACATTGCCGCCATCGCTCGGCAACAGCTTCACCGATTCCAATCGATGGAGGATCTCAACGTTCTCCGAAGAAATGAGAAGATCCGTCAAATCACCGCAGAGCGCCAGACCGGCCATTCGGGTGCCGTGGCCGTGATCGTCCGTAACCCCCCAGCCAGGCTCGACAGAATGAAGATCGGACTCATCTAGAGCGGGACTCAATAGCGGGTTGCCTCGATTGACCCCGGTGTCGAGCAGACACACATGCGGAGCAGTCTCCTTGTTGCTGGCGTAACTCGTTCTAGCTACGAGCGCCCGTAGCCACTGATCTTGTTCGTCAGGCTCCATGCTGTCGAAAAAGTCGGCCGTCTCTTTGGCGCGGCGAAGTTCTGCGATGCTATTCAGCATCATGACTGACGACTGCAACTGCTCCAGTGAGCCTCGAACGAGCAGAACGGTCCGTTCGGGAAACCTGAGTTCGCCAGGCGCGGTAATAAGTTCTTGGATCTTCGCCTGTTCGCGAAAGGAGTCCACGATTCTGGAGGGGGCGCTGCCCGTCGCAAGCCACACTTCCCACCAGACTGGCTCCGTTTTCGAATCGGGGAATACAGACGGATCGTCCGTCCAGAGTGCATTCACGCTGGCCAGCCGGATCGCCCGGATAGCATCAATTAGGCGCTGGTGATCCCTTGGACGATCCTTCTTGTCACGCTTTTCCTCAAGGTAGTCCTTGATCAAGCGTTCGAAGTGAGCCAACTTGCCAGCCGGGACAAAGACAGTAGCTAGTACAGAGTCTCCGTCGTGGCGGACGTTCCTGAGTTCGATCCCAGCACGCTCTCTGGCCAAGCTTTCGAACGCCAGATCGATCTCCGGAAATCCCTCAAATTCGATCTGAAGATCTAGGCCCTCTGCCTCGTCGCCTGCCTCCCCGCCAGTCTGCAGAGGTTGATTGGCAACTTTCAGCGTCTCGATTTGCCCTAGAAGATCGGCGCCATGAGAAGGCCGATCCTGCGGAGGCACCGGCTTACGCCCTGGACCACCAGCGGGCGAAACGTATTTCTCGCTGACAACGAAACCACTGATTATGAAATGAGGGTTTCTGTCGTTTGGGTCGGTCATCGCAGGCTAGACTGGTGCTCGACTAAAGGCTGCGTCGAAGTTTCTGGCCCATTGCCTGCCGCTCCTTGAGCATCGAAAGGATGGCGGCCTCATCGAGCGTGCTTCGCTCGTGGATAAGAGTATCTTTCAACACTTCGTCGGCAGCTCGCCCAACTTCCGCGTGACTCAACCCCAACGCTGCTCGCGCTAAGCGTTGCCAATGCACTCCTCTTGCAGCAAACCGCGCGAGTCGCGATTTCAGCAATCCACCGATCTGCGTTGCGGTAGGCAGTTCGTAGTGCAAGACATCATCGAACCGGCGAAAGAGGGCTCGGTCCAGCAATTCAGGATGGTTAGTTGCCGCAAGGACGAGGCTGTGTGACCGATCCTGCTCGATCATCTGCAGGAAGCTATTGAGAATTCGCCGAATCTCGCCTACGTCGTTAACTGCGCCGCGATGAGAACCGATCGCATCAAACTCGTCAAAGAAGTAGACGCCACGGGTTTGACTTGTGGATTCGAAGACCTGTCGAAGTTTTCCGGCCGTCTCACCCATGAACTTGGTGATCAGGCCGTCCAATCGAACCTGAAACAGCGGAAGGCCCAGCTCGCCCGCTAGCACCGATGCCGTCAATGTCTTTCCTGTCCCGGGAGGCCCTACAAGCAGGAGTTTACGCCGAGGACTAAGGCCGTTCTCTAGAATCCGACCGGCATGCCTTTGCTCTCGAATCACCCTCTGAATCTGACGCGAGAGTTCTTTGTCGAGGACAAGATGGTTCAAGCGAGAATTTGGGTACGAGACGATGAGAAGGCCAGCGAGTTCGCCCCTAGGGCGATCGATGGGCACCGCCCGCCCGACGCCGCGACGACGCTTTGCTTGATCAATCGCTGCGCGGAGTTCCTCCGCCAACTTGCCATGCCCAAGTTTGGCCTCGTGCGCGGCGACCTGCATCGCGACCGAAAAGAATCGCTGTTCGTCGCCCTCGACAAAGGAATCGACCAGAGCCTTGAGTTGGTCAGCGCTCGCCATTCTCAGTACACCGTGACAGTACAGCGATTGCCGTCCGGCTCCTATCCAAATCTCGGTGTCGTACCCAAGGTTCATCTTTGAACCTGAGGGTACAGGCGGAGGACGGCATCATTGCGGCCCGATTCTATCGAAGTCTGCTCCGCAAAGTCTCATAATGGCGGACAGGTATGACAGGCAAGGTCCCCGTAACGTAACGTTACGTTGACTGGTTCGTAAGTCGCGCCTCGAACTGCGCCTCAAGGTGCCGGATACCTGCGCAGCCCACGACCGCGGCTACCGTTAGGGCTCCGGCCAGGCCGTAAGCGCACACACGCCCAAAGGGGTTCTTGACGTCACCGGCGAGCTGAAAAAAATCCTTCGACGATTCCATGACAATTGCAATTCGCACGCATGCCGCAAAGTGCTCGACGCGAGATTCGAGTTCATCTCGATGGCATATTGGATGGCCCAGGTAGCCAAATATCACGTCGAGCAATTCCCGCAGTTCATGAAATAGCGTGTGCTCCCTGGAAATGAAGCAACCGCCATTAGTTGGCATGGTGATCGAAAAGGTGTTTTCGTGCCAGTAATTGAAGCCGCGCATGTCGTGCGGTAATTCCGCAGTCGAAAACTGGACGCCAACTTCCCCACACCATTTAATAATTTCATCGTAGTGGGCAAGCCGGGCGATACCGAAATGTGCGAGGAAATCACGGGCGAGCTGGTCTTCTGTTGGGGGCCACGCAGAATCGTGCCGATCTACAACTGCCGCGCAAAATTCAGGCAGCGCACGGGATTGGAAGAAATCGGGCATCGGCTTCGGGCGCTAACGCTTTCTTAGCAGGCTCGTCTTTGTTAGTTTCTCGTACATTTCCACGATAAATCGCTTTGTTTCCAAAGAAGGCGCAACGCCTTTTAGCCGCGTACCAAATTGAAATCTGGGATCGGTGATCACGTGGCGAAACCCCGATTCGATGTCGAGCCGTGTAGGCTCACCTTGTTCTCTTTCGTCGAGATATCCGGCCTTGGCCAGTAGATCCGTGTGAGGCGTCTCATAGACCGCTGCCAGCCGCTTCAAAATGTCCGGATGCGGCGGATTTCGCAATCCGCGCTCGATTTGAGAAAGATACGCGTTTGAGACCCGCGCCTTCGTTTCTACCTGTTTCAGCGTGAGTGCAGCGGCCCGGCGCAATTCCCGCATGTACCTGCCGAAGTCCGATTTCATTGCCGTTTGCAGCTTATTTCCTAACGTTAGTAATTGCAAGATTCTATTCACAATTGACTTTCAGACGAGTTTGCAAGATTCTGTTAACTCGTTATGCCAATCCTGGCTGCCCAATCGTTTCCTTGCCCCCTCTGCCTGGTTCCCTTGCGGGTCCGAAGCAGCAAGAAGGGCAAGCCTTATGTCGTCTGTGACGCCTGCGGGGTCCAGATGTTCGTCCGGACTAAGCCGGGCATCGCCCGATTGGCGAGCTTGATGGCTGAGCCGGAAGCCGTGGCGATTATGCAGCGCCTGGCGACGGCGGCGCGGCAACAACGGCAGACCTGTCGCTCGTGCCGTCACGCCTTCTGGCTGAGCGAAGCCAAGCTTGAGACAAGTTGGTTCAATGGCGCGCACGTTGGCTACAAGTGCCCCTCGTGTGGCGCGGCCGTAAAGCCGCCTGCACCGGAGAGAACACGATGAAGATCACCTTCCTGGGCGCGGCGGCCGTTGCTATCGGAATCGCGGTACTGGTGATGTTTGTGTGGCGTAGTCCTGCGCCGTCGGAGCCGAAGGAGCAGCCGTGAATCAGCTCGACAATCTACCGGCGCTCTTGACCGTCGATGACGCGGCCGACCTCCTGCGTACGACTCGAAAGGCCGTCTACGTAATGATCGAACGCGGCCTTCTGCCGGGCGTTACGCGCCTGGGCCGCCGCGTGCTCCTCCGCTCGGATCGTCTGCTAGAGTGGCTGGACCAAAACTGCGCGTCATCGCCGAAGGAGTAGGCGATGAGCGTGAAAGTCCGACCGTTCCGTAGCGGCGGCTGGGAAGTGGACATCACTTCGCGGCTGCCAGACGGGTCGCGACTTCGAGACCGGAGCAAAGCGCCGGTATCGTCGAAGTCAGCGGCTCAACGATGGGGCGAAGACCGGGAGCGGCATTTGCTGCGTCATGGTCCGGCCCAACCGACGAAAGAGGTGCCCACGCTAGAAGAGTTCGCGCCCAGATTTGTTGACGGCCACGCACGCGCTAACCGGCAGAAACCGAGCGGCATCGCGGCGAAGGAATCGATCATCAGGACTCACCTGATTCCACTGGTCGGAAATCAGAAACTGGACGCGATCAAGAGTGAAGATGTTCAGCGGATCAAGAGCACGTTGCGATCGCGCTCCCCGAAGACGGTCAATAACGTGTTGACAGTGCTGAACACGCTGCTCAGAAAAGCGACCGAGTGGAATGTCATCGAACGGATGCCCTGCACTGTCCGATTGTTGCCAGTGCAGAAGTTGACAATGGCGTTTCATGACTTCGACGAGTACGAGCGGCTGATCGCAGCGGCCACGGCCATCGATGCTCAGGCACGGTTGATCGTGCTCCTGGGAGGCGATGCCGGGTTGCGATGCGGCGAGATCATCGCGTTGGAGTGGGCCGACGTCGATCTCTCAAAACGGATGCTCTGCGTGCGGCGTTCCCAGTGGAAGGGCGAAATCACGGCCCCGAAGAATGGACGCTTCCGCTACGTGCCGTTGACCAGTCGTCTAGCAACCACACTCCGGGACCATCGGCATTTGCGAGGCCCCCGAGTGATTTGTGAAGACGACGGCAGCGCACTGACGAGGCAGAAGGTGCAATACCGGATGAAACGTGCAGCGCGGCGTGCGAATCTCACACACGAAGGCGTTCACATTCTTCGGCACACGTTCTGTTCGCACCTGGCGATGCGTGGAGCACCGGCGAAGGCGATACAGGAACTACTGGGCCATCAGGATCTGTCGATGACGCAGCGGTACATGCACTTGAGTCCGGCCGCCCTCGACGCAGCAATTCGGCTGCTCGACGGTTCGCAGCGTGGAGACATTCTGGAGACGGCAGGTAGTGCGAATCGATAAGGTCAGTCGCTAGAACAACTTAATTGGCGGTGAGGCAGGGATTCGAACCCTGGGTACAGGTTTAAGCCCGTACAACGGTTTAGCAAACCGCCGCTTTCGGCCACTCAGCCACCTCACCG